>Ga0181601_10003918_pt1 | contig 12517 bp, 11 predicted proteins | sample 041ome_8_FD_133020 | JGI IMG/M metagenome (GOLD analysis project Ga0181601, IMG submission 133020) | Coastal salt marsh microbial communities from the Groves Creek Marsh, Skidaway Island, Georgia - 041407BS metaG (megahit assembly) | ecosystem: Environmental > Aquatic > Marine > Intertidal zone...
AATGCAAAAACCACCCCCGACAGTAAAATGCGAATTTTAAACATTTTTTTCTCCCATATATTTTTATACTGCTTACTATAACGAATGGAACATTGGAGGTAAATAGCATGATTTTATACTTTTAAAGAGAACTCTGAAATGTATAATCTATTAATTACGTTGCAGATTTTTTCGTTAGTTAAACTGATCTCGATATCTCTTTAAATGTAACTTGCTACATAAATTGAATTAAGGTAGTTTTCCAATTGAAATCTTAAGTGAAAGAAATTAATGCGTATTGTTACCATCATTGGGGCGAGACCTCAATTTATTAAAGCAGCTGTAGTGTCAAGAGCGATTAAAGCGCATAATGCACAATCTACTAGTATTATAGAAGAAGTTATTATACATACAGGGCAGCATTATGATCCAAATATGTCTGAAATTTTCTTCGAGGAAATGAACATACCAAAACCAAATTATAATTTGAATATAAATGGTAAAAGTCACGGCAAAATGACTGGGGAAATGCTTTTTAGTATTGAAGACGTATTGCTCGAAACTAAGCCAGATTGGGTGCTAATTTATGGTGATACGAATTCAACTCTGGCGGGAGCTTTAGCTGCTGCAAAATTAAAAATTCCCGTTGCTCACGTTGAAGCAGGCCTTCGTTCATTTAATCGTCAAATGCCAGAGGAGATTAATAGATTAATTGCGGACCATGTTTCAAGCTTGCTCTTGCCTCCCACACAAACGGCAGTCAATAATCTTGTAAATGAAGGAATTGAAAAAAATCTAGAGAACGTTGGAGATGTAATGTATGACGCCTCACTCTTTTACAGAGAAGAGAGCAAGAATAAAAGTAAAATTTTAAAAGACTTAAATTTGAAAAAAGGCAACTTTATCCTCTCTACTTGTCACCGGGCAGAAAATACTGATGATATAAATCGACTAAAAAATATATTAGAGGGATTAGCTGAAGTTTCTAAAGATACTAGTATAATTTTACCTCTCCATCCTCGAACGAAAGCGATTATAGAAAATAACGGTCTTCAAGAATTAACTAACTTGTTAACTGTTATCGAACCAGTTTCGTTTCTTGATATGATACAATTAGAAGAAAACGCCAAAATGATAATAACAGATAGCGGGGGCGTTCAAAAAGAAGCGTATTTTTTCAAAGTTCCCTGTATTACAATTAGAGATGAGACTGAATGGGTTGAAACGGTTGAAGCAGGTTGGAACAAAATCGTTGGTGCTGATAAAACTAGAATTATTGATGCAGTACAAACTACGGATTTCAACAAGCCATGGCAGGAGTTATATGGAGACGGTCATGCAGGAGAAAGAATTGTAAAAATTTTACTTGGTTAAGAACGAAACCCCAATCTTTGCAAGAACACCTCCCAAATTAGTTTACTCATAAATATCGGCAGTACTAACTGTCTACGCCACCGGAAAGGTTCTTGAATAACTCTATATAACCATTCCATATTATTATTAATCATAAATTCTGGGGCTCTTTTTAAACGTCCTGCCATAATATCAAATGCTCCGCCACAGCCAACACAAAAAGCATTTATATTTTTCTTTTGAAGTGCCTCTGCCCAAAACTCTTGTTTGGGCGAGCCCAATGCCAGCATAATTAATTGTGGATTACTCACCGAAACTAACTTGGTGAGTTCATCGTCACTTTTATAGCCATTTGCCCTGCCTACTATTTGAATGTTAGGATACTCATTCGCAATTTTTTTAGCTGCAAATGCATTGATTTCCTCTTTTGCTCCTAATAGAAAAACACGCCATCTATGTTGGTTGGCAGTTTCTAATGCTACTAACGGAAAATTAATTTTATTGCTTTTTTTCCTATGTAGCCATAATAGACCTAACACCGCTCCAGCACCATCGGGATAAACAAAAGACGCACCATATATAACACTGCGCAATTCTGCATCTATTCTATATCGACTAATTTTTTCGGCATTTATCGCGACTGAGTAACCACCTTTGCCTGCGTGGACCAAATTAGCTAGTTGTTGTTGAGCTTGTTTAGAATTAGAAACAGCAGCACAGGGACACCCTAAGAGTTTATATGTTTTCATTTGTGATACTCACTTAATAGATCACTTATTTTTAGGCATAATTTTCTGGAAACCGCAGTATCTATATATTGTTTTGCCGTAGAGAAAGCATTAGAGCTCAAATATTCAATTAATTCAGGCTTATCGATCATTTCTTGTAAATTACTGCAAATACCATCCGAATCATTAGGAGTAAAGGCAAAACCATTCTTTCCATCAATCAAATAATCTATAATACCACCAATTTTAGAGGCTATAACAGGCTTGCCATACGACATGGCTTCCAATCCTACTAAGCCAAGACTTTCTTCTAGCAAAGTAGGGAAAATCAAAACATCGATGCCCTCATATACAACTTTCAATTCAGATTGGTCAAAATGCCCTAAATATTCTATATTCTCAGATAGTCCCATTGCATGAACTCGAGACAGGAAAGGTTTAAGATCCTTGCCTTTACCTGCCAGAACAATCTTAAAGTCACTTTCGCTTACTTGTTTCCGCAAATACTTGGCAACATCTAACAATAAAAATACCCCTTTCATTTTAGTTATCCTGCCAACATACCCTAGAATTAATTTTTCTCTTTTTCTTTTACATGAATGTTGAATTGGGATTACTACCCCACCTGAAGGAGATACAAAAAATACTTCTTCCTTCAATCCAGTAAGTTTAACAGCTCTCTTCTTAAAATATTTAGATGGCACAACAATCAAATTCGCCCTCCTCAATAAGATTTTCCTAAAAGGCGCAAGAAATGTTGTTGCAACTCCCTTACCTAAAAGATCCGTACCATGTATATTAACGATTAGCGGTTTTCGAGAGATAAAACTAGCCATCAGAGCCACAGGAGCACTGTGTAAAGCATAATGACAAAAAATAACATCAAACTTTTTAAATGATCCTATTATACCCTCGAAAATAAAATACGAATAGGCTAATATGTAATGTAAGATTGAGTTAGGTCTTCCTTTTATCAAGGCGGAAGCTACAATTGTTGCCCCATTAGTCTTTAAACCATCCGTGATTCTTTTTACAAAAATTCCAAATGAAGGATTTGTTCTTGAAGGGTACATATTTGATATCAAAAAAAATTTCATCGAATTTTCCTTAATTTTCCTGAACACATTGCGAGCAGAAAACTTTCGCACTATTGTATTTTACATTGGTTGATAACACTGCAATAAAGAATCCAAGATAAAATGTCAGCATCGCAGAATATAAAATGTGCCCTGAGAAAAAGCTATTTGTAAATAGCAATGCCGTTGCGGCAAACAATGGAACTGAAAACACTGATCTTCTTAGATACAATAATCGGGTTAGTTTAAACAGCAAATATACCCAAAACGAATAAATAAACATCACACCCAAAATCCCATGAGATAATAATAAGTCTATCAAGTCCATTTCAGCAGTTAAAGCCGTTCCATCGTTCTGGTTTATATACTGAAAATGGTTCCATCCAGTTCCAAACAGCAATTTTAAAAAGTCATATCGATAATAATATAGCTCCAAAACTGGACCAAACCTAGCGTCGCGACCACTTAAAATAAAGCTTAATACATTTTCAGCTTTTGCTAGATTGTGAGCCATGCGATCAATATTTGCGACTATTCGATCCCAAAAAAATATTGAACCTAAGGTACTTGAAAGAAATATTAATAACCCAACCATTAAATAGAGTTTCTTCATATATTTCGACGGGTGTATTACCCAGTTTCCGCGATAATAGAAGGTAAGCAAAATTGGTATCATAACGCTGATAAGTACGTACCCTATTAGCACTGTCTTGGTCACCATCAAAATGGCAGTAGCTCCGCCTAGAACATAAATAAAAAGGAGCAAAACAAAACTTTTTTGTACATAATAACCGTAAAATAGGAAGAGACTGTATAACAAAATATAGAGAGCACTAATTTCGTTACCGGCAATAAAGTATCCCCTGAAACCATAAGTAATTCCATCACTAGAAATGCCATAGTTACTGCGGCCAAATCCAAATAAGGATGCAAATATAGCCCCCGATAATATCATAAATAAGCAAACAATTAAATTGCTGCTAAGAAGGTCTGTATCTTCTCGCTTCTTGAGAATAATTGTAGAACCAAAATACACTATGGGAAGCATCAGAAGTTTGGCATAAAAAGCTAGGTCTACTAGCATGTCTGAATAAATTGGTCCAGCAGTAAAATTCACGGTCAACAAGGGCACGATGAGAATAAACATGTAAGAAAGCAAAAAAAGAATACGCGAATATATTAAGCAGTCATTTATTATCAACGCCAAAAATCCAATTAAGTAAACAGACTTGATAACATGGCTCAATGGAAACGTAATTCCCAACTCATTTACAAAATACCCATTAATTTGATCAACAAAAATAGGGATTATAATCAAAAAGAAAATTAGTGTACTTTTTTTAATTGTAAATAGTCTGTTCAATTTTTTGCAATTCCCTTTCTTGTTGGTTCTTGACCGCAGAAACGGATGTGTTTTGAGAAGTAGATACTTTTAAACTGTTATAATAGTTAACATCATTACAAAGCTTTATAAGTGCACAACTCATTTGCTGATCCATATTTCCATCAAGATCAATTAAGACACTATCAACGCCGTCATTGACAAAACCATCTAAACTACCATCATTAAGTGATAGCACAGGTGTGCCATAATAAAGGGCCTCTAAAACCGGGTTTCCCAAATTACTCATTTCATTGGTCATAATAACAACATTTGAAAATTGAATATAAGCGTTTGACTCGATGTGATTTAGGCCCGCAATAAACTTTACATTTTTTTCTAGACCCAATTGCTTAGTGTATTCAACAAGTAAATCCTTATCATCGGCGTGGTAAGTTGTAAGAAGTAGTATTTTTTCAAGATTCTCTCTGGGAAAAAGCGCCAATGCGCGTATCACTCTGTCCACTCTTTTCCACCGACTTCTGCTCGCATTGTTAAACAAAATAAATTTTTCCGGGTTATCTCGAATTAGTTGAGGCGGTTCATTGTTAACAAGATATTCTTCGACACCTACGCCATGAGGTTCAAACACAACATTGTCGCAGCCCCGTTGTCTCGCATAAAATTCGCCATCAGTACCATCATTCACCATAAGGCATAAATCAGACTTGTTTATACCATAGTATATATGCGGATAATATAATTTGGCATCTTTTAAATTGCGATCTACAGCTTTCAAAACGGTTCCTTGATATTTATTAATATATCTTTTACCGAACAACCTCGCTATCATTTTGGCAGCAATTGCTTTTCCACATTCATATCCAACGATTACATCTGCGGCTCTTATTTCATTTGAATATTTAATGATCAAATAACAAGCACAAAACAGATTGTCCAAGTAACTTATCAAGAAAGCTGCCCATTTTTTAATCATAACTTGCTTGTCATGGGCTCCAAATGGTGGAATAACATCATCGGATTTCATAGTGATAAAGTGGTTTACTTTATTGTTCTCATTTGAAGGCTGATCTCTTAAATCTATGCCTATTAAATTTCTAAAAAATGATGATAGACCGGAATACAATTTTTGCACTTTAGGTATTTCTTTCAAGTTAAATCGTTCATGTTCAACGACTACAACTCCCAAATCATCATTGCCTGATGTAAACAATGAGATAGAATAATCATTATTCAAAAACATATTTGTGAATCTTATTAAGCTCTGGTTCCCCTGCTTCCTAAAGGGCAGCTCGGTAATGATAACAATATTCTTATTCATTTCTTTTCAGCATTAATCTTATTTTTAATTCGATACCACCATACAAATGGATGCCAATATATTTTTTTCCCGTCAATTGCATATATTTCGTCTTTATATGAAAGTGTGTGTAAACCATCAGAATATTTCTGTGAGGGTAAAAGCTCGCAATAATATTCTTCTTGAAATTTTGTTTCATCTAAAGATACAAGTTTATTGATTATAATACTACCTCCATAAGTCCTGGAACAATTTTGAGACGGTCGAAAAATATCACCGTTGTATTTGATAAAATCGCCTGCAGGGCGTGCTGATGTTATGTCGGTTTTTACAGGGTTTAGTGGATGAGCCGTATATGGCCCTTCAAGCATCTCAGAGTAGTAGATGTGTAGATTCAAATTAGAGTGATCGTTTTTTAAGGTACAGAATATCCAATATTTACTTTTGTATTTTAAAATGGTTGGATCTATGGCTGAGGTTTTTTCTAATACGTCCCTGAAGTGTAGCCACCTGCCTTGATCTTTTCTTAATAACGCCAAACTGTTGCTTTCATAGCATTCAGGCGCGCAATAAGTGGTATTATTTTCCTCGAAAACAAAGGGATAGGAGTAATGTTTAGCTCCCATTATAATAGTATTGAAAGCAGTATTGCTTGAAAAAACATCTTTAATTTCAGCTATTTTTCCCTTACCTCCATACTTATAATGCTCAAAAAGGCATCCATATTTATGCCCGCTCTTATACAAAAATGGGTCGGCAATAAATTCGTCACTCGGTAATGTCGGTAACCACCAACAATCTGCTTCTTCAATTTTTTTTATTTTCAATTACCGTTGCAACCTTTTTGTCTATCACTGCTATATTCCAAATTTCTCTAAGAAATAACTTCTCGTGAATAAATCGGAACCAAAAAAACAAACATTTTACTAAAAATAATATGAAAATTGAGTTTGTAGGGAGCCTATATATTGAACCTTCTTCAGACGCCGGTCTGGCATAATCTAACTTTCCATTGAGAGTTATTTTTTTTGCCTCGAGCGCAACCCATCGCGCAGACTCTCCGTATGCCTGATCAACATTTCGCCAATATGAATAAGGATGCGTTTGAAATTTTCCTCTGCGTATCACACGACCACAATCCAGTCGATCTGTTAGTCTCTGTAAAATTGAGCCAGTGGTCGATATTCCTAAAAAAATTTCCCAAAAACAGGGTGGCCCCCCTCGAATTACTCGCTCGTCATCATGATGATAGGACCAAACTCCATGCTTTGCGGCGTTTAAAATTTCTCCTCGAATTATACCGAATCCAAACCTTATAATAAAGTCAAGCTTAGCCTCTTTAATGACAGCTATATCACTTTCGGAAAAATATTCCGAGTAGTTCCCCTTCTTTTCTATCTCGCATACCTGCACAGGTACTTTAGCAAAAAACTCTTTAGTGTCTACTGGTTTTAATTTGTGACTCTTTTTTTTCACATAAAACTTATTATAGAGGCGAAATAGCAGCGAACCTTTGCGATTTTTTATCTTCTTGTAGCTGTTTTTAGTCTTAGGCTCTTTCCTAACAATCAATGTTAAGTCCGCTATATTTTCTTCTTCTAACCGCTCCATGACCTCTAACTGCCACCTTTGCAAAACAAGGTTATTCACTAGAATTCCGTAGCGCAAACGATCCATAATCACTTCCCTAATTTAATGTGGCGCAAACCAATCAATAAAACTGCTTTATTCTCTTTATACACAATTCCAAGAGCTTCTCTATAATTTTTGGAATAAAATTCTCAACATTCCTGACGGCATTACTGTATTTATTTTGCAGAGTAGAGGACTAATTTGACAAAAGTCTGATTATCAGTGAATTATTTATAAACGCATTGATCTTAGGATTGCCCAGTACATAGTTTTCAGCGCAGGGCCTGGTTTATAAAGCTATTATAGTTATGCGCTGCATAGTAATGTTTTTGCCAATTCATCTTAGACGCTACTTTTTTTTCTCGCGATGCTTTAATTCCCGTAGCGACCTCTTTAAAAACTTCGCAAATTTCCTCTATGCTAGGGGTCGACGAAAGCAGAAATCCGTTCTTATTGCTTACAATTTCTGAGACACCACCTACATTAGTTGCCGCCACGATTATTCCGAAACTTTGCGCCTCCATAATAGATACTGGAATGCCTTCGGAACTGCTCACATTAATAAACAAATCCACCTCATTCTTACTATAGTAATTGAGAATCTCCTTATTTGGTAGAGAGCCCCAAAATCGGCTTCTAATATTCCGCGGAAGTTTATCAGTTAGGCCACGCAATCTCTTCTCATCTGGTCCACCTCCTAAATGGTTCCAATAGACCATACAATTTTCATTTAAATGGCCAAATTTGCTCAGAGACTGTATGATCAGATCTAACCTTTTTACAGGGCTCAAAAAAGAACAGCTCACGAGCTGAAATACATTAGGTATTGTGGACATTTTTGTTGTAAATTTTGGGTCGTCTACCCCTAGTTTAAAAATACTTATTTTGCTAGCTGGAAGGTTATACTTAACCTCAAGATATGCAGCACCGTTTTTAGATATGGGACATATTAAATCTATGTTACTAAATAAATATTTCCTCAAAGTTAAGTAGTTATCACTTCTGCGATCTTCATAAAGATCGCCTCCATGGGCGCGCGAAACGAGTTTTACTGTGTTGTATTTTTCCTTCAGCATACAGCCTAGGATAGCCGAAGGCCGGAGCCAATATGAGTATATTGTGAGACCCTTGAAATCTGCCGCAACCTGATCGATCAGTTCGGCATGTACTTCCTTAAAAACCATTTTGGCGAGACCGATTGATCCTATAAGCAGTTTTATTGATGACAACCGTTTCAATACGCTGGGCCGATATACTATCTCATGCCAAAAAAGTCTGCTCCAAACAGCGTATTTGAGCGCGTAAAATTTATTGTATCGAGCATACATGTGATTATTAATAATTTTCACATTCTCGGGAACTTTTCGTTTGTTTTCTCCGATTGTCATTGGAATGATTATAACAGTCTCGTAGGCTAAAGCTAAATATTTCACCTCAGTTTCCAAGAACTGTTCTCCCGGCCCATACGGGAAGGAGTTTGTTATCAAAAGAAGTGAATTTTGCCTCATGTCATATTTAATTTCATCACAATGATATCTCTGAGCATAGGATATCTGGACACTAGTATTTTCTTAAGTATTCTACGCAGGCCAACTGGTTTATCGAGAACCAGCTCAAAACCATCAATATTAAGCCCGGCACCAACGCATACTTTCGCTAAAGTAAACGGCGTGAACCAAAATCTGTGATCGGTATTGATAAACTCTTCGTGTTTAAGCGCTCTTCTGAAATTAACCAATTTGAATGCATTCGGCACTGTTATAACAATACTATCGCAGTGGTCTTTAAAGTTTGCCTTTAATTTTTTCAAAAATAATGTTGGATCATCAACGTGCTCCAATATTTCTCCTAAAATCAGGAAGTCCCATTTTTCGCCCGATATTTGCGAAATCATGGAATCGTTAATAATATCCATTTGATAAACATCTTGATAACCAAGTTTGTGCCGCAGAAAATCCAACCCTTCTTGGTTTATATCGATACCCAAGCATTTTGTTGCTACCTTGTCTAATCTCTTATGAAGCCACGTATTTTCGTCTATTTTTTTCTCAATTAGTGGTAAATGATCTACGCACCCAACATGTATAACCTTCTTATTTTTTGTCAATTTTTCGAGACAGTCAAGCCTGTAAATAATTTGTTTATCTTTACTGTCTTTACACTCAACAACAAGTCCCCCAGAAAATTTTGATCCGGAAAGATAATCAAATATAAATTGTTCAAATATCATTAATTACACCCTCCCGTGAAATCTTTACTATCCAAACCAGAGTAAGTAGCATATATAAACTTAAAATTACGGATAGAATTGAAATAAGCGTAATAGCATCAAAGTTTAATTTCCACAAAGTATAAATGCTCATTAATGTTATAGCAGCGTATATTACTCCGATTATCAGGAATGTTCCTTGCCGATTTAGTACAATCGGAACGGTTGTAACTGGCGATATAATGAAATTCATGAAAAACCATGGAATTAAGGCTTGAACAAATTTACCGCTCATAGTCCAAGATTCACCAAAAATAAATCCAAACAATATAGGCGCGGCCCAATACAGTCCCCCGAAAATAGGTGTAGATATCAAAAGTAGTTTGACTAAAATCGATTTCAAAATAGGATATAATGGAGTTTTACTGTTAGTTCTCTCGGCGATTTCTCGATAAAAAACCTGAGATATTGAACTTCCAATAATAGTAAGTGGATTTTTAACAATTCTTACTGCTAAAAAATAGAACCCTAAAATGCTGCTGGAGAAAAATGCCTGAATTAATATTGTAATTCCATTTTCTCTTATCATATCCGTAAAAGCTTGAGCCGCGTTAAATTTTAGAAAACTTGAGTACTTCCTAGCTAAAGCTACCATTATGTGTCTCGTCACAGCCTCAAATTTTGATCGGTCTTCCTTTAATAATCTAATTCCTAGAAATATGTTTACTGAGAACAAACCAAAAAGTCCCCCAATAATAAGTCCTGAAGCCCCAACCCCGCCATACCCCATGCCAACATTTGAGGCAGCGGTTATACCTCGTCCACTCACTCTGCTTATGGCCAGCCCTTTGTATCTTTTTTTTCTATTAAACCACAGACTAAAACTCTGATTTATCCCTGTGAGCAGCACAGTTAAGGGAATGAAATATAACCAGTTCTCAATTTCGGGATTTCCCAAAGATCGAGCAATAGTTTTATTAAACAATAGAACGATAATAACGCAGATGATCGACACTAAAATTGCTATAACAAGTGACAAGCTTAATATATTTATCGCATCGGCCTCATTACGAGGGACAACGATTGCCAATTCATATCGTGCAGTTGCTACGATAGAAACAAGGCTCGCAATGCTCATATATAAAGCGAAAATGCCAAATTCAGCTGGAGTATAAAGTCTTGTTAAAATTGGACTTATTGCTATAGGAATAGCTTGCGCAAGAGACGTGCCTGTAATAAGCGTTAATACATTGCGCGTAAAATCAGATATAGTTGTAAACTGTCTTAACATCTATTTATTTATACTTTACCTTGAAGCTTATTTTCAAAATCATAGGGTCTTATAACATCATTTTAGTAATAATATTATCTAACTCTGATTTGCTCAAATATGGATGCATGGGTAGACTAAAAACTTCTTGTGCAATTTTTTCTGCTATTGGCATTGTTCCAGATACATTACTAATATTCTTAAATGCGGTTTGGTTATGCATATTTTTGCCATAGTAAATTACAGAAGGTATTCCTTCATTTTTTAATATTGACATAGGCTTATTTCGCTCAACTGTTTTTGCGCGAATAGTGTATTGTGCCCACGAAGAGAAATATCCATCAGGTACATAGGGCACTAGATAATTTTTGCAAAGGCCTTCACTATATTTTTGTGCAACCTTTCGTCTCAATTCTAACTCAATAGGGAACTCTATTAGTTTTTCAATTAAAATTGCTGCTTGGATAGTGTCTAACCTGCTATTTAATCCAATTCTCACATTGTCGTATTTATCGGTTCCTTTACCATGCACATGTAATGATCGGACCATTTCAGCTAAATCATCATTGTTGGTAAATATAGCTCCGCCATCACCGTAACAGCCGAGAGGCTTAGCAGGAAAAAAGCTTGTTGTTGCAATATCGCCAAAACTACCTGCTTTTAGACCATTGGCGCTACCGCCAAAACCTTGGGCGGCATCTTCAATTATTTTGAGATTATATTTTTTAGCGATTTTTTGTAAAGCAATATAATCCGCCGGCAATCCGAATAAATCAACTGCAATTATTGCTTTAGGGGTAATATTGCCTTCTTTTAGAGTTCTAATAATTGCTGCCTCTAAGTCAGATGGGCAGATGTTATATGTTTTTTCATCTATATCGATAAATACCGGTGTGGCACCCACAAGTGGGATAATTTCTGCTGAGGCAAAAAATGTAAATGTTGGAACAAAAACGGCATCACCATCGCTAACGCCTAATGCCATTAAAGATATATGTAAAGCATCGGTACCGTTTGCGACCCCAATTGTATGCTTAACGCCAACATATTCGGACAACTTTTCTTCTATCTCTTGAACTTCTGGGCCCATAATATATTTACCGTGATCAAGAACTTTTTGAATTCGTGTGTCTATTCGTTCTTTCAAATGCTGATATTGTGTTTGTAAATCAATGAACTGCATATGATTTCCTTGTTATAATTTGCTGACGCGACCATTTTCCAATCGATATACCACACCAGTATTAACACAAGATGACTCGGCACTACCATTAAGGGGTAAATCTAATCGTTCTCCAAATTCACTCATCCAGCCAATTTGTTTTGCAGGAACACCTGCCATTAGCGCATAATCAGGTATATCTTTATTTACGACAGCGCCCGCGCCTATAAATGCATATTGACCAACAGTAACTCCGCATACAATTGTGGCGTTTGCTCCAATTGTAGCGCCTTTTTTTACAAGAGTATCTCGATATTCATCTTTGCGAGTTATTGCAGATCTGGGATTATATACATTTGTAAACACCATACTGGGGCCACAAAAGACATCATCTTCCAAAATAACGTTATCATATACAGACACATTATTTTGAATTTTGACGTTATTACCAATTTTGACCGAATTA
>Ga0181601_10003921_pt1 | contig 12515 bp, 15 predicted proteins | sample 041ome_8_FD_133020 | JGI IMG/M metagenome (GOLD analysis project Ga0181601, IMG submission 133020) | Coastal salt marsh microbial communities from the Groves Creek Marsh, Skidaway Island, Georgia - 041407BS metaG (megahit assembly) | ecosystem: Environmental > Aquatic > Marine > Intertidal zone...
AAGGACCGTCAAAATGGACGCAGCAGGACAGTTTATTCCCCTAATTCTGATTTTCGGGATCATGTATTTTCTTTTGATCCGCCCTCAGCAAAAAAAGATGAAAGAACATCAAAATATGGTGTCATCTTTGCGTCGTGGGGATCAGGTTGTTACCCAAGGGGGCTTGATTGGTAAAGTTGTAAAGATCAAAGAAAACAACGAATTAGAGGTCGAATTGGCCGAGGGCGTCAAAGTGCGCGTCGTGCAATCAACCATCGCGCAAGTTCTGTCAAAAACAGAGCCAGCGACCGAAGCCTAAGAGTTACGAGGCCCAAAGAATGCTGTATATCGATCTATGGAAGCGGATCGTCATTATCGGCTTGTGCGCATTAGGTTTGTTGCTGGCTCTGCCGAACGCCTTTTACACGCGCGTCGAATCCTTTAATGACGCAACGGTCGCGCTTGAAAAAGGGGTGAGTACCCCGGAAAATCATGCAAATTCAACGCTTTGGCCGTCTTTTCTTCCGTCTGATATCGTGAATTTGGGCCTTGATTTGCGTGGCGGTGCGCATCTGTTAGTCGAAGTAAAGGTCGCAGATGTCTATGCCCAACGCATGAAATCGTTGTGGCCCGAAGTGCGTGACACTTTGCGCAAAGAGCGGGCAACTGTTGGGACAATTCGTTTGCAGGATGCGCCTGCGGGTGAGCTGCGGGTTAAGATTTCAAACCCAAGCGCAATGGCACAAGCTATTGAATTTGTTTCAGTTCTCAGCCAGACAATCGTATCTTTGAACTCGGTCGGCGAAAAAGATTTGGTCGTGACCGGTCAGGGTGATACGTTGATCGTCACGTTGTCTGAGGCTGAAAAAGTTGCGACCGATGCGCGGACCTTGCAGCAATCTCTTGAAATTGTGCGCCGCCGTATCGATGAGGTCGGCACGCGCGAACCCACAATCCAACGCCAAGGAAATGATCGCATTTTGATCCAGGTGCCTGGCATTGGTTCCGCGGCAGAGCTGAAGGCGTTGATCGGAACCACGGCGCAGCTGACGTTCCAGCATGTGATTGGTCAAACCGGTGATCCGGACGCTGCAGCAGGTGCGGGCAACGAAGTTGTGCCCTCGCTCGACCGCGAGGGTGTCTATTATATCCTTGACGCTGCTCCCGTTGTGTCGGGCGAAGATTTGGTCGACGCGCAACCCAGCTTTGATCAAAACGGCCGCCCTGCGGTGAATTTCCGTTTTGACCCAACCGGTGCGCGCAAATTTGGGGATTACACTGCTGAGAATATCGGCAACCCCTTTGCCATTGTATTGGACGGAGAGGTCATTAGTGCCCCCGTCATTCAAAGCCACATTCCGGGTGGTTCTGGCATCATTACGGGGAACTTCACTGTTGAAGAAAGCACCAATCTAGCGGTATTATTGCGTGCGGGTGCCTTGCCTGCCGGTTTGGATTTCCTAGAAGAGCGGACGATTGGTCCTGAATTGGGCGCAGATAGCATTGCCGCCGGTAAAATCGCGTCACTGGTTGCAGGCATTGCGGTTTTGGTGTTCATGGTTCTAAGCTATGGCTTGTTTGGTCTATTCGCCAACGTTGCGCTGATGATCAACATTGCGTTGATCTTTGGTTTATTGTCTTGGATCGGTGGCACGTTGACCTTGCCTGGTATTGCGGGGATCGTCTTGACAATCGGGATGGCCGTTGACGCCAACGTGTTGATCTTTGAGCGTATTCGAGAAGAGCTGAAAGCCGGAAAAGGTCCGGCACGCGCGATCGAGCTTGGGTATGAAAAGGCGCTCTCTGCGATTGCGGATGCCAATATCACCACCCTGATCACGGCGATTATTCTGTTTGCCGCGGGCTCTGGTCCGGTGCGCGGATTTGCGATTACTTTAGGATTGGGGATCATCACCTCTGTCTTTACGGCGATCTATGTCACGCGTCTTTTGGTGGTGATCTGGTTTGAACGCCGCCGCCCAAAAACCATCGAGGTGTGAACATGCGTTTGAAATTAATACCAAGCGAAACAAATTGGGATTTCTTCCGTCTTTGGAAAATATGGTTGGGTATTTCTGCATTTATGATGGTTGTGGCATTCGCATCCTTTGTGCTTCAAGGTTTGAACTATGGCATCGACTTTCGGGGCGGTACAACCATCCGTACCCAAAGCACAGACCCGATTGATGTTGGGGTATATCGCGCCGCCGTGGCCGAGCTAGGCTTGGGCGATATCATCATCTCGGAAGTATTTGATCCCAGTTTTGGACCGGACCAGCACGTTGCGATGATCCGTATTCAAGCCCAAGATGATCAAGAAGCAGTCAGTGCTGAGGTGATCCAAACCGTCGAAAATGCGCTTGTCTCGGTCAGCCCAAATATCAAATTTGTGTCTGTCGAAAGCGTCGGGCCAAAGGTGTCGGGCGAACTGATTCAAACAGCTGTTATTGCGGTTGTCGCCGCCATTGCGGCAGTGTTGTTTTACATTTGGTTGCGCTTTGAATGGCAATTCGCCTTGGGTGCAGTTGTTGCGCTGGTTCATGACGTTTTGCTGACGATCGGTATTTTCTCTGAACTGCAAATAAAGTTCGACTTGGCGATTATTGCGGCCTTGTTGACCATCGTTGGCTATTCTTTGAACGATACGGTGGTTGTGTTTGACCGCGTGCGTGAAAATCTGCGCAAGTATAAAACCAAACCTTTATCCGAGGTGTTGAACCTGTCGATCAATGAAACGCTGAGCCGGACCATGATGACCAGCGTTACGACATTGATTGCCTTGATCACTTTATTGATCCTTGGCGGCGATGTTATTCGCGGATTTGTTTTTGCAATGACGTGGGGCGTTATTGTGGGGACGTATAGTTCGGTTTTTGTGGCGTCGACCATTCTGCTATGGTTGGGAGTCAAGCGCGATTGGAGCAAACAAAACGCCGAAGCTGGCACCCAATCTTCGTAAAGAACTGATTTCATGCAAAAGCCGACTAAGGTTTAACCTTGGTCGGCTTTTTTCGTTTAATAAGCTTGTCTACAACCTTGCATGCATTGGCCGCCCGGGTGTTTTGGGAGAAAGAAGCATTGGGCCCAAGCATGCGGATCGTTGTCACGTAGAAATAATTTTCAGCACTGCGGTTTTCAAAGCAGCGCGTTTTACAATTATTCTTTGATGTCTTCAGCTGCTACGGGCAGTGTGAAAAACGCAAAACCGCCAATGGATGCAGTCATTAGCGTAAGACAGGTCATAATGGTTTTCATGATATGTTCCTTGAATTTGAGTGAGTGTGGGCTGCACAGAAAAAACTGCGCAGGACCACCCTAGGAAATTTAAACTGTTAAGTTCAATTACAAATATTCTGATATAATTATGGGAATTGTATATCGCGTGATACAAAATGTGGATGCGATGTTGCCGATCGTTGCAAGACCCGCTAGGCATCATGAGAGTTTTTGTAGGCGAAAGGGTCGAAAACGTGGCGTCATTTTTTGAACAAGTGTTAATGACCGATGGTTTGACGTTTTTATTTGCGGCCGCGCTAATCGCTGGCATTGTTCGCGGATTCGCGGGGTTTGGAACTGCTATGATATTCCTGCCGGTGGTAGGGCAATATCTTGCACCCACTTGGGCGATTGCTGTTTTGACCATCATGGATATAATTGGTCCTCTCCCGCTTGTGAAACGTGCGTGGCGTGATGCTGACCGTCCTGATTTGGGGCTTCTGGTGGTCGGATTATCCTGTACCTTGCCGATTGCGCTTTGGGCGCTGACTTTGTTTGATCCGCAAATTTTCCGATATATGGTCTCTGCTTTGTCTCTTGGCATGCTGTGTGTTTTGGCACTTGGGCTGCGCTATAGCGGCGCGGTGCGCCCCCCATTGGTATTTGGGATTGGTGGACTGGGCGGCGTTACGGGCGGATTGGTTGGGATTCCAGGACCGCCTGTTATTCTGTTTTATATGGCAAGTGCGCATCCGCCTGCCGTTATTCGCGCCAATAACCTATTGTATTTGTTATTCTTTGATCTTGCGATTTTGATCTTGCTACCATTGTATGGTGAAATGTCCTTGCAGGCCGCAGTCATTGGTTTGATGTTGGTTCCGGCTATGATGTTGGGTAACGTTTTGGGCGCAAAGTTGTTTGATCCTGAAAAGGAAAAGACATATCGTACGATAGCGTTTGTCATTATCGGCATCTCTGCGCTGATGGGCTTACCTCTTTTTGACTAGATAGGCAAAACGATGCAGTTAAACGAAATTCAATTCTCTGATGCTACGCCGATTGACGGCTATGGCCATGGCTTTTTTCGTGTCGGTGGGCGCGTTATTGAAGGTGCGGTTATCTGTACACAAAACGCTGTCCGATCATGGGGTGGGTATGATGATCCTCAGCCGTTGATTGATTTGGCGGGTGAGGTTGACGTTGTGTTCGTGGGCACCGGCACGGACATTGCGCATATCCCGTCGCCATTGCGTCAAACCCTAGAAGCGGCCGGCGTTGGGGTTGAAAGTATGAATTCACCGTCAGCCTGTCGGACTTATAATATCACCCTGTCCGAAGGGCGGCGCGTAGCTGTGGCGCTTTTGCCTGTTGAATAGGATAAATTCACCTTTTGCTATGTAAGTTTTTGGTGTAACCCTTTGGCATGAGCTTACATGTTTCCAATCTTTCTGTGTCGCGTGGCGGTCGTACCTTGTTAGAGGGCGTGACATTTGACGTTGATGCTGGCCACGCTCTTATTCTGCGTGGGCCGAATGGATTGGGAAAAACGACCCTGCTGCGCACCTTGGCAGGATTGCAAAAGCCCGAGGCAGGCACAGTGCATTTGCCCGAAGAGGACGCGGTTTACGCAGGCCATCTGGACGGGATCAAAGCCACGTTAACAGTGCGCGAAAACCTGATGTTTTGGGCACGCGTGTTTGGAACCCAGTCTATTGACCGCGCACTTAGGACGTTTGAATTGTCGGATCTGTTGGATCGGTCAGGCGGCATGTTATCAGCGGGGCAAAAACGTCGATTGGGTCTGGCGCGTTTGATGGTGACTGGTCGCAAATTTTGGATGCTGGACGAACCGACAGTTTCGCTGGACCAAGCATCGGTTGCACAGTTTGCCGATATGATCCGCGTGCATTTGGCATCTGGTGGATCCGCCATTATGGCCACGCATATTGACCTTGGACTTGGGGCGGACGCGCGGGTTTTGGATTTATCCGCCTTTCGCGCAACAACGCCCAAATTACATGCAAGCGAAGAGGCATTTTTATGATTGCCTTGCTGATCCGTGATCTAAGGCTTGCTATGCGGGCAGGGGGGGGCTTTGGCCTCAGCCTCGCTTTTTTCTTGATCGTTGTTGTTTTGGTGCCGTTCGGTGTTGGTCCTGAAATGTCGCTGTTGTCGCGCATCGCACCGGGCATATTATGGGTCGGTGCATTGTTGGCATGCCTGCTATCGCTGGATCGCATTTTCGCCCTTGATTACGAGGACGGGTCGCTTGACCTGCTAGCGACTTCGCCGCTTCCGGCTGAGGGTATTGTCACAGTAAAGGCGATAGCGCATTGGTTGACCACCGGCCTTCCGCTGGTGGTGATTGCACCTGTTTTGGGTATTCTTTTGGGGCTGCCGGAACAGGGCTATTTTTGGATTGTACTGTCGCTGTTGCTTGGGACGCCCGCGCTGAGTGTAATTGGCACGTTTGGCGCGGCTTTGACTGTGGGCATCAAGCGGGGCGGTTTGCTGTTGTCGCTGCTTGTGTTGCCGCTTTATGTGCCAACGCTTATTTATGGCGCTGAATTGGCGCGTCGTGGCACGCAGGGGCTAGAGACAGGAACACCGTTATTGATGTTGGCAGGCATCACATGCGCGGTCACAGCATTGTTACCCTTTGCATCTGCCGCTGTGCTAAGAATTAACCTCAGATAAAAAGGAGAGCAGAGATGTCGCTGTGGCAATACGCAAACCCAGTTAAGTTTTTGCATTTATCGGGAAAAATAGTGCCAACGCTTGCCGTGCTGAGCGCGCTAAGCTTGGTGATCAGTCTGTATTGGGGGTTTTTCTTAACACCTGATGATTACAAACAGGGGGCAACCGTTAAAATCATTTATATCCATGTGCCGTCGGCTTTGGTTGCGATTAATGCATGGTTTATGATGTTGGTGACCTCGTTGATTTGGTTGGTGCGGCGTCATCATGTTAGTGTGCTTGCATCCAAAGCCGCGTCATACGTCGGGGTTGTAATGACCCTTGTCGCTTTGATCACGGGCGCGTTTTGGGGCCAGCCGATGTGGGGTACATGGTGGGCATGGGATCCGCGATTGACGTCGTTTCTGATCCTGTTCCTGTTTTATCTTGGCTATATCGCGCTATGGGCAGGGATCGATGATCCGGATACCGCCGCTGATTTAACATCTGTGCTATGTATCGTTGGGTCCGTTTTCGCCATTCTAAGCCGCTATGCAGTTAATTTCTGGAACCAAGGCCTGCACCAGGGGGCGTCGCTGTCTTTGGACAAAGAAGAACATGTAAGCGATGTATTTTATTTCCCGTTGTTACTGGCCATTGCTGGATTTGTTCTGTTGTTTATCGTGTTGACCTTGGTTGGAACACGCACCGAAATTCGTCAGCGCCGCGCACGTGCGTTGTTGGCACGCAGTAAAGGGTAAATGATGCCGGATCTTGGAAAATATGCATTCGCTGTATTGTCATCTTATGGATATAGTTTAGCGCTTATCATCGGGTTGGTTGTATTTGTAGTCTTGCGCAACATCAAAGCGCGTAAAGCGCTTGAGGCGATCGAGGCTGAGGTGAACCATGGCAAAGACTAAAATTTCGCCATTGATGTTGTTGCCTCCGATATTGTTCGCAATCCTGGCGGGCGTTTTTTATTTTGGGATGCAGCGGGATGATCCAAATGCATTACCATCAACAATGATTGGACGCACTGCACCTGCATTTCCGACTGAAACATTACCGGGCCAAATTTTGCCCGATGATCAGATGGTTCGCACGGGTCAGGTCAGTGTCGTAAATTTCTGGGCCACATGGTGCCCGCCGTGTCGGGCCGAGCATCCGACCTTACTCGATATGGCGTCGCAAGGCATCCGTTTGATTGGTGTTAACTTTAAGGACGAGGGTGCGAAAGCCAGCGCCTATTTGGACAAAGAGGGCAATCCATTTATGGCGGTTGGATACGATCCGCAGGGTCGTGCGGCAATAAATTGGGGTGTCACAGGTCCGCCCGAGACATTCATCATCGCAGGCGACGGAACCGTTTTATACCGTTTTGCGGGCCCGTTGGTTGGGTCAGATTATGAACAACGGTTTTTGCCCGAATTGCAAAAGGCGATGGCCGCAAGCAAATAAAATGGGGGGCAAAAGCCCCCCATCGAAGCACCTAAGATTAGGGGGTATTAGAACCCTAACACAAGGGAAACACCGATTGTATCGTCGGTCTTTTTGAAACCATCCGCAGGCTTTGAATTATACTCTGTGCGATAACTAAAGTGTGTCGAAAGCGTATCAGTCATCTTATAGTTCATGCCTAGATCGTTGGTCGCAACGGTCGAGCCTTTTGAGCTTAGCACGTCTGTGTGATTGTTGATCGAGATCACATCGTTGATCTTTAACCAAGCGCGGGATGACAAAATGGCGGATGCTTCTTTGGTTTCGACACCAGCCTGGGTCTTGGTATAGCGCATGCCTGGGCCAGCTTGGACACGCCATGTTGTGTCAGCTGAATTCAGTACACGGAGACCAGGGCCAAAACCGATGAATGCGTCTTTTTCCAAAGTGCCGAATTTGTCTTGGGTATAGCGACCTGTGCCAAACGCATAGACTTGGTCAGAAAAGTAACGGTTGGCTTCGTAGGTGCCGAACAGTTTTTCTTTGGTGTTAACGCCGTCGGTTGCCCCGAATTCGCCTGCAAAGCCGACTGAGTGGCTCCACAAACCTGAACCGTATGTCATGCGTCCTGCAATCGATACGTCACGGTTTTTCGTGTTGCCAGATGTTGCAGATGCAGATGCCGCTAAAGATCCTTTCCAACCTGGATTAGCAGCGGAAAAGCCAAAACGGTTCGCGTCGTTGCCAGATTCCAAATCATCATTTGCAGCGGTTGTAATTTCATCAATGCGATCATTCAAAGATTTTACGCCTGTCAACGCATCTTGTGCGGACACGGTTGAACCTGCGATCGAAGCGGCCACTAGTGCCGCGGTGAAAATTGCTGAGTGTTTCATATACAGCATCCCTTTCTATGTAGTCTTTGGCAAAGCGCCTTAGATGATCACAGAATAGAGCCTCAAATGACATTAGAAAAATTTATAAAAATCATTGTTGAGATGATTATTTATTGTGTAAATAACGTTTTTTTGCCGATTTTTTTTTGGGATTTTGTTAGGAAATCCACTCAGTCAATTGATTCTATTAACTTTTCTTGATTCGCGATGATCCTCTGCGAAATTTCGTCTAGGCAACTTTGACCTGCGGCGCGAATGATTGGATCGGTATCATCCCGCCAAACTGACCAAATTGGATAGGCAAAGTGTGGCGCATTCGGGACGGGGTTTAATTCACCTGCATCAATGTTATCCTTTACAAAGCGCGCTGGCAGGTACGCGGCCGCTTTTTTTTGGGATCACATAATCTGTGACCATCGCCCCCAATGACATCGTGAGCCCGGTATTTTTTAGATGTGATAGGTTTTGCGTGTGGAAATGGGCGAATTCAGGTCCCCAATCGACATAGACGTAACGGCCTTTGTCAATCTCGGTGATCTCGGCGGGCCAGCTGGACACAAGGATCAATTCTTCGTCCATCACCTTTTGCACGTCCAAACCCGGGCGCAGCTGAGGGGTGTACATAAGGGCACAGTGCAGATGCCCTTCGATTAAAAATCGGGTCAATCGGTCCGACATGCCCAATTCTGTCCGAATGCTGAGTTCAGGCACACGTGTTTGCAACCGGTCGACCCAACGAAACCCAATACGCGGCCAAAGCGAAGATTGAGCGCCGATGTTGAGTGTATGCTTGAAACCGTCAGGCAATATCATTTGATGACAGGCATCTTCCCAAGTGCGGAGCAGTGACAGCGCATAATGTTCAAATGCACTGCCGGCTTGCGTCAATTCCGCGTCCGCTTTGGATCGCGTGAAGAGGGCGCGCGCCAATGTCTCTTCTAATTTGGCAATTCGCAGAGATACTGCCGATTGCGTGACGAATAATCGATCCGCGGCCGTACCAAATGATCCAGTTTGCGCAACCTCAATGAAGGTGAGTAATAATGTAATGTCCATGAAACCCGTTCCTTACCTACGTGCGGCATAGAACGCAGAACAAATGCGAACAAGAAAAATGTGATACGAGGTGTAAGAAATGGAGCGAACAACCAAAAAAGCGGGGTGTTTCCACCCCGCTTTGATCCTTAGAACTGGATTGATTTCGCATCCAGCGGTGTTTTTTGTGGCGGCGCGAACTTGGTCAAGTTAATGCCAGCCACCGCTGTTTTGTATTCGTCAATCGTAGGCGTGCGGCCCAAGATCGCGGACAGAACCACCACAGGGGTCGACGCCAACAGCGATTCACCGGTTTTGTCTGGCGCATCCTCAACCACGCGGCCTTGGAACAGGCGGGTGGATGTGGCCAGAACGGTGTCACCCTTGGCGGCCTTTTCTTGGTTGCCCATACATAGGTTACAGCCAGGGCGTTCCAGATATAGGGTGTTTTCGTATTCTGTGCGTGCTTTGGTCTTTGGCGCGAAATCGTCAAATTCAAAACCTGAATACTTTTGTAGGACTTCCCAATCGCCTTCGGCCTTTAGCTCATCAATGATGTTATAGGTTGGGGCAGCGACGACCAAGGGAGCTTTGAATTCAACCTTGCCAGTCTCGGCCTCTAGGTTTTTCAGCATTTGCGCCACGATTTTCATGTCGCCCTTGTGCACCATACAGGACCCAACAAAGCCCAAATCTATCTTTTTCTCGGCCTTATAGAACGAAATCGGGCGAATGGTGTCGTGGGTATAGCGTTTGGACACATCGGGGTTATGCACATCTGGGTCCGCGATCATCGGTTCGTTGATCTGATCCAAATCCACAACAACCTCGGCGAAATATTTCGCGTTGGCGTCTGGCATCAACGCAGGTTTTTCGCCCGACCGGATTTGCGCGATACGGGTGTTTGCGCGATCAATCAGACCTTGCAACATGTTTGCATCGTTATCCATGCCCTTGTCGATCATGATCTGGATGCGTGATTTTGCGATTTCCAACGATTCAATCAATGTCTCATCTTCGGAAATACAGATGGACGCTTTCGCTTTCATCTCGGCGGTCCAGTCGGTAAAGGTGAACGCTTGGTCCGCCAGCAGGGTGCCAATATGGACCTCGATCACACGGCCTTGGAACACGTTGTCACCGCATTGTTGCAACATTTGCGCTTGGGTTGCGTGCACAACATCGCGGAAATCCATGTGATCGGCCATTTGGCCTTTGAACGTCACTTTGACTGATTCAGGGATCGGCATGGTGGCTTCACCGGTTGCCAAGGCCAAGGCGACGGTGCCGGAATCCGCACCAAAGGCCACGCCTTTGGACATACGCGTGTGGCTGTCGCCGCCGATGATGATGGACCAATCATCCACGGTGATGTCGTTTAACACCTTGTGGATCACGTCGGTCATTGGGTGATAGACCTCTTTGGGGTCGCGACCGGTAATCAGGCCGAATTTATGCATGAACGCCATCAAACGCGGGGTGTTGGCCTGCGCCTTTACGTCCCAAACTGACGCGGTGTGACAGCCCGATTGATACGCGCCATCAACGGATGGGGAAATGATGGTCGCGGCCATCGCTTCCAATTCTTGGGATGTCATCAACCCTGTGGTGTCTTGCGATCCAACGATATTGACCTTGACTCGCACATCTGACCCTGCATGCAACGTCTTGCCTGGCGTGTTGCCGCGTGCATTTGCGTTAAAGATTTTTTCAACCGCGGTCAGACCTTGACCCTCGATCGAGATTTCTTTGGACGGTGCGAATGCTGATTTCAGCGGAATACCAAGGGTTTCACAGCCAAATGTTTGCAGTTTCTTGCCAAAGACGATGGCATAGGACCCGCCCGCTTTGATGAATTCCAATTTCGGCGCTGTGAAAGACCCAGATAGGTCAACCAATTCCTCGCCGTCCTCGGAATACAGCTTTTTCGCTTTGGTGTTGATTTTTAACACGGTGCCCGTTTCAACAGAATATTTCTGTTCCAAAATTGGGTTGCCGTCGTTGTTTAGTATCGGCTTGCCATCCTCGCCCATTTTCTTGACCCAGTTTTTCAGATCGATACCTATGCCGCCGGTCACGTCAACGGTTGTTTTGAAAATCGGGGAAATGCCGTTCGTGCCACCCACGATTGGGGCGATGTTGACGAAGGGGACATAGGGACTGGCTTGTTTGCCGGTCCAAAGCGCCACGTTGTTGACGCCCGACATACGTGATGACCCAACGCCCATCGTACCTTTTTCGGCAATCAACATCACCTGTTTGTGAGGATGTTGGATTTTCAGCGCTTGGATTTCTTGTTGCGCTTTTTCACTGATCATACATTTGCCGTGCAATTCGCGGTCAGAGCGCGAATGCGCCTGATTGCCAGGGGACAAAAGATCGGTGGAAATGTCGCCTTCGGCCGCGATGAAGGTGACTATTTTGATTTCTTCGTCGATCTCGGGCAGTTTTGTGAAAAATTCCGCATCGGCATAGCTTTGTAACAAATCGCGCGCGATTTCGCTACCGGCCGCATAGGCGGCTTTGATGCGGTCTGTGTCGGCCTCGTACAGGAACACTTGGGTTTTCAAAACTTCGGCTGCTTGCTTGGCCAGATCGGCGTCATCACCCAATGCGATATCCAACAACACGCGGATCGATGGGCCGCCTTTCATGTGGGACAGCAATTCAAATGCAAATTCTGTCGAAATCTCTGGGACATCTGTTTGACCCAAAATGATTTCTTTCAAAAATTCGGCCTTAACACCGGCGGCAGACGTGGTGCCGGGCAAGGTGTTGTAAATCAAATGCTGCAACGAATCCGCGCGATGGACATTGCCCGCATCTTTGATTTGATCAATGATTTCCGACAAAAGCGCACCATCGTCGATTGGTTTTGCGTGCAAACCATCGGTCTTGCGTGCTGCGATTTCTTCTAGATAGGCTGAATATAAACTCATGGCAGTCTCTGATGTTGGGTGTTGTTGTTTGGTTTATGTGTGAATGATTCACGCAAACCTCTGAATTTGTATACAAATGTACACCATGTTCAATTTAGGGGCAAGGCGATAGTTATTTTAATGGCGTAATCGTGTCAAACCGTGAACCTATTGATCGGCAAAATCTTTGCTGACTTTAGGGCGGGTGGTCCTTTTAATCGGCAATGCGCACGGCAAACAGCTATTTTGCGGCCAAACTCAAAGGATTGTCACAATTGCTCTCAAAACGGTGATTGGAAATTCGGCGCGATGGGCATTACGAATAGGTAAGATTGGAAAAAGGTGCGACGTGACA
>Ga0181601_10003925_pt1 | contig 12509 bp, 10 predicted proteins | sample 041ome_8_FD_133020 | JGI IMG/M metagenome (GOLD analysis project Ga0181601, IMG submission 133020) | Coastal salt marsh microbial communities from the Groves Creek Marsh, Skidaway Island, Georgia - 041407BS metaG (megahit assembly) | ecosystem: Environmental > Aquatic > Marine > Intertidal zone...
AACCGTCGACGACGATGTACGTGATGAAGATCTTCGTGATGAGGTGCGCGTCCATGAAACCGAGCAAGCCCAAGATGCACATCACGCTCAGCCCGCCCACTAAAGGCACGTTCAGCGCGTCGTGTAGGCGGTACGACAGCGAGCGCTGCTTCGCGGGCTGGGCGGTCATCGGCGCGGAGGTGCTCATGACGAACGCCTCTAACGGGTTTCGCGCGGCGGGTTTCTTTTCGATCGGTCAGCCGCGACCGAACGGACGGGAGAGTCTTCCCGGGGGTTCGAGTCCTTTCGCTCGGTCGCGCCGAGTCGCGTGTTCGCGAGCGTATCTACCTTCGCGCGGTCGCGGATCGATCGCCGGCGCGCGCGCTTGATGTATGTGCGGGGGGACGTGCAGGTTCTCGTGTTTTCGTCGAAATTGCTGACTCGTCGTTTTCGTCGCCGCAGCTTTTCGTTTCGTCGCCCGCCGAAAACGACGCGAGCGGACATCACGAGGCACGTCTCGAGTGACGCGACGTCTCACGCGAGCGTCGCGTCGTCGCCTCACTCGAATCGCGCGCCCAACAGCGGAGCATGCCGTCCTCTAAGTCTGCTCCCGACGCTCAGGAGTTCGCCGTGCGCGGCGAGCTCCTTCCCGGCCCCGGCGCGCGCGGCGATGTCGCGTCGGCGGGCGACGAGGCTTTCGGCGCAGACGTCAAGTCTTCCGCGGACGAAGCGGTGGCACGCGCGGTGGCGCTGGAGGATGGCTTCGAAGCTTCGTTCATGCGACGCGGGATATTTCCGCGCGACCTGTACGACGACGCCGACCGCGCGCCGGTGGGCTCGGCGTTCCCCTCCTCTCGAGCTGTCGCGGACAAGCGCTTCGTGGAGAAACCTGACTTCGCAAAGCTCGAGCGCGAGGTGCAGGACGAGGAGAAAAACGCCGAGAAGCTGAAAAAATTCGGGAAGGCATACGAGAAGGGCGCGGCGTTCAGACGCCTCACCGCGGGGGCGACGACGAACCCGTGGGACCGCGACGGGTCCGTGGCGGAGCGTGAGGTGGAGGAACACGCGATGAAGGAGATGGAGGACGACGCGCGCCGAAGGCGGGCCGAAGAGCACGAGGCGCACGCGAAGAAAGTGCGCGAGAAAAAGCGCACGGTGAGGGCGGACGTCTTGGAAGTCGACTGATTTGATTTTTCGTGAAGTCCAAGTCTGTGTCTCGTCTCGAATTTTCGCGCGCCCTCTCGGACCACGCGACGGTGTCCTGCTCTCGACCCGACCGCGGGACTTGTGTCTCTCGGCGAGAACGACGGCGTCCGCCGGCGCGTCGGCTCGCGTCCGCGCGCGCGCGCGAAACGCCGACCCCCTCGACGCCGGTCTCACCCCGGGTGTGACTGAAACGGCGAGAAAACGCTCACCGCGACGCCGCGCCGGAACGAATACGCGTGGTGCGCGACGACGCTCGCCGCCGCGGGGTTCGCCAAGTAGGGTCGACCACGACCCTACTCGTCCTTCTCGTCCTTCTTGTTCTTGATCCATATGCCGGCTGCGCAGACCGCGACGCCGATGGCGGCGCCGATGGCGCCCGGCTGCAGCTTCTCCTTGTCCTTCCACCACTTCTTGTCGTCGTCTTCAGCCATGGTCGTTCGTGCGTGCGTCGCGGAGTCGCGGCGGGGCGTGCCGGAAGCGGAAACGCGCGCGGGATTGTGACACCCGTCGTGGCCGACGCGAAGCTTCCGGAGCAGGAAACTCTCCTCGAACGCGCCGACGATTCCGAGGCGCGCCTTTCGACGGCTCCGAGACGCGGCGCGCCTCGGACGACGAGACGAAAGAGCTTTTTCGTTTCGAATCGACTCGTTCGTCGTTTCCGCCGCGACGAAACGAACGAAGTTTCCCGAAAAGAAAAACCGAGGGAAACGCGGCTGTTCACTCCGCGCCGCACGATGGAGCCTTCGGGGGCGTATCAGACCACGGTGGACACGGACACGTTCCATCCGAAAGAGCCCGACGCCGCGGACACGGCTCGCGAGGCGGTCGGGGGCGAGGGTTTACCCGCGCCAGACCCGAACGGCGATCCGTCCGTCCCACAACTGGACGTGAACGGCGGTACCGTCGCGATGGACGCGATGGGACCGGTGGTGGTCAACGACGACGGGTCGTTGTCCCGCATCACCAACTGGAGCAAGCTGACCGAACGAGAGAGGGATGTGACGCAGCGGCGGATAGCCAAGCGCAACGCCGAGCGGCTCGAGAGGCTACGCGCGAAGGAAAACGAGCAGGCAAGCGTCTAGGTACGATGCGCGCGGCGTTTTTTTTTTCATCAGACACGCGTTTCACGAGACGACCGCGAAAACCCTCTTCGTCACACGTCCTCCGCGCGCGTGGTGTGCCTCCTCTCGTGGCGCGGGGGCAGCGGCGCCCTCACGGCGGCCGGCACAGAGATGGAGTGGCTCCGCCTGCGCGAGGCGGGGGCGAAGAACTGCGACGCGTACGGCGTGGACGGCGGCGTGGACGGCCGCGGCGACTCAGAGCGGGGGCTTCCGCTCTGAGTCGCCGACGCGGCTCGATCGAGGTCCTCGACCAGCGGCAAGTCGCCCGCGGATCCCGCCTCTAGGTGTCGGTAGAAGCGCCGCGCGGACCCGGTGGCGCCGCCGCCGAGCAGAGACGATCGGTCCGAGCCGAGGCGGTCGGCGCCGACGGCCGACCGGTCGTCGGCGGGGGACGAACCCGAGACGCGTCGCTTCCGCGCCGCCGAGCGCGCGCCGCGCCGCGCCGCGACGGCTCCGGCGGCGGCGGCGACCAGCGCGAACGCGGCGACACCGAAAAGCACACACAGGATCAGGTCGGAGGTGATCGAAGGCGCCTTCGAGGTTCTGGTGGAGTCGCCTTGGGAATCGAAGGCGCGGATCTCGACGCCGTCGCGCCTTTTCCGCGCGACCGCGGCGGCGTCGTCGGCGCGGTCGCGCGGTAGAGGGTCCGCCGCGGCGCGCGACCTTCCCGTCGTCTGCGCCGAAGCCGCCGAGACGGATCCGCTTTCGCGACTGTTCGACTTTCGCTCTTCGCCGCTTCGCGAGGGCTCCAGGCGCTCCAGGCACCCGCCGCGCTCCAGGTCCCGGACGAGCGTTTCCAGCGCGTTGACGAGTTTTCCGACGGCGGAGTATCCGCGGCGGCCTCCTCTGCGGCCGAGCGTCGCCGCCTCGAGACGCCGGAGAAATTCGAGCGCGGCGTCCGTCGGACCGCGCTCGACGCGGATCCACGCGGATCCGCGCGGATCCACCGTCGCGTTCGCGGCGTTCGGAGACCCGCGGTTCGCGACGGCGCACGCCCTCGCGGCCGCCTGCACTTCGTCCACGGAGGCCTCGAGGCCCGCCGAGCCGGCCGGCGCCGCCGCCAGCCACGCCGCCGCCGCCGGGAAAACGCCAGCCTCCGCGGCTTCCTGCGCGACGGCGTCCAGCGCGGGGGACGCGAACAACACGCCGGGAGGCGCGTCGAGCGCGCGCGCGCACGTGCTTTCGCTCAGCGTGACATCGCGCAGAGCCGCGACCACGAACGCGAGCGCGTGCGTGGAGGTGAGCAGGGACGCGCCCGCGGGCGCGTCCCAGCGCGGGTCCGGCGGCGGGAAAGCGTCGCCGAGGCACGTACCGCTTCCGGAAACGGTGGAAACGGAAACGCCTGTGTCGTCGGAAACGCCTGTTTCGTCTTTCCGCCCAATCTCCGCCGCCCTGGTTTCGAAGCGCGTCGCGTCCGCGAGCGCGAGGTGCGACGCGAGCACGCGCGCGCCAAGGCGCCGCATGCGATCGTCGCGCGTTCGTGTCTCGGTGTCTGTACCCGTACCGAACGCGTCCGCGAGATCAGCCTCCGAGCGCAGGAGGCCCCGGCGGCGGCACGCCTCGGCGCGCGCCGCGAAAAACGTCAGCGTCGCGACATCCGCCGCGGTTTCGATCGCGTCGTTTTCGTTTTCGTTCGCGTCGAGCGCGAACGCGCCGAGCCCGCACCGCTTCAGCTCGTCCGCCGAGCGCTCGCGGAGCCTCGCGACGACCGCCTCGAGGTCCTCGGCGAGAACACCGAGCGCCCGCAGCGTCCGGGTCACGACGCCCCCGGCGCCGGCGAAGCACGAAGACGAGCCGCGAAGACGAGCGGCTAGCGAAGCCGCCGCCTCGTCCAGCGCGTCGACGACGAACCCCGCGCCGGCGTCCTTGACATCGTCCTTGACATCGCGCTGGTTCTCCGCGGAGAGCAGACGCGACGCCGAAAAGCCTTCGAGGTTGGTTGGTGACGATAATCTGAGGAGGTCGAGCTCGTGCGTCAAGCCGGAGAAGAGCGCGCGGAGGGGGCCCGCGCGCGCGGCGGCGGCGGCGGCGGAGGCGCGGGCGTCCGTGGCGTTCTCGCGGCCGTCGCCGCACGCGGCGGTCGCCGCCGCGAGCACGAGGGCGAGGTCGCGCGCCGCCCGGTCCGCGCCGCCGTACCGGGCGATCGCGTCGGCGGCACGTGGCGCGAGGCCCGCGTCGGCGAGCGCGGCGGAAGCCGCGCGCAGGGGAAGGCGCAGTTCGCGCGGCAGCTCCGGGTGCGCGCGCAGACCCGAGAGGGGGTCGAGGAAGGTCTCGTTCGCCTGCTGGTCCGCGCGTGCCGCGTCGAGGACGCGCGCGAAGAGCGCGAGCGACGCCACGAACGCTCGGCGGAGCGCACGCGGGGAGGGCGATACCGCGCGGGGCATGACGAAGGCGCACGCGATGCGCGCTCGCGTTTGTGGAGGACGCAGCCGCGCCGCCTCCTCTGTCTATCTGTTGGTCGTGCCGAGAAAAAACCAGCGACAGACGACAGAGCGAGAGCTTCTCGGCTCGATTCTGAAAAAACCCTCGAGGGCGAGGCGGCGGAGAAAGAGTCCCGGCGCGAGATGATTGATGATATAGCCTATAGCACCGTTTCGCTACGTGGCCACAGCACACTCTCGGCTCTTCGCCTCGTTCGCCATGAGCCAGGCCTCTCTTCTGCGTCGGCTCACGCTCGTGTGAACCCTAAACTTCACTTCGCGAGGCAGGCGCGGAAGCCCTCCTCGAGCTCCTTGCGGTTCAGGTTGCGCCCGATGAACACCATCTTGTTGACCACCTTCTCGTCCGGCCCCCACTCGACGTTGGAAGGCCCGAAGTTGATCTGCTCGTGCACGCCCTGGAACACGAACTTGGTGTTCCCCTGATCTTTGAACTTCATCACGCCCTTGCTGCGGTAGATGTTCAGCGCGTTCTCCTGTAGCAGGTTCATCATGAACCCGTTCACGGCGCCGAAATCGAGCTCGCCCTCCGCCAGGATGCCCACCGAGGACACGCCCGTGAGGTCGTGGCGCTTCTTCTTGGCCTTCTTCGGGGCGGGCTCGCCGGTCCCGTGGCCGTGGCCGTGGCCGTGCTTCGCGTCGCCGTGGTCCTCGTGGCACTCCGTCTTGCCCCCGTCGTGCGAGTGGCCGTGCCCGTGGTCCGCCGCGCCGCCGGCGGCGGCGGCGGCTTCGGCGGCTTCCGCCTGCGCGTGTCCCTCCTCGTCGTCCAGGAAGTCCGGGTCCACCTCCAGCGTCTTCTCGATGGAGAAAGAGTCGACGCCGAGCACGCGGTCGAGGTCGATGACGGAGTTGGTGGTCTTGATCACTTCCGCGACGGCGTTGATGGACTTGACCGTGTCCACGACCTCCGCGAGCTCCGCCTCGGACACGAGATCGATCTTGTTGAGCAAGATGCGGTCAGCAAAGGCCACCTGCTGGACGGCTTCGTTGACGGCGCCGTCCGGCTTCTCCTCCTCAAGATGGATGCCGACGTGCTTGGCGTCCGCCAGGCACAGGATGGAGTCGATGCGGTAGGCGTCCGCGATCTCGGGGTTGATGAAGAACGTGAATGCGACGGGCGCGGGGTCGGCGAGGCCGGTGGTCTCGATGATGACGTGGTCGAACTTCTTCGCGCGGTCCTTGAGCGTGAGCAGCGCGCGCACCAAGTCGCCGCGCACGGTGCAGCACACGCACCCGTTGTCCATGGTGATGACGTCCTCCTTTTCCTTCATGTTCTCGCCCACGAGCGCATCGTCGATGGACACCGCGCCGAACTCGTTCTCGATGACGGCGATGAGCTTGCCGTGATCGCCCTTAAGGATGTGGTTCACCAGCGTGGTCTTGCCCGCGCCGAGGAAACCGGTGATGATGGTCACGGGGGTTTTCTCCGCGTCCGTGACGTCCGCCATGGTCAGAGCTGAGGGTCGGTGACGGGGGCGCGAAGGCTGTCCTCTCCGCGCGGTCGGATCTGATGAAAGTCGCGGAAGGATTCGCGAAAAAGTTTGCGCCCGCCGACAAAATTCGCCGCTCCGCGCACGGCACGTGCCGTCGTGTGCCGGGGGGTCAGTCGATGTTCGTCACGGTCTGTTTTCTTGAGTCACACCGTTCGAAGCTTTTTCGCCTTCGGACACCACGATTTCGCCCGAGAGGGTGTTCGGAGAGCGAACGGCCACAATCGCGACCGCGCGCGTCGCGGACACGAGCGCGACGCGCGTTTCCCATCGCCCTCGTACCGCGGACACCCCCGGAAACGCCCTCTTCCGTCGAGTGTCGCGACCGGCAGGTCCCGCCTCAGGGTCGGACGCGCGTAACACCTCGTGTCGTGCCGACGAAGAGTGTTCATCATGGCTGGCCCTGACGAGCGCGCCGAGCTCCTCGGTGAAACTCCCGAGCGCGCGCGCCACCGCACGCAGCGCGGTCGTGTCGCGGTCGGCCTCGTCTGCCTGTTCCTCGCCCTCGCGGGCGTCTTTTCGGTCGCGGCGGCGACCGAGCCGAGGAGCGCGCTCCTCGGAAACCGAAACAGCGTCCGCCGCGAGACGGGCGGCGATCTCGCCGGGCGCGCCGCCGTCGGGACGCCGCGAGTGGCGACGCACCGCCGCGCCCGTCACCGCGGTCATCGCGAAGCGCAGGACAACGGTGAGAAAGTCGAAAACGTCGAAAACGTCGAAAACGTCGCGGAAGGCGGGAAGGCGCGCGAAGACGTCTTAGACGACGCGGGCGCCGCGCCCGGCGATGTCGCTCCGGACGCCCCCGATACCGCCGTTTCCCTGGACTTCGCGCGTTTCGCGATCGACGCGGTGCGGAAACAAAGACGCGCCGCGATGAAGCAGGCGAAGGAAGCCGGCGTGCCCGTGGACGACACATACATGAAAAACATCCCGTCCTCGCCGCGCGCGCTCGAGACGGACGTCTACGCCATCGTCCTCGACGGCGCCGACCCCGCGAAGCTGCGCTCGTCCGACGCGGAGAAGAAGGTGGACGTCGTCGGGCACCTGGGCGAGGCGTTCGGCGCCGAGAGCGTGGCGGCGCGCGCGCACCTCACCCCCGCCGTCGTGGCGGCGGCGTGGCCTGAAGGCGAAGCCCTGCCCCGGTACGCGCTGAAGGAAATCAGGCGGCGCGTCTCCGCGCGCCTCGGCGGCGACGACGGCGGCGGCGACGCCGAGACGGAGGCGGCGATGCGCGCGCTGCCGTGGGTCGACCACTTCGCGAGCCGCGCGGAGGACGGGTCTTTGGTTCGCGACGAGAGTTGGCCGGAGAACTTCGACCACCACGTGGGGTGTCTGTTCGCGCACATGCTGGTGTGGCAGTTGGCCAAGGACGCGCAGGAACGACCGGCGTCGGGAACGACGGGCGTTCGGCGCGGCGGCGCGTTTGTGTTTGAGTCGGACGGCGCGTCGAGCGCCAACTTGGCGGTGCCGTTTTCGAGCCTGCAGTTCGCGGCGGACGCGGCGCCGGCGGATTTCGACGTTCTGTTCGTGAACAAGCTGGAGGACCCGAGCCTGGACACGCGGTTCCCGTGGCGCAGCGATCGCGTGCGTGTCGCGGTGGACGAGACGACCGGCGCGACGATCGACTTTTTCCGGTACCGCAACTCGTTCGCGGCGGGCATCAGCGGGTACGTCGTCGCGCCGTCGTTCCTGGAGAAGGTGCACGCGCGCGTCGCCGCGAGCGGCGCGGACATGGTGGACGCGTGGCTGTACAAGCTGTGCGGGGACGCCGTCTCCGAGACGGACGACGACGCGACGTTCCTGCGGTGCTACGCCGCGGTGGACCGAACGATCGTGGAGAAGTACCGAGAAGAACACCCGGACGGGCCGTGAGGCGTTTTTTTAAGACCGTCGCGTAGGATAGCAGCATAGCAGCATAGCTCTTTTCGTTCTTTTGTAGACTACTTAGTCACTAGTGAGTTTATCGATCGTTGAAACCGGAAAAGAATCGAAACGGTTTCGAGTTTCACCGCTCAACTCGGCTTTCGCCGATCAACAGACGCGAACGCGCGTCGTCATCACGCACCGTCGGGCGCTCGAACGAAGAGAATCACCTTTTTCGGTTCCTTCCACGTGTGATTCGGCGGATATTTTCTCTCGGAAGCCGCGAGCGCGCGTGCCCCGAGCGCACTCCGACGCGCGCGTCGACTTCGACGCACGCGCCCCCTTCCGCGCTCACGCTGTCGCAGCCGCCGACGCACGCGCGCGCGTAAGGCACCCCGCCGCGCGTCTCGAGCGCCCCCGAGCCCGGAAAAGTGCAATGGCCGCCGCCTTGGTCGCGCCGATGCTACGCCCCCTCCGCGGGGTGGGCGGCGCCGGCCGCGCCGCGCCCCGCAAACAGACCCGCGTCGGTGTCAAGTGCAACGCCGAGCACGATCGATACGGCCAGAGCGAGGACGACGTTCTGCAGGTCTCGGGCGACTGGAGGCAGTTCCGGTGCGTCTCTACGCGTACCTTCGAGGCGACATCCCGAAAGCACGCGACGCGAAAAAGCGCTCCCCCCGACGCGAAAAAGCGATTCACGACCCGTCGGATCTCCCAGGTTCCGGAGGTGTGTAAACCGTAACAACGAACGCTGTTTTCGACTGACGACGTTTCGTTTTTCCCATCCTCCCCTCAAGCGCGGCGCTCGTGAACCAGGAGCACGTCCACCGGTTGACCGGGGGCACGACGAACCACGTGGTGAGCGCTTTTGATCGGCGCCAGCGCAGAAACAAGAGCCCGGTGAACGCGGCGGACTGGGCGCACCGTCTGCCTGAGGCGGAGACCGGGTGCTTGCTGCTCGCGCCCGAGCACGAAGAGGGCTGGTGGCGGCACAGCGTGGTGCTCGTGTTGAACCACGACGACGAAGGGTCGACGGGCGTCATACTGAACCGCCCCACCAACGCGCTGCTGCACCGCGTGGTGCCCGAGATCGACTACGAGGCGCCGCACCACAAGGTGCTCGCGGACCGCAGAGTCAGCATGGGCGGGCCCATGGGCACCGAAAAAGGTTCGCGGTGCCTGGTGGCGCTCTCGAAGCAGCCCCTGGAGGGCGCCACGAGCGAGGTGTTCCCCGGGCTGTGGCACGTCTCCGACTTCGCCGCCGTGCGGCCTGAGCACGAGAAACACCTCTCCGTGTTCGTGGGATACTGCGGCTGGGTCGAGGGGCAGCTGGACGCCGAGGTCAAGGCGGGGGGCTGGCTGGTGGCCGCCGCCAGCGCCGCCAACACCCTGGGGCTCGTCTCCACCGCGCCCGGGGGGGACCTGCTCGGCGAGAGCGCCTGGGAGAGCCTCCGCGCGCGCCTCGGGGAAAACTCAGACAACGCCGCGCGCGGCTGAGTGACCTTGAGTCACCTTTCGTTTCGCGACGAGACATACATAATACAGAGTCGAGTCTCGTGTGGCGCGATGGTGTTTTGATGACGCGTGTTTTGATGACGACAACAACGTATGTACAAAGCGTAGATTGTCACCGCGTAGCTACGTAGTCTACGTACTTTCCGACTCACCGTCGGTCGGTTAGTCGCCGCGCGACGACGTCTTCCGCCTCTTCCTCTCTTCCTTCTTCCTCTTCTTCTTGGAAACCTTCTTCTTCTTCTTGGAAACCTTCTCGGAAGGCTTCTCGACGGCCCCTCCCAGTCGGCTCCGCAGGTCGTCGGCGGCGGCGGACGCGGGCTCGGGTATCAACGCGTACCCGCCCGTCCGCCGCGCCGCGACGCCGCCGCGTCGCCGCACGCCGGGCCTGTTGAGTAACGCCGCGAGCCTTTCGTCGGATGCGACATCCTTCGCGAAGCCGGTAACGTCCGCGGGGCTCGCGGATGGATCGTCCACGGCGTGTTTCCTCGCCGCGTCGTCGCCATTGCGACGTCTCTTTTTCCCCACCGCCGCCTCATCCTCCACCGCCCCGCCGGGACGCTCGCCCCCCGCTCGAGGGTCGGGGAGGATCTGACGCCGCGCTTCCGCGCGCGCGTTCGCCGAACCGACATCGCGCAGAGTGTTCGCCAGGAACCGCTCGTTCACGCGCTCGCGGACCCTCGGCGCGCGCACGACATCGTCCGCCCACGGCCTGACTCCGGCGAGGCCCAGCGACCGGTCCCCCGGGTCCCACATCCGAAGAGCGCCCCCGCGTCTGTCGCGTTCCCCCCGAAGCCGAGGAGACGCGGAAAAACGCGGGAGCGAATTTTGGGGCCAGCTCAGCAATTTTTTTGGCGGGGCACTTTGAAGGGACACGCGGGGCGCCCGTGCATTGCGGAGCGCGACCATGATGCTCGCTGCGATGTGCAACGCGACGGCGATGCTCGCGCAGGCGTCGGTGAGCCCCCGCCTCCGCTCTACTCGCGCGGGCGCCGCTCGGGTCGGGAGACGCGCGTCCCGCCTCCGTGTCCCCCGCGCGGTCCCGACGTCGGTCGACGCCTCGGAGACGACGGAGGCGGAGTCTCCCGAGCCGCTGCTGATCGTGGTGGAGTGCGACGGCGTGCTGTGCGACGTGCACCTCGACGGCCACCGCGAGGCGTTCAACGAGACGTTCACGGAGCTTGGCATGGAGGGCATGTCCTGGAGCCAGGACGAGTACCTGTCGCTCCTGCGCTCGGGGGGGGGGACCGCGTACGGAATGATTGAGCGGTACTTCCACTTCTACGGGTACCCCACCCCCGAGCTCCGCGACCCCGGTGGCGAGATCCCCGACGAACCTGGGAACTTGGGGAACCTTGGGATCGTGCCCGAGGGCTACGAGAACGCGTCCCTCGCGTCGCAGGCCGCGGCGGCGCAGGCTGCCGCGAGCCGTGACCCGATCAACAAAGAGCTCCTGGCGATGCGCCGCGCGGATTGGATCCGAGACGTCATCGCGAAGAAGGATGAAGCCTTCGCGCGCATGGTGGAGGAGGGACGGCTGCGGCTCAGGAAAGGCGCGCTGGCGTTCCTGGACGAGTGCTTGCTGGAACCGAACGCGCACGTGGTGATCATCGGCGCGACCGCGAGCGCGCCGGAGGAAAACGTGCTGGGTGCGGTGCTCCGCGCGATGGGGCCGCTGCGCGCCGCCGCCGTCTCGGTGTCGGACGCGAACGAGATCGTCGACGGCGCCGCCCTCGCGGCGACGGCGGCGGAGGAGGCATCAAAACGCGAGGCCACCGGAAAAACGCCCATGGACGACGATGCGCTGGATGCGTTCGGGGACCACGCGGCTGTGCACGACGAGGCGTGGGAGGCGGCGCGGCGTGAGATGCAGATGACCATGAAGGCGCGCAAGGGCGAGCTCCTGGCGGTGGAGGTTGGCGGCGACTTGCAGAGGCAGAGCTTCAACAGCAACGTCATCGTGGACGCGTCGGTGTTTTGCACTTCCACGCGCTCGGTGATCAACGCTGCCTCGCTGAGCGGCATCCTGGCGAAGAAGGGCACGCGCAAGGAGCGGTGCGTGTTCGTCGGCGCGAGCCGCGCGACGGCGACGGAGGCGAACGCGGCGGGCGTCTTCAACGTGGTGTGCCGCACGGCGAACCAGGCGGATTCGCAAATCGTCGGCGTCGCCATGGTCACCGACGACTTCGGAGGCGGGGGGGGGCTCACGCTGCGCTACGTCAAGCACAGGATGGCCACCTGGAAGGGCGAAACCGTGGGGGGGAGTGAGATTTGATCACCACGCGCGAAAAACGCGCGCGATGATGAGAAGTGTATTTCCATTTTCGACCGGGGCCCCCGCGGTAAGTCCCGTAACGCTCTACCAGCCCTCTACGGCGGCGCTCCCGCCGCCCCCCCCCCCGAGGCGAGCAAGCCGTAGAACTCGGCGGAGCACAGATGGAACCGCCCCGCGTGCTCGTCATCGGGCGCGCGCTCGTCGCGCCCGGTGAGCACCAGCCGCAGGAACCGCACGGGCGTGGAACACGCGGGCGCATCGATCGCCCAGGACGCCCACGCGCCGGGCGCCGCGATGGACGCGTCGTCGACGTGGCGCGAGAGCGTCGTCCACCCGACGCCTTCTTCGTCGGCGTCCGCGGCGTCGCCGTTTTTTAAAAACTCGTCCGGGTCCGTCCGGCGCCCCTGCAGCTCCCAGTGCCTCGGGAAGTGCGCGGTCCCGTCCTGGCGCATGCTGTAGTGCGCGCACCGCAGCGTGCGCGCCTCGCCGAGGTCGAAGCGCCACCAGCCCCCGTTGAAGGCGTCTTCGGAAGAAGAGCCTGAAAGCGCGTCGCCTGAATCTCCGGAATCTCGGGGGGAAAACGTTTCGCTCCGGCGCGGCGGCCCCGCGAAGTTGACGCGCGCGAACG
>Ga0181601_10003929_pt1 | contig 12502 bp, 6 predicted proteins | sample 041ome_8_FD_133020 | JGI IMG/M metagenome (GOLD analysis project Ga0181601, IMG submission 133020) | Coastal salt marsh microbial communities from the Groves Creek Marsh, Skidaway Island, Georgia - 041407BS metaG (megahit assembly) | ecosystem: Environmental > Aquatic > Marine > Intertidal zone...
CCGCGCGCCTGCTCACCCCCGAGTGCGATCGTCGAACGAGGCGAACTGATGAAGACTGGCAAATCGTCTCGTTTGACAGTTGCAAACCACATTTCCACCGACGAACACTTTCTCACAATCGGAAGAGTCCAGGCGCGTTTTCGCGCGCCGAGCGTTCCGCTCGCGCCGCGTATCGCCGGTTACCCTCGCGTGTGTTTTACAACGTACACAACGTATACGACGTTCGGCGGGACACCGTCTCACCGCACCGAGATGATGGGCGCGTCGTCGTCTTCGGGAAGCACGACGCCGCACAGCTCAGCGTCGGAGTCTTCTTCTTCTTCGCCGTCGTCGTCGTCGTCGTCGCCGTCCGAGTCGTCGTCCTCCTCCTCCTCCTCCTCCTCCTCCGCGAACGAACGCGCTTTTCGTTTCGCGCCCCCCTGGCGCTCCGCGCCCCCCACGAACGCGTCATCGATCTCATCGATCGATTGTTTCTTCTTCTCCCCTTTCTTTTTTCCGTCCCTCGGAGGCGCGCGTTCGGCGCCCGCCGTCTTCAACGTCTTTTTCGTCGCCTCCGCTCGCGCGCGTAACGTCTCGAGGCGTTTCCGTTCGCGCGCGTGTTCGCGCCGTTCCCGCGCCAGCTCCTTCTCCGCGCTCGCCAGCTCGCTCGCCTTTTCGCTGAGCGCGCGCTTCGCGCTCCGAACCGCCGCGGCCACCTCGTGCTTCTGGCGCGCGCGCCACTCCCGGGCGGCGTCGCGACGCTCGTGCCCGGCGGCGTGCGCGGCGAGCGCCTCGGCGCGGCGCGTGACAAAGGCGCACCCGGGCTCGGGGCACGCGTGCGTCTCGCCCGCCTCGTGCAGCGCCTTGACGTGATACGCCAGCGCGTTGCGCGCGCGGAAGGCTTTGTCGCACCCGGGGTGCGGACACGCGAACGGCCGCTCGTCCGTGTGCGTGCGCTCGTGCGCGACGAGCAGCTTGCGCTCGAAGAACCGCTTGCCGCACCCATCGCGCGGGCACGCGAAGCGCGGGGGCTCGCCGGCGTGGAACCGCCGCACGTGCTTGCGCAGGTCCTGAGGCCACGCGAACTGCTTGTCGCACCCGGGGTGCTGGCACCGGGACCGCTCGCGGGGCGCCGCGGGGGGCAGGGCGACGGGCATCGAGACGAGCCCACCCAAGGCGCGGCTCGGACCGCCGGCGCCGCCGCCGCCGAAGTCCCCGGCGCCGGCGCCGGCGGAGGCGAAGAGCGCGCCGTTGGCGGTACCGCCGTTCGTCGCCAGGTTCAGCCCCAGGCCCGCGCCCCCCCCCAGCGTTCCAGCGAGCCCGCCCGCGCCCGCGCCGTCGCCGCCGTACGGCAGGGGCGGGCCCACGCCCACGCCGAACCCGCCGGGCGGGAGCTGGTACATGGAGTGCGCGTTGAACGGCGCGTTCGCCGGGTTCGGGTTGTTGGGATTCGGGACGAAGTCCATCTTGCTCGCGCGAGGCGCGGGAGACGCGTCCGGGAAACGCCGCTTCGGACCGAGCGCGGAGGCGGGGTCCGCGCGAGGGCGGGCGCGCGCGAGCACCAGCAGGCGCCCGCCGCGCCGAGGTGCCGCGCTGCCTGACGCCGAGGACGCGCGCGCGAGAATGGCCCCGGAGCGGGAGGAGTCAGAGTCCTTCAGAGCGTCGGAAACACGCACTGACGCGAGTGAGCGAACGGGGGAACGGCCAATGATAAGAATCATTCGAGCCGAGAACCTCTTGTTGATCATGACATCATGAACGCGCGTTCGCCCGCGAGACGCGACGGCTTGCTTCGAAGCGTCAGAACCGGTCCGTCCGCTCCGCGCCTCCCCGCTCGTTCATCATTCGCCTCCGCTCCGCCGCCTGTCGCCGCTCGCCCTCCCTGCGCTCGATCGCCCAGGCGTACCACCATCGCAGCGCGTGGTCCCTCGGCGCGACACCCAGCGTGCCCTCGCAAAAAAGCGCGTGCGCGTCCGCGGCGTACGCCCCGACGCCGTGCAGGCTCGCCACCAAGGCAGGCTCGCCGACGCGCCGGGGACCGTCTTTATCCGTCTCCTCCGAAGCCTTTAGGTTAGCCGCGTTTAGGTAGTCCTCGGACAAACGCACGAACGCGCGCGCGCGCTTCCGGTGCAGCCCGAGCGGCGCCAGGATCGTTTCCAGAACCGCCGCGCCGGCGACGGAGAAACCGTCGGCGTCGCGCCGATCGTCTGTGAGCGCTTCGGCGTCGCCTCGGCCGAGCGCCACCGCCGCCGTCGCGGAGGGCGCCGTCGAGAACAGGCGCCACAGCACGCGGTCCACCTGCACGCGCGTCGTGCAATTGAGCATCATGCACGCCACGAGCATCTTCCACTCGTCCGCCCAGAGGATCTCCTCCAGAAGCCCGAACGGCGACCGGGGGGGGGACCACCGCCCGCCGCGATCGATCCGCGCCGCCGCCTGTTCGTCTTCCTTGAAAAGCTCATGGTCCATGTCGTCGTACGGCGGCGCCATACGCACGGGACTCCTCGGCGCGCCCGCCCTCGCCGCCTCGCGGCGCTCGCGCACGGGATCCGTGCACATCGCGTCGTCCAGCTCCGGCGGCCAGAGCGCGGCGCGAAGCACGTCCGCAGCCTCGTCCAGCCCGCGCTCGTCCGGGCGCGCCAGGCGCACGCCCGACCCGCCGTGTGACCCGCCGACGCCAAGGTTGAGCGCGGCGCGGCGGCGCGGGGGGGGGACGCGCCCCTCCGCCCGCGCGCCCGCCGGGTCGCGGCGCGCGCGCGCCAAAGCGCCCGCCGCGTCCGCCGGCGCGCCCTCGAAGCCGTCGAAATCCGCCTCCGTCTCCGCGCCCAGGCCGCCGCCGCCCGCGGCGGCGGCGGCGGCGACGGTGGGGTCGCGGCACCCGAGCCGCTCCAGCACGTCCGCGGGGTCGTCGAAGCGATCGCCCTCGGGGGAGACGAACGTGACGCGCCAGGGTAGGGACCGCGCGCTGAGCCACCCGCTCTCGGCGCCTTCGCGAGCCATCGAGTCGCGCTTTGTTTTTCTTTTTTTCATCCCCTTCGCGCGCGAGGATTCGCCGGCGTCTCCGCGCGCGCCGCGGCGTCGCTTCGTCCCGGCGGCGTCACGCCGCTTCGCCACCGCGGGGACGCTCGACGGACTCGAGCCGGGACTCGGGGTCGGGCTCCGGAACTCGTCGAACAGACCGCCCTCGTCTTTCTCGACAAGCGGGTCCGTCCGGAAATCCGCCGCGCGTTCGTCGTCAGGTTCGTCGCCAGGTAAGTCGTCCGGTTCGTCCGCCGCCGCCTCGCCGTCGCCCGCGCGCCCATCCGCCGCGCCCATCTCCTCGGCAGTGGCAGCCCTGAGCTCGGCGCGCCAGCCGTCCAGCGCGGCAGCCGAGCCGGTCGCCGCCGCCAGCCGCGTCCGCAGCACGAACATCCGCCGCGCCGCGTCGTACTCGCGGTAGTAGCACAGGTGCACGCACAGGTGGTGCGGGCTTCCCGTGTCGCGCATCAGCGCGCACCGATCGCGCACCTCCGCGATGGAGTCGGCGGCGCCGCGCCTGGCGAATTCCCTCGCGTCCCTGGCGGCGGGCAGGTTTCGTTTGCGACGCGCGCGGTCGCGCATCGCGCGCTCGAACCCGCGCGCGTCCAGAACCCTAAACGCGTCGCGGCACTCGCGCCGGAGCGCCGTCAGCCGCGCGCGCGCCTCGGCGACGGCGGGCGCGCGTTGTCGTACGCGGCAAGACGCGTTGACGTGCAGGCGTTCCAGCTCGGTCAACGCCGCGAAAAGCACCGCGCCAGACTCGGCAACGCCGGGAACATCCTCACGAGGATGTTCAAAAACGGAAACGTCACGAGGCACGCGCGTCGTTTTTTGTGTTTCGACGTCGCGCGGCGGGCGCGTTTCTTTCGCCGTCGACGGAAGCGCGCCGCCCGCGACGACCAAACGAACGTCGCCGTCCCTCGCCGCCTTCGCCGCGTCTGTCTTGGCGCGCGCGAACGGGCGGAACGGGATGAGCACAGCCTCCGCCGCGTCCGAGTGTTCCGTGTGCGCGTTCTTCTTGCGCGCGACCGCGCGGAACGCCTCCAGCGCCCCGCCCGCCTGCTTCGCCGCGTCCAGAAGGCGCGCGGGAATCACCACGCGCTTGCCTCGGACGCCGTTCGAAGGGAGACGCGCCTGGCGCGCGGCGGACGGCGACTGCGAGGCGGCCGCGGGGCAAGCGGGTGGGCGTGCGGCGAAGAAACGGGACACCACCTTGGTCTGCGGGCGAGTCGTGTCGTGCGGGGTGGTGGAGGTCAGCGGGCGTGCGCGTTCGGTCGTCGAAGCCACGAGACGCGAGATCCGAGTGATGAGACGGGAACGACGGAGCGAGGCACACCGCGAGACGCGCGGTGGCGCGTGGACGTCGCACGCACCTGCGGTGAGCGCGGCTCGTTCTTAGGCACGGGGACGAGCCCGTCCGCGTCCGGTGCGTCCTTCGCCCGCCTCGCCCTCGCGCTGCGCCATGGCGACTGCCTCTCTCGACGAGACGGTCGTGTGCCTCCAGTAGGAAGTCGTATCTGATAGTGGTGCCATCGTGTTTTGGTGTTTGGGTAAACCGGTAAAGCGAAAAAACATGGACTACGGACTCATCGTGGACCGCGTCGTAGACGGAGAGTGCGTCGTGCGTTAGGCACGCGATCGGTTCATGTGCCATCGCGAGAACGCCGGATACGTTACTATCGTCGCGTCGCGCGCGTAGCTCTCGCTAGACATTTAGCCGCCGCAGCGTCTCCGCCGCGGTCGCCGCCTCCCTCCTTCTCTCCATCGCCGTCGCGGGCCGCGCGGCGCCGATTCGCTTCGACGCGTTCGCGACGGCGTCGCGCGTCGCCCCGCCCCCACGCGCGCTCGAGACCGCGCGGAACGGTTTCGGAACCGTCCCCCGCGACATCTGCTCGCGGGCCGCCTCGCCGGCGTCGCCGGCGCCGCTGGCGTCCCGGTACGCGAGCAGATGGTACGCCGCGGTGTGGTAGTTGTGCTCGCCCTCCTCGAGGTGCCGCACGAGGTCCGCGCGGTCAACGCCCGCGGCGACCAGCGCGTCCACGCGCGCCTGGTCCACCGCCGCGCCGCTCGGCGCCGCGGGGAAGGCGGTCGCGCGCTCCGCGCGCGGATTAACCCTAATCCGATCCTTTTCGGTTCGCGCGTTCCGGATCCACCGCGCGTCCCTGCACCGCGCGAGCGTCGCCCTGCGCTCGGGGTCGACGCGCAGAACGATCCCCGCGAACTCCTTGAAGTCGTCGGACGCGCTCTCCGGCGCCGCGTACGTCCCGCGGACGATCTTTCGGCACAGCTCGCGCTTGTCCGAGTTTTTCGCGTGGAACGGCAGGTACCCCGCGACCATCGCGAACGCGACCACGCCCATGGACCAGACGTCCACCGGGGGGCCGTCGTACGGCTTGCGGGACACGATCTCGGGCGCGGCGTACGACGGCGACCCGCAGTGCACCGTGAGCTTCTTCCCGGGCTGGAACACCGCGCTCAGACCGAAGTCCACCAGCATCACGCGCCGTTTGTTCGTGTCCAGCAACAGGTTTTCGAGCTTCACGTCGCGGTGCACGATCCAGTTTCGGTGGCAGTAGTCCAGCGCGTCCGCGATCTGCGCGGTGAACGACGCCGCGGTGTTCTCGTCCAGGCGGCGCCGCGCGCGCACGTGGTCCAACACCGAGCCGCCGTCCGCGAACTCCATCACGCAGAATATGCGCGACGCCGTCTCCACGACGTCGAACAGCCGCGCCACGTTCGGGTGCGTCAATCGTTTCAGCACGCGAATCTCGCGACCGACGCGCTTGCGGTCCGTCTCGGATGAGAGCTTGGACTTGTCGATGAGCTTCACCGCCGTCTTCGCGCCGCTCACCTGGTGTATGCCCAGACGCACCTTGCAGAACCCGCCCTCGCCCACCACCTCGCCCAGAACGTACCCGGGGAGGGAACCGGAGTCGTCCACGTCCGCGAGGCGCATCACCGGCCGGGCGCGAGGTCCCTCCCCGCGAGGTCCCGGCGCCGAGGAGCCTCCTCGGGCGCGCGCGACGCCGTTTCGTTCCGTCAAAGGCGTCGCCGATTTCAAAGGCGTGATGGAGTCTCGAAAGGACGCCGGCGCGGATGTCCCGGCATCGAGGTCCGCCGCCACCGGTGGCGCGGTGCCGCCCGCGGAGGCGTCGCGCGTCCGCGCGGCGGCGGCGGCGGGAGTGGGACCCGGCGCCCGTCCGCCCGGCGCCGCCGACGCCGCGCGCCGCGGCCGCGCCGGCGCGGGCGACGGCGCCCACGACACCGCCTTGGACGGCTGCGGCGGGGACGGCGCCCGAAGAAATGGCGGCGCTTCGGGAGCTGGCCGCGTCGACGCCATCGCGTCGGCGATCATGCCGGCGCCGGAGCGAGGCGCGCCCGAGACGGGCCGGGAACGTCGGTCCGCCGGGACCGGATCGCTCCTCGGTCGGTCGCGCTCGGCGACGCGCTCGAGGCGCGTTTCGTGAAGACTCGGTCGGGCTCGCCTACCGGTCCGCGATCGAACGCGACGCGCTCGTCCGGAAGCCCGTCGTGCGCTCTCGCGGGGTCGGTGGCCAGCGACCTCGCCACCACCGCCGCGGAGCGCGCGAGAACCACCGCCGGCGACCCCGGGGACGGCAGCGGCACCGCCACCGTCCCCGCGCGCGCGCGGAGGCTCGGCGACGCGAAGCCCTTCGCGGCGGCGGCGTCTCGGCGAGGCTCTCGCGTCTCGGCGGCGGTCGCGGGCCGAGTCGCGCGAACGTTCCCGACCGACCTAAGGAACGGCGAGCCACCGTGTGCGTCGCCGGTCGAGACGCCGGGCGACACCGGGACACCTTTGTGCAGCCTGTCCGTCGCCACCGCGCGCGACACGGAGGTGGTGTTTGCCGCCGGCGGCGCGAGCGCCCGCCGCGCCTCAACCTCCTCCGCCGCCATGTCCTCCGCGTCCGCGAACTCGCCGCGCGCGCGGCGGTACGCCGCCTCTATGGCGCCTTCTGTGGACATCGTCGGCGAGAACGCCGCGTCTCCTCGCGCGGGGACGCGGTATCGCGAAGGCGCCGCGGCGGTCGCCGGGCGCTCGGCGACGAAACGCGCGTCGACGACGCGCCTCCTCTCGGAAAACGACGACGGTTTCGTCGTCGCGTCCCGCGTTTCGTCGCCGAGCGCCGTATGGCGACCGACGCGGGACGAGGGGTCGTGCGTCCCGAACCCGACGCGCGTCGGCGTCGACGCGGCGGACCGGTCGAGAAGCCGCGACGACGGTCGCGCGGACGCCGCGCGCTCCGCGGACGCGGTTCGACCCGCGGTCGTTCCCGCCGTTGACTGCCGCGTCCCGCGATGGGTCGTCGCCTCGCGTGTCGAACCGATCGAACCGTCGTCGCGGAGCGACCGCGAGACCGGAGTCGCGGCCGAATACGTGCGCGCTCCCGCGAAGTCCCCGCGCCGCGCGGAGCTCGCGCGCAAGGAGGACGTCGTCGCCGCCGCCGCCGGGGGCCTCGTCCCGCCGCGCGCGCTCGCGCGGTCCCTCGCCGAGGCGATCGCGTCGAAGCTGAACTGGAACTCACGCTGCGTGAGGTGCGACGGTCCGGTGGCGACAGCGCGCACGCCCACCCCCGCGTACGCGCTCGGTGCCGCGGCCCCCGCGCGCCCCGAGGTGGGCCGCAGGGACCTCGGGCGGCCGTCCATGGACCCCCGCGCGCTCGAGCCGCGGCGCGGCGTCTCGAACGACATCGGCGCCCGACGCTCTGAACGAGTATCGGAGGAGGCCTTCTGGATGCGACGCAGGTCGCGAACGTTTTTGCGTTGGCACACCTGTGTGAGCAAGCAGTCGTAACAAAGCGCAGCGTTGGATTTTTTTGACATATGAGCGCGAGATTGGAAACGAACAACGTTACGCGAAGGGGTTTTGACGCTCTAACCCCCTCGAGCTCGACAACCGCCCGCGCTCTCTCGAGACCCGCACGCCATGTCGTCCTCCCGCGGCGAGCGCGCCGCCGCGCCCGCGCGCTTCGCGGCGGCGGTGACGGCCGCGCGCGACGACGCGCGCGCTCGATTCGAAAAAGCGATCACGTCGGGGAAACGGATGACTCGACGTCTGCGCGTGCCCAGGCGCGCCAACCCGACGTGCGTGGCGAGCATCTCCTCCTCGACCGGTGCCGGCGGCGGCGCCGACCCGACCGAGACGCCCGAACGGCCGAGCGCCAAGGCCCTGGTGCACGCCCCCGCGGAGGGCGCCGGCGGCGTCCGGTTCGTCTCCAACGACGACCCGACGCCGCCCGGGCCGTCCGACGAAGAGCTCGGGGTGGACGTCCGCGAGCCTCCGGCGCCGTCGCCGGCGATGTCCGTCGCCGGCGACGGCGCGGGTTCCGCGGGCGAGGCGCCCGCGAGCGAGGAGGACACGCGCCCGATTCTGATCAGCTCCGTGGACTTCGAGGGCGAGTCCCCCGAGCTGGAGCAGCTCGCGCGCTCGGTGGTGCGCATCAAGCCCAACTTCTCGTACACGGTGAAAGAGATCGAAGCCGACGTGGTTCGCGTGTTCAACACGGGCGTGTTCCGCGAGGTTCGGCCGGAGACGGTGGACACGCGGGACGGCATAAGCCTCACGTTCAAGCTCGCGGCGAACCCGGTGATCCGAGGCGTGGTGATCAAAGGCTGCGATGAGCTCCCGGCGTCGTACGCCGAGACGCTCTTCAAGCCGCAGTTCGGCAAGTGCCTCAACTCCACCCTGCTCATCGCGGCGTGCTCGGAGATCTCGAGATGGTACGACAAGAAGAAGATCCCGGTGGAGTGGTACGGCGTCGAGGTGAGCGACGGCATTCTGGAGCTGGGCATCGAGGAGCCGAGGATCGGGGACGTCGAGATCCGCTTCATCGACCGCAAGACGGGCGAACCCAGCGCGGGCGCGACGCGGCCGGAGTACGTCGCGCGTCACTTGAAAAACGTCAAGCCCGGGAAGGCGCTGCACGGCCGCATGCTCGACGATTTGAACGACCTCATCAACACCGCGGGGCTGGAGAACGCCAACATCACCTGGAACCCTCGGCGGGACCGTAAGCCGGGCAGTTTCTTGGTGGACGCCGTCGTGAACGTCACGGAGAAGACCAGCGCGGGCTTCTCCGGCGGCGGCGGCATCAGCGCCAAGGGTTTGCAGGAGGGCGGTCTGAGCGCGCTCATCGCCAACGCCGATTACTTCCGGCGCAACCTGTTCGGCCGGTGCCAGACCCTCACCGCGCGCGTGGAGGTGTCCCCGAACAACCTGTCCTCCAAGCCGGAGATCGACGTCAAGATCCAGCACAGCGACCCGTGGATCGGCGACGCGGGGCGCACGTCGCGGCGCATCTTCCTGGACAGCGACTCGAGCGCGCTGGACCCGGTGTACGCCGTCGCCGAACGCGACGACGCGCTCGGCGACGACGCCGACGGCGGCGTCGCGGACATCACCGACACGAACCTGGGCGGCGAGGGCGAAGGAACACCCTTCAAGGGCGTCTTCGTGAAAAGGGTCACGTCCGGCGTCGAGTACCGCCGACCGCTCGCCGCGTGCTGGACCGGATCCGTCAGCGCCACTTACCAAAGAGCTTCGACGCACGACGACTTGAAACAGCCCATCCTTCACGACGCGTACGGCGCGCCCTTGACGTTTTCCGGGCTCCCGCACGACACGACGTGTAACATCCTGATGCGTTTCGTGTACGAAGGGAGAGGGAAAGACGAAGCCCAGCTGGTTGTTTCCGCGGAGCAAGCCGTGCCCGTGCGCCCGGAGATGCTCGCGTTCAACCGCGTTCTGGTGCGCGCGCAGCGCGACTTTCGAGTCGGCGGCGCGCGGCTCACCGTGGCGGCCAAAGGCGGCAACGTCATCGGCGATTTGCCCCCGTACGAGGCCTTCTCCATCGGCGGCGCGAGCTCCGTGCGCGGATACCCCGAGGGAGGGGTCGGGACGGGAAGAAAGTTCATCGTCGGATCGGCGGAAATGGCGGTGCCTCTCGCGCCGGACTCCATCAACGGATGCGTCTTTTTTGACATCGGCTCCGACTTGAAGAGCGGCGTCTCGGTGCTCGGCGACCCCGGAGGGACGCGGGGCAAGCCCGGGCAGGGATACGGGTACGGCGCGGGGGTCGTGGCGCTGACGCCCATCGGGCCGGTCAGGCTCGAGTACGCCTTCTCGGACAAGGGCGTCGGACGCATGCACTGCGGCTTGAGTCGCAGCTTCTGATGCGATCATACCATGAGACGCACGTGTTCATCGACAGACGTCTTCGTCTCTTTGCGGAGAGGCTTGAAGCGAAGCCGCGCGAAGTCCGCCGTCGTCGCGCGGGAGCTTTCGATTCGCGAACGACACGCGAACAGAAAAAAGAATGCTTTTACGTTGTCATTCAAAAATATCGGTGGTACAGCTAAGTCGAAACGTAATGGCGTCGACGCCGAGCGCGCGCTCGGCGCGATTTGTGACTTCGGCTATAGAGAGCGTCCCAAACGCCGCGCCTTTTTTTTTTTTGAGGCGCGTTATTAAAGCGCTCGAACGAACCCCCTCGCGCATTTGTCACTCTGTCACCCCTCACTTGCGTCCCCGGGTGGGCGCGTTCTGGTTCTTCAGGTCGAACATCGTCTCCAGCGCGTGCATGTTGACCAGCGTCTGCGACACCTGCGAGGGGTCCGTGCCGTCCGAGCGCAGCGCCTGCATGGGTCCGTGCAGCAGCTTGTTGACGATGCCGCGGCTCAGCTCCTCAACCGCCTTCATCTGTTTCTTGGTGAGGCCGTCGCCGAGCTTCGCCACCGCCTTCTCCAGCTCCGCCGCGCGGATGTTCTCAGCCTTCCCGCGCAGGCGCTTGATCGTGGGCACCGTCTCCAGCGAGTCCCGCCACGCCTCGAACGCCGCCTGCTCCTGCGCCAGGAGCTCGCGCGCCTCATCCGCCGCGCGCTCGCGCTTGTCCTTGTTGAGCTCCACCAGCTCCTTCAAGTCATCCACGTTGTACACGATGGTGTTTTCATCCTCGGCGCAGTCCGCGTCCACGTTCCTGGGCACGGCGATGTCCACGAGCCGGCGCTGGCCGCCCACAGATGCGTTCGCCGCGGCCATCGCGGCGAGGTCCGCCTTGGTGATGATCACCCCCGTGCTCGCGGCGGTGAAGATGACGTCGTGCTCCGCCGCCATCGGCAAAAACTCATCCATCAGCGCCAGCTTGATGTTCGCCTCCGGGAAATCAGCCTGCAGCTCCTCGACGCGCGGCGCGGAGCGGTTGACGATGGTCATCTCCGTGCACCGCTTCGACACGAGGTGCTTCACCAACAGACGGGACATCGTCCCCGCGCCGACGATCATCACGCGGCACCCGTCGAAGTTCCCGCCGGGAAGCTTCATCTGCACGAGCTCCGCCGCCGCCGACGACACCGAGACGGCGCCCGACGCGATGGACGTCTCGCTGCGCACGCGCTTCCCCGCGGTGATCGCCGCTTTGAACAGACCGGAGAGGTGCCGCCCGAACCCGTCGACGTTTTCGCCGAGCGCGAACACGTTCTTCACCTGCGCCAAAATCTGGCCCTCGCCCATCACCACCGAGTCCAAACCGCCCGAAACCTTCAGCAGATGGCTCGTCGCGTCTTGGTCCCGCAACAAAAACAAGTGCTCGCGAAGCTCCGCGAGGGGAATGCCCGAGTACTTGCTCATCCACTCCTCCACCTCGCGCACGCCCCGGTGCCAAGACAGCGCCACGACGTAGATCTCCATGCGGTTGCACGTGGACAAAATGCCAGCCTCCTCGACGTGCGGGTAGCTGCACAGCTCAGCGACAGCCTCCTCCCACTTGTCCTCGGGCACCGCCATCTTCTCGCGCACCTCCACCGGGCACGTGTGGATGGACAGGCCGATGGACACGATGGAGGACTTCGCCTCCGAGGCGTAGCCTAAACGATGGGAACGAAAACCGAAACATGATGAGAGAAGCGCGACGGTCAGCGGCGGGTCGTGAGGGAGGAGGCGAGCGCGACGCGCGTCGCGCGCTCACTCCGGGGGAAAAACCGTCGAAGCGGAGATACGTGCGCGCGTGACGCTGGCACACGGACCGACGCGGTGGCGATACGGTCGCGCGTCCCGGGAGGCGCGCGCGACCTCGGGTTCGACGCGGGGACGGCGCGCGCGCCCCACGCGCGGTCCCCGGGGTGACGCGCGCGCGTCGAACCCGGATCGCGTCGGTGCGTTCGCGGCCACGCGCGTTCGTCCGGGTACGCTCGGGCGACAGAAAAGATACGGGAAATACGCACGTGAGGCGCCGCCCATGCTGCGGAACTGCTCCAGCGCCTTGGACGAATCCACCGCCGCGGCGGAGACCGGGCGAAGCGTGGTGTCCGGTCGCGCGTTATCGTGCGTCTGGGGCGGGGTGACCACCGCGCGGGTGGTCACGCCCGCGCGTCGCGCGCGGCTGGCCGCCGCGCGCGCCGGCGCGACCGGTTTCCCGGCGAACGCGGATTTGGCCGATCCGCTGGCGGAAGTTTTGTGCGCGACGCATCTCGCGAGAGACGCGGAGGCGGA
>Ga0181601_10003932_pt1 | contig 12498 bp, 9 predicted proteins | sample 041ome_8_FD_133020 | JGI IMG/M metagenome (GOLD analysis project Ga0181601, IMG submission 133020) | Coastal salt marsh microbial communities from the Groves Creek Marsh, Skidaway Island, Georgia - 041407BS metaG (megahit assembly) | ecosystem: Environmental > Aquatic > Marine > Intertidal zone...
GCACCTGCTCGAGTGAAGATATTGAGGCCATGCGCGAAAAGGCGCGCGCTGAGGGTCGTCCACCGCGCTATGACGGGCGATGCCGCGAGGCCGGCCACGAGGATCTCCCAGGCCAAAGCGTCATTCGTTTTAAATCTCCTCAAACAGGATCCACCGTCATTCACGACATCGTTCAGGGCGATGTCTCTGTTGACCATGAACAACTGGATGATTTGATCCTTGTTCGTTCCGATGGGACACCCACTTATATGTTGTCGGTTGTTGTCGACGATCACGATATGGGGATTACCCATGTTATTCGGGGTGACGACCATCTGACCAATGCATTCCGTCAAACCCAACTTTATCAGGCCATGGATTGGGCCCTGCCCGTTTTTGCGCATATCCCGCTCATTCATGGAAGCGATGGCGCCAAGCTCTCCAAACGTCATGGCGCACTCGGAGCGGACGCTTATCGGGATATGGGTATTTTGCCCGAAGCAATGCGAAATTATCTAGCACGTCTCGGCTGGAGCCATGGAGATGACGAAATTTTCTCAACAGAGCAGCTCGTCGATTGGTTTTCATTGGAGGCGATTGGCCGGTCTCCGGCGCGCCTTGATCTCGATAAGTTGATGCACATCAATGCTCAACACCTGCGCCAATGTGACAACCAGACCGTATTATCGTATGTCATAGACCGCTGCCCCGGCGCAGAACCGCACTCACAAGCCCTCCTTCGGGGCATGGACAGTCTGAAGGAGCGCGCCCAAACCCTGAATGAATTGGTCGACGGGATCGACTTTATCATCTCCCCCACCCCCATTGCCATCGACGACAAAGCGAAAAAGTTGATGACGGAGGAACGGATGGGCTATCTCGCCGAGCTTTTACCCGATTTAGAAGCCCTGACCGATTGGACACGCCCATCCTGCGAGGCCTGCTTGCAGCAGTTTATGGAGAGGCGCTCAATTAAGTTGGGGCAAATTGGTCCAGCTTTGAGGGCTGTCCTGACCGGAACCCCGAATTCGCCCAGTTTATACGATATATTGCTCATTTTAGGGCAAAAAGAGACCTTGGCGCGAATTCGCGTGCATGTGAATTAATCGTTCAAGATCTGGCGATTTTACAGCGTACATGCTATAAATCGCCGAGTTTCAGAGGCCGCGTTCAGCGCGCTTCTTTCTTAAGTTTTATTTTTCGTTGGAGATAGGTAATGACAAAAAACGCGGATGTTTCGAGCGCCACGCTCAATACACATGGCAAGGACTATAGCCTTGCGGTCGAAGCGGGATCGATCGGTCCAGACGTCATCGATGTGTCCAAGCTCTATGGCGAAACAGGCTGCTTTACCTATGATCCCGGCTTCACCTCGACAGCGAGTTGCAAATCGAGCATCACCTATATCGATGGAGAGAAGGGTATTTTGCTGCATCGCGGTTACCCGATCGAGCAGCTGGCTGAAAAAGGAAATTTTGTTGAGACCTGCTATTTATTGATGAATGGTGAGCTTCCAACAAAAGATCAATTGACCGAATTTGAAACAGCGATCACGCGCCATACCATGCTCCATGAGCAACTATACAAGTTTTCTTCAGGCTTCCGGCGCGATGCCCACCCCATGGCGGTCATGGTCGGTGTCGTGGGAGCGCTGTCTGCTTTTTATCATGACAGCACTGATATTAATGATCCTGAGCAAAGGAAAATTGCGAGCCGACGGTTAATTGCAAAAATCCCAACCATTGCTGCGATGGCCTATAAATATTCGGTCGGACAACCGTTTATCTATCCGCGCAACGACTTGGATTATGCATCCAACTTCTTGCACATGTGCTTTGCTGTTCCGTGTGAGGAATATCATGTGAGCCCCACATTGGCGCGCGCCATGGACCGCATTTTCATTTTGCATGCTGACCACGAACAAAACGCCTCAACGTCAACCGTTCGTTTGGCCGGGTCCTCCGGGGCCAACCCGTTTGCGTGTATTGCTGCGGGCATTGCCTGCTTGTGGGGTCCATCGCATGGTGGAGCCAACGAGGCCGCACTCGATATGTTAAATGAAATTGGCTCAGTGGATCGTATTCCCGAGTTTATCGCTCGCGCCAAAGATAAGAATGATCCTTTCCGGCTCATGGGCTTTGGTCACCGTGTATATAAAAACTATGATCCGCGCGCACGCGTGATGCAAAAAACCTGTCACGAAGTGCTGAACGAGCTTGGCATTTCCGATGACCCGCTTCTCGATGTCGCGATGGAGCTAGAAAAAATTGCGCTAAATGATCCTTATTTTGTAGAGAAGAAACTTTACCCAAATATCGATTTCTACTCAGGGATCACCCTTAAAGCGATGGGCTTCCCCACCACCATGTTTACGGTTCTATTTGCGCTGGCCCGCACCGTGGGCTGGGTGTCGCAATGGAATGAGATGATCGAAGATCCAAGCCAACGCATTGGTCGTCCGCGCCAGCTTTATGTCGGCGCCACCGAACGTGACTATGTTCCAATGAACAAACGCTAAAAGTTCTGTGCTCTGATTTAAACGGCGCCTCTTCGAGGCGCCGTTTTTGTTTTACGGCAATAGGCCAAGGTTCAAAATTAGGTCCGCCGCATTATGGTCAGGCGATGGCCCCGCCGATCGCATGATATCGCAAAATCGCCCAAGCGCGGCTTGGGTCGCCGCTCTGAGGTGCTCGTCTGAAAGATATTGGCTCGCCAAACGGGTTAAGTTATCGACCGTCAGTCGGTCATACAGCAATTCGGGGATGATGGGTTCGTCCAAAACGAGATTAACCAAATTCACCGAGGGTGTTCGGCTCAAATATTTTCCAATAATTTCGTAAAACACCCCGTTAGAAGAATATCCAATAATCATCGGTGTTTGAGCTAACCCCAATTCAAGGGCCACGGTTCCAGATGTGGCCAGCGCCAAATCCGCCCGTCGAAACAGCGCCGCCTTCTCATCCTCACGATCAACCAGTGTCACCTCATTCGTCCCCAATTGACGGATAAGGTGATCACGCACATGCGGAACGGTCGGGATAAACAGATCGAGCTTCTCACCCGATTGCTGGAGACGACGCGCTGTCTCTAAAAACATGGGTAACATATCGCGAATTTCGCTGCGCCGACTGCCAGGAATGAGCGCCACCACCTTTTTGTCCGGCGTCACCTCATAGCGTTGTGTAAAAGCGGCCACATCGTCATCTGATGCGACCTTCTGTGTCGCGCGATGTCCTACATAGGCGCATGGCGGACCGCCCAGCTTGGCCATGACCTCCGGTTCAAACGGAAGCAAGCATAATCCGTAATCAAAATAATGCGCCATTTTTGCCGCCCGCCCAGGACGCCAGAACCATACAGATGGAGTTACGTAATCGATGATGGGAATACGCGACCCGCGCGAACGCAGCTTCTGGGCAACACGATGGTTAAAGTCCGGCGCATCAATGCATATGACCAAATTGGGCTGACGCTCCACAATATGCTCAACGACGTCATCCCGCTTTCCAAACAAATAAGGCAGTTGGCGCAGCACATCGACCAGCCCCATAACGGCAATATCTGACATTGGAAAAATAGAGTGGACACCCGCCGAGGCCATTTGGGGGCCACAAACGCCCGAGAATTCAAGATCAGGCCGTTTTTTCAACAGCGCCCGAACCAGCCCGCCGCCGAGCACATCTCCCGAGGCCTCCCCCGCAATGACCACAATGTGGGGCCTCTCGCGCATGATCCTCATAGACCCAGTAAAAATAAGTGATGCCGATTTGCGAGGGCGACGCAGGCCTCTCTGTCGATCAACAGCGTTCCACCCCCTTGATAAACAAGACCCGCCAATCCCGCATCCCGAACACCTTCAACCGTTTGTGGGCCCAATGTGGGCAAGTCGACACGACGCTCTTGACCGGCTTTCGGCAATTTAACCAAAACCCCATTGGGGGCCCGTTCGCCTCGCGCGCTTAAAATATCTTGCACACGGCGGAGCATATTGTCGGTTCCTTCGGGGCCTTCAATGGCCAGTACCTGACCGCTCTCAACCACACAGGCCTGACCAACATCAAATGGCGATAATTGCTCTAAAAGCGCTCGTCCTAGGGCAATATCTGTAGCGTATTTGGTTGCCTCTGCTGCGCTCAACAAACCGCTCGGCGCCGCGACATCGACCAAAACACTCTCAGCAGGAAGGGCGACCAGACCAGCCTCAGCGAGGCGCTCGGTAATGAGCCGCAATAATGCATCATCGCCGCCGCCACCTTGCGCCAGAAACCGCTCAATAACCTCATTGCCAACCGCATCCAACTCAAGCTGGTCAAAGCCTGGACGTGTGACAGGTCCGATCATGATGTACTGCGCGATATGATGGTCCTGAAACGTGTCAATGACGCGCCCTAAGGCACCCATTCCGTAGCAATGATCGGTTTTCGAAATTGTTTCAGGAGAGGACACTCCGGTCAGAGCGATCATGACATAGTTTTGTCCGCTGCGATCAAGCGCCTCGGCGACGCGGCTTGGCAAAGGGCCACCGCCCGCAATAATACCAAGTGGTTCAGTCACCTTGGCAAAAACCCCGATCATTGGCGTTGAGAATAAAATCAAACACAATCTGAGCCGTGGGTTGACCGGAAAATGCTTCTTGGGCTCGGGCCAACCGATCTCCAAAGGCGCCTTCGGCCTCACGACCAAATAAATCTGCATAGAGCGCGCGCGTGGTGTGAATATCCTCGCGAGAAAAACCTCGGCGCTTCATGCCAATAATATTCAGCCCCCGCAAAATCGACTGAGGTCCATTGACCATGCCAAAGGGGATAATATTACCCGTGACAAAGCCATTGGCGCCAACGAAGCAATAATCACCGAGATGGCAGAACTGATGAACCCCCGTCAATCCGCCAATTGTGACAAAATTTCCAACCGTCACATGCCCTGCCAGAGCCACACTATTTGCCATCACATTATGGTTTCCGACCACGCAATCATGCGCCACATGAACACTGGCCATAAATAAATTATGATCGCCGATAATCGTCACCGCTGGATCATCAATCTGACCCGGCTGCATGGTCACATATTCTCGAATAATATTATGCGCCCCAATTTCTAAAGTGCCCAAGGGGCGCTCTTGGCTGAGAACCTGGGTTTTCCCCCCGATCGAGGCGAAGGGAAAAATTTCGGTGTGCGCGCCAATTTTGGTATCACCCTGCACACAAACGTGGCTGTGGAGATGCACGCCCCGAGCGATTTTAACCCCCGCACCGACAACACAAAACGGCCCAATGGTCACGTCGTCATCAATTTCCGCTTTGGGGTCAATGATTGCGAGATCGTGAATTTTAGTCATCCGAGCTCCCCATTCGCACAGCATCTGCTTTTTTAATCAGTCGACGCACAAAGGCCCGCTCGCGTTGCCATTCCTTTAGGGGCCGCGCCGGATGGCCACCGTAAAACGCCCCATCTGGGACAATACCCAAAACAGCCGATTTGGCTGCAATCATCGCGCCCTCACCAATAATGGCGCCATCCCCAACACCAGCCGCGCCGCCAAGGACGACATAATCTTTGATGACCACACTACCCGCCAGGCCGCTGCCGCCTGAAATACGAACGTGACGGCCAATTTGGCAATTATGCGCAATTTGCACCAAATTATCGATCTTGCTGCCCTCGCCGATCACTGTATCCCCATAGGTGCCGCGATCCACACATGTATTGGCCCCTATTTCCACATCACTTTGCAGAATCACACGGCCAATGTGGTAAACCTTAAGATGCGATTTCCCAATCAGCAATCCAAAACCATCGGCGCCAATTCGGGCGCCCGGTGCGATATAAACGCGATCGCCGAGAAGCGCATACTGAATGGTGGCAGACGGAAAAATTTGGCAATCGGCTCCGATCTGAACACCTGGTCCGATCACGGAATTGGCGCCGATCACGGTTCGGGCGCCAATTGACGCGCCTGCACCGATCACGACACCGGAGCCAATTTCAGCCGTTGGATGCACATCAGCATCTGGCGCTATCGCTGTTGGAGCCAAGCCGGCTGGATGGGTGACCAAATGGGGATATAACCGAGCCACGACATGGTTCATCACCCGCGCTGGCTCCTGACAAACGACTTGAATGCAGTCTTTGGGCAGCCAGGCTTCAGCCCCAGGCTGCACAAAAACCACTTCCGCCTGCGTCTTCTCGCCGACGGCTCGATACCGCTTATTAGCCGTTAAAAAGCTAACCTCACCCAATTGCGCAGCCTCTAAAGCGGCCGCTCCGCTGATAACCGGATCAGCGGGAGCGCTCAATTTCTCAGCCGCTCCGTCGAGCAGGTGAGATAATCGAAGCCCTTGCTGAGCCGGATAAAAGCGAGGATCAGCCATTGGCCTTAGTTATTTTTAGGCTCAACCGGCGTTACTTTAACGCTTGTGATTTTCTTGTTAATCCGCTCAACCAACTCATCTGTTAGATCAGATTTTGGCTCGACGATATAAGTCGCCTCGCGACGCAGAACGATATCTGCGTTTTTTTCCTTGGCCAAAGTCTTCAACTCAGCCACGGCGACCTCTGCGATTTCCTTCAGGGCATTTTGCGCTCCGGCTTGAATAGCCCGAGCGTCCTTCGAGATTTCCTGCTGCTTGGTAATTTGCTTGAGGCGTAATTCCTCACGCTTCACTTGCAGCGCATCGGCGGCCATTAAGTTCTTTTGTTCTTCGAGCTTTTCGGCTTCTTTTTGCAAGTCTTTTTGAACCTTGTCGACAGTGCCCTGAACGCCCTTGGTCATTTTCTCGACCTGATCATTCATATTTTTTCCAGCCTTTGACAAGGCAATGGCCCGCTCGATATCTGCGGACACAATGATGGGCTGGGCCATCGCCCCAACCACACTTAATCCCAACAGGGTGGCACCTACAAAAGCCAATTTTTTCACGTTAAACATATTCTTTATTCCTCCTGTTTAAAGTCTTGATGATTAGAACCGCGTGCCTGCCGAGAAACGGAAGAAGCGATCATCGTCATAATCTTCTTTTTGAATCACGCGCGCGAAGTCAAACTGAATGGGGCCGATAGGCGATTTCCAAGACACACTTAGGCCAGCCGTCATCCTAAACGCGAAGTCATCTTCAATGATATAATTGGGATAAATGTTGGGATTCTCGTCGGACTTTCCAACAAAACCATAATCTGTGAATAATTTTGTTTTCATCCCGATCTCTTTCGGAATCCCCAACGGCAAGGTCACTTCTGTTGTTCCGATGAGGAACATTTTCGCCCCTAGAGCATCTTCTTCGCCACTTTTGCCAGGCTTGGGGATGGCGCGGGGTCCGACGCCAGAGCGATCGAAACCACGGAAGCTGGTGCCCCCTTTGAAAAACCGGTCGCTTCGACGCACATAGTGATCTTCGAAGTCATGAATATGGCCATATTCAAGGCCTGTATGGAAAACATAGCCCTCAGCCAAGGGGTAATAATAATCACCGCTCAAGCTGGTGCGGAGGAAGTTAACATCTCCACCCAAACCTGCAATCTCTTGCCCGGCGCTGAAACTCCAGCCCTCGGTCGTGTCGATATAGTCATCCCGTTTATCGATATAGTAGTAATAGCCGGCAATGACTTTCAGGAGGTCAAATGAGACGGACCTATTATAAAAGTTATAATAATAGCTGTTGATACCATAGTTCTCTTCAACCTGTTGCACGCTCAAACTCACGCCCAAACGCGCGTCATCCGAAGTTGGGAAGCCAACATTAAAAGACGCTCCAGATGAATTGTAATCGATGTCTTCATCGTCATATTCAACACCTTGGTTGAAAATGTTAAAGCCCGCGGTTAGATCGCGGTTGAGGAAATAGGGTTCGGTGAGCCCCAAATTGAACCGCTGAACCTCAGAACTCACATTCACAGAAAAGGCCAATTTCTGGCCTCGGCCCAATAGATTGCGCTCGGCAATCGAGAATTGGGTGGAGAAATTATCGGAAGACGAAAAGCCAACGCCAAGGGTCAACTCACCCGTCGACTGCTCTTTGACATCCACTTCGATAATGGTTTGATCTGGCTCGGTTCCAGGCTCTTCGACGATGTCGACGCTCGAGAAATAATTTAGTCCCTTAATCGAACGCTCCGATCGCGATAATAAAACGCGGTTAAAGCCATCCCCTTCGCTCAAGTCCATTTCCCGACGAATAACTTCGTCATGCGTACGGGTGTTTCCGTTAATGTTAATCCGTTCAACATAGACCCGCGGCCCCTCCTCAATCACATAGGAGACAGTCACAATTCGCGCCTCAGGATCGCGCCGCACGCGTGGGCGAACTTCGGCAAATGCGAAGCCCTGCTCCCCCACAATTTTCGTTAACGCATCAACAGTAGCATCGATTTTACGCGCATCGTAACGATCCCCTGGAGCGTGCTTGACCGCGGCATCGAGATTTAACGCTTGGATTTTCGGCATGGACGTCTGAATAGAGGACTCCCCAAAATCATATATCTCGCCCTCAGACAAATTGAAGGTAACAAAAAAGGCATCCCCGTCACGGGTTAATTCCGCTGTGGAGCTGATGACACTAAAGTCGGCATACCCCCGACCGAGATAGAATTGGCGCAGTAATTCGCGATCATAGGCGATCCGATCGGGGTCATAATTGTCGTTCGAGGACAAAAACTTCCACCAGCGGGTCTCGGAAGTCATTATTTCTTCCATTAACCGACCATCGTCAAAGGCTTCATTGCCGATAAAGTTAATCGATTTAATGCCGGTGGTTGGACCTTCGGTAATTTCAAAAATAAGATCGACGCGGTTTTGTGGAAGTTGAATAACTTTAGGCTCGATCCGAGCGGAAAACCGACCTGCCCGACGGTAGAGCTCTAGAAAACGCTCAACATCATCTTGCACTTTCGCGCGCGTAAAAACGAGACGAGGGCGTAAAGAACTCTCACCAGACAATTTATCATCTGCAATTTTTTTATTTCCTTCAAAGGAAATCCGATTGATGATCGGGTTCTCAACTACGGTCACAATCAAACCATCATCTTCGCGACGAATATTGACGTCGGCAAACAGGCCAGAAGCAAAAAGAGTTTTCACCGATTGGTCGATTAATCGTGGATCGGCAGCCATACCCTCTCGCACAACCATATAAGCCCGCACAGTCTCATCTTCGACACGCTGCGTACCCTCAACGCGAATAAAAGCAATATTAGCCGCGGCTGCGGGAGCACTAGCCGCTTTTGGCGCATCACCTTGAGGCGCGCTAATTTGCGGTTCTGCTTGGGCCTGTGAGGCGGCCTCGTTTTGGACATCTGAGACATCCGAGGACGGAGCGCCCATCTCAGACTCTTGAGCCAACACATTTCCCACGCCCGACCAGCCAGAGACAGAAAAGGCCAACATCCCCAACAGCGTGATTATTCTTTTATTTTGCATTATGCCCTCAACCATTTGCCTTAAATCATTTTCTCAAAATCATTTGCCAAAAATCATATGAAGCGGTGCTCGTTTATGGTTTCCGGATTATCTTAGGATCCGAAAAAATTTGCTATACTATCGAAAACGCCCAAATGCGATAGATCATTCCATGTCACAAAAACAAAAAGCGCTAAGACAACCCCCAAGCCAAGTCGCATTCCAATATCTTGAACGCGTTCAGACATCGGGCGACCAAACAAGGCCTCATAGGCGTAAAACATTAAATGCCCACCATCCAACATCGGTATAGGGAATAAATTTACCAATCCGATGCTCACCGAGAGAACCGCTGTTAGGTTAATCAAGGCGATTAAACCGAGCGTTGCGGTTTGACCTGAGATCTGCGCGATGCGGATGGGCCCTCCCAGGGCCTCGGTTCCCTCACGCCCCGAAATGATACGTCCCAGCATGACGAAACTTTGCTCGACAATGAAATACGTCTCGCCGACAGCGCGCACCATCGATTCACCCAAACCAAAGGAGCGATGGCCGATATAATCAATATCCGAAGAGGCCTGCACACCCAATTGACCAATAGCAAAAACATTCCCAAAACGGTCGGTCCGCTCCACTCGGTCTGGCGTGGCCGTCACGGTGACGAACGCCCCATTTCGCTCAATACCAAATTGAATGGGCGTCTCCGCGCTTACCGAAACGATGCGTTGCACGTCCGAGAAGCTCTCGACCGCAACCCCGTTCATCTCGACGATTAGATCGCCTTTTTCAAGGCCGGCCCGAGCCGCTGCACTATTTTCCATAACATCAGCAACCAGCGGACGCACAACCTGCTGGCCATAGGTGAAAAACAAGCCTGTGAAAATGATTATCGCAAGAATAAAATTAGCCACTGGCCCTGCCGCCACGACAGCCGCGCGCTGCCATAAGGGCTTGTAGAACAGTGTTTTCTGCCGCGCTTCCTCATCAAAATGGGCAAGCGAGTCATGATCAGGAGCGCTGGCCGCATTTTCATCGCCGAGGAATTTGACATAGCCGCCAAGCGGCAACCAGCCCACTTGCCATGTTGTTCCGAGACGATCTTGGCGTTTGAAAAACGGCCGGCCAAATCCAATTGAAAAGGTTTCCACAGCCACGCCACAGCGGCGCGCCACCCAGAAATGACCCAATTCATGGAAAAAAACCACAATTGACAGCACAAAGACGAACGGCAGAATATAGCCTAATCCAAGTCCTTGTAATGGTTCCCAAATTTCCATTTATTCTCCCTCAGCCCCAGGCTGCGTGAATCTCTCGCCATTATCACCAATTATGCTGATTTGGGAAGGGAAACCCTTAGAAATCCGATATTTTTTTGGATTTTTATCCATCTCAGAGGAATTTTAATTTGGCCAGGCCTAGGCCAAACGACAATGCGCAATAGCAGCGTCCGCAAGCCGCCTCGCTTGCGCATCAATCTCCGAGATCGCGGTGATATCTGTAACCGACGGCAAACGACCCAGCTTCTGGGCATGATCGAGTGTTTCAGCAACGACGGAGGCAATATCGCAAAACCCTATTTCCATTTTCAAAAATGCGTAAACCGCCTGCTCATTAGCGGCATTTAAGATCGTCGGCATGGCTCCCCCGCTCCGCATCGCGGCTTCTGCGTGGGCCAGACACGGAAAATTGGCACGATCGGCCTCTTCAAAGGTCAGCGCCGGTTCTGCTGCCAAATCCATCATCGGAACGCCCGATGCAATGCGGTTCGGCCACCCCATGCAAAAAGCAATCGGGCCACGCATGTCGGCCGGCCCTTTATGACTATAAATCGCGCCATCAGACATTCTTGTCATCGCATGAACAATCGATTGCGGATGCACGAGCACCCCCAATTGATGGGCGGGCAAGTCGAACAAATAATGCGCTTCAATAAGCTCGAGCCCCTTATTCATCAGCGTTGCGCTATCAATTGAAATTTTATCCCCCATTGACCAAATAGGGTGAGCCAGCGCTTGCTCGGGGGTTACCGCGGCCATTTGCTGGGCTGTTTTCCCGCGAAAGGGGCCGCCCGAGGCGGTTAAGATCAGTTGATCTAAACTGGAGCGATCACATCCATCCAATAGTTGGAATGCCGCATTATGTTCGGAATCCACCGGCAAAATCGTAGCGCCATATTGATGCGCTTCCGCCATAAATAACTCACCCGCCGCAACCAAACATTCCTTATTCGCCAGACCAATGCGGGCGCCACGCCGAACCGCAGCCAAAGTGGGCCGCAATCCGGCAAAGCCAACAATCGCCGCCATCACAAAGTCTGTTTCAAGCTGAGCCGCCTCGATCAGCGCATCTTCGCCAGCCCAGATGTCGACGGACACATCGCGCAGTCGGTCGCGCAGATCATCGATCTGTGTCACGTCCGCCAACACGATCACCTCGGGTCGTAATGTGCGTGTGAGTTCGGCCAACCCCGCAACATCGCGATGCGCCGTTAATACTTTGACACGAAATTGATCGGGATGACGCAAAATCACATCGACTGTGTTTAGGCCAATCGATCCCGTCGCCCCTAAAATTGTAACCGTTTGCATACCGAACTCACCTGACCGCAAAATAAGGAGCCATTAGCCGCTCCCCCACAGAACGGAAAGTGGGCTGAGCCCCGCAAGCACCTGCCCCACAGCAATGGCGATGGCGGCGGCGGTGAAGACGCTGACCAGGCCATCCACGCGATCAAGCAAACCGCCATGCCCTGGAATTAAAGCCCCCGAGTCCTTAACCCCAAAATGCCGCTTTAAACCCGACTCAAATAAATCGCCAAGCTGAGCAATGATGGCCCCGGCCACTCCCACTGCAATCACATGGGCGATGATATATGTGCCTGCCTCCAAAAAAACAAAAAGAGCAATGGCAAGAAAGCCCAGAAGCACAGCCCCGACCATACCCCCGATTAAGCCCGACCATGTTTTGTTCGGCGAAATTGTGGGCGCCAACTTCGGGCCGCCCATGGTCTTCCCCGCAAACATGGCAAAGATATCTGTTCCCCACACCAGGGCACAGAGATAAAAAATGATGAGACCGCCATGCGGATCCTCACGCATCCATTGGGCCGACATGAGAGGGGGCAGCAC
>Ga0181601_10003936_pt1 | contig 12490 bp, 6 predicted proteins | sample 041ome_8_FD_133020 | JGI IMG/M metagenome (GOLD analysis project Ga0181601, IMG submission 133020) | Coastal salt marsh microbial communities from the Groves Creek Marsh, Skidaway Island, Georgia - 041407BS metaG (megahit assembly) | ecosystem: Environmental > Aquatic > Marine > Intertidal zone...
GCGTCGTTCTGGAGCTACTCGCACGACATCGCGCGGGGCATGTCCCAGCCCTCGGTGATGTTCAAGGGCCAGCTCAACGACGGGCGCACGATCATCGTCAAGGACTACGTCGAAGCCTACCACTGGCTGCGCGACAACACCCCCGAGGACGCGCGCGTGATGGCGTGGTGGGACTACGGGTACCAGATTGCGGGCATCGCCAACCGCACCTCCATCGCCGACGGCAACACGTGGAACCACGAGCACATCGCCAACCTGGCGCGCACGATGACTGCCACGGAGGAGAAGGCGCACCGCGTCATCCGCCACCTCGCGGACTACGTGCTGGTGTGGTCCGGCGGCGGCGCGGACGACATGGCCAAGTCGCCGCACCTGTTCCGCATCGGCAAGAGCATCGGCCACGACACCGGCACCGTGGACATGCACGAGATCCAGAGCAAGTTTGGCGTGGACCAGTACGGGCGCCGACGCCGCTCATGGCGCAGTCGCTGCTGTACAAGCTGGTGTCTTTCCAAGGCTCCGTCAGCGACCAGCGCTTCGAGGAGGTGTACACCAGCCGCTACCGCAAGGTGCGAATCTACAAGGTGGTCAACGTGAGCGACAAGTCCAAGCGCTGGGCGGCGGACCCCGCGAACCGGCTCTGCGACGCGCCGGGCTCGTGGTACTGCCCGGGGCAGTATCCGCCCGCGCTCGCCAAGTTCACGGGCATCATCAAGCCCGCGTACACCATGCCCGCGTTCCACCAGCAGCAGCAGGCGGAGCGCGAGAAGCAGGAGCGGGTGGAGGCGCAGAGGATGGCGGACCGAGCCGCGGCGGCGGCGGCGGCGGCGAACGCCGAGACCGAAGCGGAGTTGTGAGTGGCGTCGGCGTTGAAATCCGAATCAATTTTTTTGTGTCATGCGTCTGGTCATGAGTCTGTTTGGTTCTTTTCGCCGAGGATAATCGATCGATCGATCCGAGACGCGCCACAACGGCTCGCCCGGGAGCGACGTGTCCTCTCGACCGCCACGCCGTCGTCGGCGCGCGCAGACATGGCCGGCGGCGAGAAGCGCAAGGCTTCGTCCTCGAACGCGCCGAAGGGCGCGTCGAGGGGATCCGAGAGCGACGCGCGCAAGAAACCGAAGGCGAAGACCGCCGCCGCCGCCGCCGCCGACGATTTCGCGACGGACCACTCGCCCTCCGAGCTCGCATACCTGCGCTGGCTGCGGTCCGCGGGCGTGCGGCTGTCCGGCGTGACCATCGGGCGTTTTCCGAACACCGGCCGGGGCTGCGTCGCGACGCGAGACCTGCACGTCGGGGACGTGGTGGTGGAGGTTCCCGAAGATGCCATCCTCACCGCGGACACATCCGTCGCCGCCGACGCGCTGCGCTCCTTCTTCGGCGGCGACGGCGCGTCGCCGCGGCTGGATCGCGAGGCGCTGGTGCTCGCGGTGATGGCAGAGATGGCGCGCGGCGATGCGTCCCGAGTGAATGCCTACCTGGACGCGCTGCCTTCCCTGCGCGCGACGCACTCGCCCCTGGGCTGGACGGCGGCTGAGCTCGCCGAGCTCGAGGGCACGTCGTGCGCCGAGCGCATGTTCGCCGAGGACGAAGACTGCGAGCTCCCTTGCATGACCGTCGAGCACTGGAAGCACGTCGCCGCTCCGTTCTTCAGACGCTTCCCGGAGTTCGCGGTTCGCGGTCCCGCGGACGCCGCGGACGAAACCGAAAGGACAGAAACCGCGACTCTGCGCAAGGCGTATCTGCACGCCGCCGCGCTCGTGGCTGGCTTTTCCTTCACGCTCGGCGAGGAGGAGGAGGAGGAGGAGGAGGAGGAGGCGCGCGAAGTGCTGTGCCCTCCCGTCGACGCGCGGAGCGACTCCGACGCGCACACCGGCACGCAGGCGATGGTCCCGTTTTGGGACATGCTGAACCACGCCTCGCCCTCCGCCGCGAGCGTGCGCCTGGAGCACGACGCGCGCGCGGCGACGCTGAAGATGGTGTGCGTCCGCCCGGCGCGGCGGGGGGACGAGGTGTTCAACACCTACGGCGCGCTGGGAGACGACGAGACGCTTCGGCGGTACGGGTTCGTCGCGCGCGCGAACACGCACGGAGGCGGCGCGGAGGTGACCCTGCGCGAGCTCGTCGCGGCGGCGGCCAAGGCGCGGTTCGTGGTGCAGGGCACGTACGACGACGAGGAGGGGTCCGAGGGCGGGAGCGAGTCGGACGGCGACGATATTTGGATCAGTTCGCGGAGAGCCCCCCCGACGTCCGACTCTGAGGACTCGGAGGAGGACTCGGAGGAGGACTCGGAGGAGGACTCGGAGGAGGATTCAGACGACGACGCTTCGCGATCGGTGGACGCGCCCATCGAGCCTGATGGTTCGTTGAGCGCACGCGAGACCACGGAGCGTCTGCGTCTGCTTCGTCGGTTCGGCGTCGCGTCGCGCTCGACGGATCGGTTCGCGATTTCGCGCACCGGGAAGCCCAGCCTGGCGCTGCGCGCGGCGGCGCGCGTCCTGGCCATGCACGCCTCGCAGTTCCAGCAGCTCGCCGCCGCGGACGCGTTCGAGCGCGGCGACAGGAACGACCAGTCGGGCGTCTGGAGCGACAGCGACGACGAGGGCGCGTTCGCGGGGCTCGCGCCGGCCACCACGGAACGCGTCTGGGACGGACCGGCGGCGACGGAATCGGACGGCGAAGGTACGCGAGCTCGGAAGGCGTTCGGGTCCGTCGTCGGTGACTATCGCGCATATCGGGGTTTTCTCTTCTCGCCGCGCGCTCGACTCTTTTTGTTTTTCGTGAAACACCTTCCGGGGCGAGCCTTTCGCGACGGTCGCCGAGTGATCATGACACCTTTGTGGGATCTCCTAGGGACTGAAAAGTTCCCTTGACGAGAAACGAAGGAGCGCGTTAACGCGCGCGACGTTCTGACGGCGTCCTTCGCCCCGAACCGACGCGCGTCTCTTTTTTTAGTTTCGTCGACTTCTTCTTTTTTAGTCAACGCCGACTGACCCGAACGACGCCGTTTCGAAAAAAAAACGCAGGCGTGGACTCGGACGACGACGAGACGGAGGACCGCTCGGACCAGATGACCCGCGTGGCGGCGACGCTGCTCATCCTTGCGGAGGACGCGCTCGAGCGGAGGTTCGCGACCCGCGGGCTGGCGGAGGACCGGCGCGCGATGCGCGCGCTCGGCCCGGAGGCGCCCTCCGAGCGCGCCGCCGCCAGCGTCGGCGGGTGGAACCGGCACGGCGCGCGCGAGAAAACGAGCTCGAAGCACGCCGTGAGCCGGTCCACGCACAGGCGGAGAATGGCGCTCGTCGTCCGGCTCCGCGAGAAAAACGCGCTCGACGCTTTGTCGCGGTGGGCGACGCGCGCCGCGCGGAGAGAGCAGGAGCTGCTTCCGCCGTTACGCGAGCGGTGAGAAATCCGCGTTTTTCGAAAACGCGAGCTCGACGGTAAGAGCACCCGAGACTACCGAGCTCGTATTCATAGCTCCTAAAACGATCCATGTCTATCCCTCTCTCCACCTGATCTCCGCGGCGTCGACGTCGGCCATGCTCTCGCGCAGCCCCCGCCATGCGTCTCGCCGGCGCGCGCGGGGCAGACCCGGCGCGGCGCGGGCGGCGGCGGGGTCGAACGCGACGCGGCATCGGCGCAAGGTCACGCCCACGCGTTCGCCGACGGAATCGCCGGATCCACCGCCGTCGCGGGCGCTTTCTTTTTTTTCGCGCGTTTTACTATAACCCGCGGTCGTCGCGCTCTGTCCGTCTTCGTCCCTCTCCGAACAGCCATCCTCATCCTCACGGCTCTCGTCCGAATCTCCAACATCTCCAACGGAGGAGGTGCGTACGGAATCCGTGCGTACGGATTCGATGGCGTGCGTCCACCGCTCGTTGAACGCCATGTTGAAAAAAACCGCCGAGCCGTGTTCCAAAACGACGCGAAACGCCTTCGCGTCCGCGTACGCGCGCCATGCGCGACGCGCCGCGTCCGCCGCGGCGGCGGCGGCGATCACGTCGGGATCACTCTGACGAAGCGCAGCGGCGCGCGCGTTTTCGCGCGCCGCGGCAGCTTTCTTCGCGTCGCTGCGCGGCGGCGCGCGCGCCTTGGCTTCGCTCGCGGCGAGCCACTCCGGGTCCGTACGCAGGAGACGCGTCAACGCGCGGCGCGCCGACGTCACCGTCTCGGGACTAGGGGTACCCAGGGTTCTTTTTTCTTCGTTTTCGACGCGAGCGTTCGCGTCGCGTACCTCCGTCACCGCCGAACCTTCCGTCTCGTCCAAAGGCGTCACGTCTTTCTCGTCACGTTCACTTTCACATGAACGCACACGCGACTCTTCTTCGTCGAGGTTCCGTCTGGGCCGGAACGTCATGACCCGCTCGGCGCCGAAACTGGCGCTGACCACGAACGAGCCGCGCTCCAGGTCCAGGTCCTTGTCCGCGTGCGCGCCGATGCCGTCGTCCCCGCTTTTGTACCGGTTGATCACCGCGTGGTTGCAGGTCTGGCCTGTGGCGCGCGCCACCTTCGCGGCGAGCGCCAGAAGCCCCAAAGGCGGGTCGCTCGAAGGGGTCGGCTGTTGCGTCCGGTCCGGGTTGTACCGGTAACTCGCGAACCAAGCGCGAACGCGCCGGCGGTTTTCTTTCTCCGGCGCCTCCGCCTCCGCCTCCGCGTCTTCGCGCGCGACGTACCGCGCGGCGTAGTACGCCTGGTCGCGGGGCACGGCTCTTCGCTCGCCTTTCCTGTCCGCGGGGGTCACGAGCGGGTGGTCCCGCGGCAGGTACGCCGCCTCGAACGCGGCGAGCATCGGCGACACCAGCGCGGGGTCGCGGAAAAAGTCGCGCGCGTAAAACAGCGCCGCGCCGGAACGCGCGTCGGCGCGAACCGCCGACGCGCCGGCGGGGACGGCGGGGATGGTTTCGTTCGGCGCGGAGCCGTTTCCCGGCGCGCGCTTTTTCGTCTCCGAAGCCGCCGCCTTCGGGACGGACGCCACGGACGCCACGAACGCGCGCACGTCGTCTCGTTGCCACCGCTCGGCCTCGAAGGCGAGCCGCGCGAGCGCGTCCCTCCCGCGACGCGACGCGCCGGAGAGGTCCACGAACGACGCCGCCGCGCGAACCGCCGCGACGTGGCCCCACCGCGCCGCCTCGGCGGCGGCGGAAACCGCGACGTCTCGCGTCGCGCGCGACGCTTTCTTGTTCTCGCCGGGAGCGTGACGTGGAGAACCATCATCCGTGCCCGGAGGCGTCGTATCCCCGTCGGAGTCATCCGCGGTCGTGACAGCGACCGATGTCTCCTCGAGCGCCTCGAGCGCGGCGGTGACGACGTCGGCGTGGCCACGCCGCGCCGCGGCGAGCGCGGGGGTCCGGCCGGAGTCGTCCTCGCCGGCGAGCGCCGCGGCGAGGCTCGACGCTTTCCGCGTTTTCCGTCGGTCCTCCGCGCGGAAAGCGTTTCCGTCTCGCTCGCGGCAAAAGTCGAGGAGCAGCCGAAACACCTCGACGTGCCCGCGCTCGGCGGCGGCGTGGAACGCGGTCCCGCCGTTCGCCGATACGGGTCGAGTCACAAACGGGTTCCCGCCGCTCCGCAGAAGCGCGGCGACGGTTTCGGCGGCGCCGCGCTCCGCCGCGCGGTGCGTCGCCGAGCGCCGACGCGCGTCCGGGGCGACTTTTTTTAGTTTGTCATTATCGCCGTCCGCGTCCGCGCCGAGATCAAGCAACAAAGCCACGACTTTGTTTCTCCCGTACATCGCCGCACACGTCAGCGGCGTGTTGCGAGCCCCGGCGGGCTCGCGCGCGTGCAACACACGTGACACGCGCGCTGACGACGTTTGGAACGCGTTTTTGGAACGCGATTCTTGGTTTTTTCCTTCTTGTTCGCTTTTTCCTTCTTCTTCGCCATCCGCCTTCGGTGAAGAAGAAAACGAAAGCAGTCTCCGCGTCGCCGCGACGTCCCCCGTCCAGGCGGCGCGCCAGATGTCCTGGCCGCCGCTCGCCGCGACGCGCCCGTGGTTCTCGTTCCGGCGCAGCATGCAGTGCATGACGAGGGCGGCGGCGCGCGCCTCGTGCGCCGCCGCGTCTGTGGCCTCGCGGTCTCGGCGCGCGGCGGCGGCGCGCCGCGTATCGTCTCGGCTCGCGTCTCGGCTCGGGATTTCGGCGCGGAAATCGTTTCGCGTCAAGACGTACAGCGCTCTCTGGACGCCGGACGCGCGCGTTTCGGCGGCGCGTCGCTCCACCTCGAACCCGAACGAGGCGCACGTCGCGGCGACCCGCGCCTCGGACATCGCGCCTTCCACGAACGCTTCGTCTTCGCCTCCTTCGCCGCGCACGGCGCGCCGCAGCCAGACGGCGACGCGCCCGCTCGGTCTCAGCGAGCGCCTCGCCAGGACCAGCAACGCGTCCAGCATCGACGCGGGGGTCGCGTCTTGTCCAGGCCCGTCGCCCACGCCCGCGGCCGCGGAGCGCACTCCGTACGGTAGGTCCGTCACGATCGCGTCCACGGCGTTTTCCAGACCGCCGTACGCCTCGGAGACGCGCGGGTCCTCCAGGAGCGACGCCTTCGCGAACGCGACGCGACGGAAACCGCCGCGCGAATCCTCCGTGACGTTCGCGTTCGCGTTCGTCGCGCCGTTCGTTTCCGTTCGGAAGAAGCGCCTCGCGGCTTCCCTGGCGGCGTCCAGCGCGCGCTCGTCCACGTCGCAGCCGAGAACCGTGGTGGCGCCGAGCGCGGCGGCGGCGAAGGCGACGGCGCCGCCGCCGACGCATGGGTCGACGACGAAATCACCGGGCTTGACCCGCGCCGCGTTCACCGCCAGCGTCGCCTGCTCGGGAGGCATCGCGTTGGGCGCGTCGATGGCCCGGAAACGCGCCCGCGAGTCCATGCCCCACGCGGCGACCTCACCCATGATGCCCTCGGGGTACACGTAGTAATGGGGGAGCACGGGAGGGAGGTTAGGGAGGTTGGGCGTTCCTTCGCGATTCGTCGTCTCGTTGTCTCGTCCGTCTCGTTCGCTCGTCGCATCCGCCGCGGTCGGGCGGGATCCCGCGAGACTCTCGAGCCAGGCGCGATTCGCCGCGATGGCGCGACCGACGCCCGCGTCCCAGAGGCGCGCGCCCACCGCCTCCAGCGCGGGGCGCGAGACGCCCTTGCGCCCGGGCGCGAGCACCTGAGCGGCGCACGTCGCCGCGCGCGAAGCCCCGAGCGCGGCCGCCACCTCCTCCGGGGACCCCGCCGCGACCGGCACGAGGGCCGCGCGCGTCAGCGCGCACCGCCGCACCGCCGCTCGCAGCGCTTCCAGAGACGGGAACCGAACGCCGGGGACCACGGTGGCGATGTGGCGCGACGAAGAGGCGGTCCCGCCGGAACACGCACGAGGAGGCGTGTCGTCGATCCAATGCGGGGCGCGGCCCGGTCTCCCCGGCTCCAGACGAGAGGCGGCTTCGTCGGCACCGTCGGTCGCGGGTGTCGAGGCGCACGCGTGGCTTTCCGCGTCGGACGACGTGACCGCCGCTAACGCCGAACCGAGCTCGAGCAACGCCATGCCCCCGAGCTCATCGCCGACGCGCCCGCCCTCGAGCACGAGCGTCGCGACGACGGGCCCCATCTCGCCCGAGGTCCCATGCGCGCCCGCGCCCCGCGCGAGTGGCCGGGCGAGGTTCGTAGCTTCTGTCATCTCATGATGAAGTTTTCTTTCTCGTCCTCGACTGGCACATTTCCCGACGCACGCGGGAGATGACGTGAGGGGGGTGCGGGGGTTGCCTTGAGTGAGTCTTCGCTCGAGGGAAGGTGGGTTGGGAGATATCAAGTAGACGCAGACGCGAGCTACCAACTTTGGGTACCACCGCGGTAGAGTGAGACAGACCCAAGTACGTGCTTTCACAATAATAGCTACCTTCGCCCGCGGTCAGATGGCCCCCAGCGAGTCCTCCTTGTCCAGCGGCGGCGGCTCTTCCGCCTCCTGCTCCTCGCGCATCGCCTCCACCTCCTTCCTGGCCGCCTTCCCCCTGTGCGCGGCCTGGATCTTGATCGCCGCCCTGGTCTCCTCCTCCGCCTCGCGCATGCGCGTCACCTCCTTGCGCGCCGCGCGACCGCGCGCCGACGCCTGGATCTTCAGCGCCGCCGCCGTCAGCTCGGGGTCATCGGCGAATGCTTCGGGCGCTTCCGAGCCGAAACCGCCCGCCTCGAGCGCGCGCACGCGCGCGTCCCGGATCTGAACCGCCAGCCTCGCCTCCGCGAGCTCGACGCGCAACGACTCGATCTCGCGCGCCGCGTCCGCGCTCAAGCTGATGTCGCTAGGCGCCGCCGCGGAAGCGCCGGCGCCGGCGCCGTCTCGGGGCGTGTCGCGCGCCGAGGAAAGCGTCGCCGCGCCCGTCGCCGACCGCGCGGCGGCGTCGCCGCCGGTCGTGCCAGCCACGGAGAACGCCGCGCTCGCGACCGCCTTCTCGCGTTGCCTGGCTTGTTTCGCCTCGCGCCTGAGCTCGTTCACCTCCTTGAGCAGCGCGACGTTCTCGCCGAGCACGCGCGCGACGTCGGCGCGGTGCGCGTCGGTGTCCTTTTTCAGCTTCCGCTTGAGGTTCTCGATGGTTTTCTCCAGGAACACGCGTTGCCGGGCAAACTCCTTCTGCACGTCCTCGTCCAGGCTCTTGTCCGCCACGTCCGTCGCCGTGACGTGCTTCTGGTACAGCTCGGTGACGGACGCCGCGAGCTTCTTGGGGTACTGCACCAGGCTCGACGTCGCGTGCAGGTCCGCCTGGAAGCCGCGGATTTTCTGGTTCTTGGCCGAAAGCGCCGCGCGCTGCTTGACGACGTCCTTCTGCAACCCCGCCAGCTTGTGCTTCAGGTCCTGGATGGTCAGGTCGAGGTGCGCGTTGGACTTGTGGTACCGCTCCAGCTCGTGGTCCATGCTCTGGATGGTGTGCTTCATGTCCGCGACGTCCTGCTCGCGCGGCTCGATCTCCTTCTTCAGCTCCTTGATCTTGTAATCGAGCACAAACTTGAACTTCTCGAGTTCCTGCGTCTTCTTCTTCAAGTCGTAGATGCGCTTCTCCTTGTCGCCGATGGTGTCGTCGCGGTCGCGCAGCTCCTTGCGCAGCCCCGCGACGTCCTTCTCCAGCTCGGCGATGGTGTTCCGCAGCGCGCGCTTGTCGTCGCCGAGGCCGGAGATGACGTCCTTCTGCTCGTGTATGTCCTTCTGGAGCTGGTTGAACTTCTTCTTCATGATGCCGTTCTCGCCCTTCAGGCGCAAACCGACGTCGCGCTCCTCCGCCAGACGCAGCTCGTACCGCTCCTTGAGCTCCTGGATCTCCAGGTCCGCGTCCTCCTCCATCTGGCGCACGATCTCGTCCGACTCCTTCGTGCCGAGGTCCAGGTTGCGCTTCATCTTCTCCCGCAGCCGAACCTCCTCGCGCAGCTTCGCGGAGAACTCCTCGGTGAGCTCGTCGATGACGCGCTCCTGGCGCTCCACCAAAAGCGTGTTCTGCTCGTCCCACTTCTCGTTGAGCGAGTCCTTCTCGGCGGCGAGCGCCTGGTACCGCTCAACCTCCGCGAGCATCTTCTTCTGGTACGCCTCCTCCGTGTTTTTCCTGCTCTCCGCCGCGGAGTCCGCGGACGCCTTGAGCTCTTCCTCGAACTTGAGCTCTTGCTCGTTCTTCGTCTGCGCCAGCGCCTCGTACCGCGTCTTGTCCCCGTCCAGCTCCGCCTGGAACCGGTCGGTTAAATCTTTGATCTTTGAGTTCATGTCGGCATCCTTCTCGCGCATCTCGCGCTCGTTCTGCAGCGTCAGCTCCGAAACCTGCATCTCCAGCGCGTGCGTTTTGGCGAGTGTCTCCTCCATGTCCGCCTTGGTCACCAAAACCTCCTCGGAGAAGTGCTCCTTGCCCGCGCGCCGCGCGGAGGCGCCGTCCTTGTCCCGGACGTCAAACACCGAAACGCACCCGTCCTCGGACGCCACGAACAGCGCGCCGTCGTCGTGCGCCAGCGCCATCTTCGTGACCGCGCCGCTGTGGCACACTAGGCTTTGGAACTCGCCCGTCAGCGGGTACCGATACGCGCGCACGGACCCGTCGCTCGCCGCCGCGAACATCGCGCCGCTTTTGGAGCTCTTGGGCATCGCCAGCTGCGTCAATAAAACGCCGGTGTCCATCTCGCGCACCAGCTGGTGCGTGTCGTCAAACTCGCGCAGCGCGTTCGTTTTGGTCACAGCGTCCAAACCGACGGCGTAGGCGTTCTCCCCGTCCGGCGACCCGACGACGCAGCCGTACTCGGTGCCCTTCTTGACGTGCTCCTTCTGCCTCTGGAACTCCTTGGGCGTCCACTCGTACACGGCGCCGTCGACGCCGCACGAGACGATTTTCGTGTCGTCGGCGTTCCAAAACACAGACTTCACCCTCCCGCCGTGCCCGCGGAAGTTGCCCACGTTCTCCGCGGTGTACGCGTCGTACACCTGCACGACCGAGCCGTTCACCGCCGCGAAGAGCTGGCCGCCGTTACTGAAGCGGCACTCGCGGCACGCCTTGACGGCAAACTCCTTGTACGCGCTCACGTCGTTCACCAGCAGGTTGCACAGCCGCAGCTTGTCGGCAAAGCCGACCAGCACGTGCAAGCCGCTCGGGTGGAACGAGACGCTGAACGCCTCCTCCACGAACGTCTTCTCCAGCTCCAGGCTCATGTCCAGGTAGTTCCACACGCGCACGGTCTTGTCCGCCGAGCACGTCGCGACGAGCGGCTTCTTGACGCAGGCGTCGATCCCAGTGACCGCTTTGCTGTGGAACGGGTTCGAGAGCAGCTCGAACACCATCTCCTCCTCCTTCAGGATGTCGCAGTCCGCCAAATCAACCGAGTACATCTGGTTGTTCTCCATCGCACACACCAGCGTCTCTTCGGAGGGCGAGAGCGTGATGGAGCGCACGCGGCTGGGCGGCGCGGAGGAGCCGCCGAAGCCTTCCTCCCCGTCAACCGGGACGGCAAACGTCTTGACGCGCTTGAACATTTCCTTGTCGTCCGTCTTCTCGTACATGTGCACCTTCCCCCCCTCGCCCGCGCAGATGAATCCCTTCGTGCCGTGCGCGACGATGCAGTCGATGCCGCTGCCAGGGCCGGGTGATGGCAGGCTCGTGCGGAACTCGCCATCCTCGATCACCAGCAACTCGCCGGCGTCGTCGCCGACGACGCAAATCTGCGTCTTCTGCTCCGCCGACGCGTCGGCGCCGGCGCCGTCGCCCCCGGCGGCGTCTTTGGCGCCGGTCGCGCTCGCGGCGCCGGCGCCACCGGCGTCCTCGCTCCGGTCGTCGCCCGCGGCGCCCGCGGTGGCGCCCTCCGGTGCCTCCTCCGGCAACCAAGCGTGCGCGGTGAAGCCGACGGCGTCCTTCTTTCCGAGCGCGCTCGGCTGCGGCCGGATGGAGTTGTCCGTCATCTTGAAGATGCGGAACGAGCCCTGGCCCACCAGCGACGCCGTGCCCGGCTCCTGCGGGTTCCACTTGATCTCGCGCACGGGCGCCACCGGCTGGCTGGGCGCGCGCGCGGGGATCACCGCCGCGCACTTCAGCTTCTCCCACTGCCACACCGCGACGTTCCAGTCGGGCGCCGCGCCCTGCGCGATGACGGTGCGCCCGTCGGGGGAGAAACAAAGGCTCACGTACTCCTGCGCGTTCCAACGCGCGTCGTCGGTTCACGGTGGGGAACGCGTCCGTCGGGAGGAGAGTCGGGATGTGACTGTCAGTGGCGCTCGGTGACGCGATGGCGCGGCGGAAACGCGAGCGCGGCTGGACGCCGTATGCGGGAACGTCTTCGCGGCGTCTTCGCGACGATCGCGACGTCGGTTTTTCTTTTGGTTTCGTCATCCCCGAGAAACGTCGCGCCGGTGCTGACGCGAAGCCTCCTTCGCGGGCGGGTCCGCGCGGTTCGTACCTTGGCGTTCACCTCCGCGGAGGACATGACCTTCCTCCGCTTTGCATGTGTGGTGAGGTCGAGCACGGATATCGTCGCCTTCTCCGCGCGCTCCGCGATGGCGAGGCACTTGCGGTTCGGGCTCAACGCCAACGCCGTGATCCCCTCGGCGTCGGGGGCCCCGGGGATGAATCTCTGCACGTTGGACTCGACGTGGTGCAGCACGATCTGGTTCCCCGCGGCGTAGAGCACCGTGGTCTCATCCAGGAAGTGCACGTTATCGCGCACATCGCCCTTGACACCGAAGACGTGCCTGCGTTGGCGGGGACGGAGAGAGGGCGCGGTCAGCGACTTCGGCCGAGAAGGGATCGTTGGCGCGCGTGAAATCGAGCGACATTCGCGCCGTGCGGAGAGGCGCGTACCTCGGTTCCAGGGTGTTGGAGGTTGCCATCCTCGCCGTCCACCCGCGCTCGACTCACACAAGTCGCGACGCCTGGCGGGACGGTCGTGTCCACGGCTCGGCGCGCGAGCTTGTGCTGCGACGGACGGATTCGCGACGAAAACGAGGTGGCCGGATTTGGAAGCCGACGAGGTTGCGAGAGACTCGGCGTTTCCGCGTTTTCCGTAC
>Ga0181601_10003939_pt1 | contig 12486 bp, 7 predicted proteins | sample 041ome_8_FD_133020 | JGI IMG/M metagenome (GOLD analysis project Ga0181601, IMG submission 133020) | Coastal salt marsh microbial communities from the Groves Creek Marsh, Skidaway Island, Georgia - 041407BS metaG (megahit assembly) | ecosystem: Environmental > Aquatic > Marine > Intertidal zone...
AGAAAATGGGGGTGGCTCTCCTCGTGCCGTCCAGCGGAATCCCGCTCACGGAACTCAAACCGCCAGACATGATCGCCCAACTCCACTCGGGCAAGGATGCCGGCCTCGCTCAGTTCAATCAGATTGCGGTAGATCGTCGCCCGGTCAAACCCACGGTGGTCGAGGGCATCTGCCACTTCCGCATGCGTCTGCGGACCACGATGCTCGACGAGATGCTCAAGCACCGTCAGCCGGGCCGCGGTGCACCGCAGTCCCGCAGACCGCACGCGTTCGCGGAGCGATGCTCGTAGTGCAGGCGTTCGTGGTTTCGGCAGATGGGACATCCAAGCATTCTACTCGATCACGGTTTCTCGTTCTTGCAACGCCCGCAAGCGGCTGGCCGAGCACGCTTTCAGCCGAAAATGGCACATCCACCGCGTTAAACCCCTCTTCCGAGGAGTTCTCACCTCGGGCACCACGTCATCGACAGCCACCTCTCAGACGCCCTCCGCGGGCGGCTCGCCACAGCGTTTTTCGGTCAAAACAATCCGCTCACAAAAACCGCTTGACGCACTGCTCAGGCTCGTTACGATCACGCCCCGGCCATATGAAGTGGTCAGCAAACAAATCGCCACAACATCTTGCGATACACGCAGAAGGATCTTGCGATACACGCAGAAGGAGCTGCCTTTTCGTCCTCGGGGGTCTCGTGCCGCAGCATGGCACGACTATGGTGTTTTCTCGAGGTGCGTTCGCCGCAGCTTGCAGCCCACACCATCACCGCCCTGGCCGATCAGCACGGCTTGTTTGCGTGCTATACGAAAGTATACTTGTGACGGCTGGTCTGCGTCCGCTGCAACAACTCATCGCCACCTTTTTCATCGTTCTTAGGAGCCCGTTATGACGCACGATTTTGCATCCGCCCCTGCCAGTCCAGTTTCTGCATCGCAGGCGGAGCACGCGGCGTCCACAAGCTCACGAGAACCACTGGCCATTGAGACCACCTTCTGTCCCACAGACGTCGAAAGCCCGTTCGACACCACCGAGTGGGAGCTGAGGACCGCTGCCATTAAGGGCGAAGACGGCAAGGTGCTCTTTGAGCAGCCCGCCTGCGAGATCCCCGCGGCCTGGAGCCAGCTGGCCACCAACGTCGTCGTCAGCAAGTACTTCTACGGCGAGATCCACACGCCGGAGCGTGAACACTCCGTCAAGCAGCTCGTGCACCGCGTTGCCCGCACGATCGCCGACTGGGGCATCAAGGACGGCTACTTCAAGTCTGCCGAAGATGGCGAGCGGTTCTACCGCGATCTCTCTTGGCTCTGCGTGCACCAGCATGGGGCGTTCAACTCTCCCGTCTGGTTCAACGTTGGCCTCTACAACGAATACGGCGTCTCCGGCGCCCCCTGCAACTGGCGATGGGACGAAGCCACCCGCGAGGTCGTGCAGCCTGAGAACCCCTACGAATACCCTCAAGGTTCTGCCTGCTTCATCCAGAGCGTGCAGGACAACATGGAAGACATCATGGACCTCGCCCGCAGTGAGGCGATGCTCTTCAAGTTTGGCTCAGGCACCGGCACCGACCTCTCCACCCTCCGCAGCCAGCGGGAGAAGCTCGCCGGCGGCGGAAAGCCCTCTGGCCCCCTCTCCTTCATGCGGGTCTACGACCAGGTCGCCGCAGTGGTAAAGAGCGGTGGCAAGACGCGGCGAGCTGCCAAGATGCAGTCGCTGAAGGTGCACCACCCCGACATCATGGAGTTCATCGAGTGCAAGTCGCGGGAGGAGAAGAAAGCCCGCGTGCTCATCGAAAAGGGTGGCTACGACGCCAACTTCAACGGTGAGGCCTATGCCTCGATCCTGTTCCAAAACGCCAACCTCTCCGTGCGGGTCAGCGACGAGTTCATGCAGGCGGTTGAGCGAGACGACTCCTGGACCACGCACTGGGTCACTGATGGCTCCAAGGCTGGGCCAACTTTCAAGGCGAAAGACGTGCTCGGCAAGATGGCCGAGTGTGCCTGGCAGTGCGGAGACCCTGGTGTGCAGTACGACACCACGATCAACCGCTGGCACACCTGTCCAAACTCCGGACGGATCAACGCGAGCAATCCGTGCAGCGAGTACATGTTCCTCGACGACACCGCCTGCAACCTCGCCAGCATCAACCTGATGAAGTTCCGCAAGCCCGACGGCCACTTCGATGTCGAGCGGTTTGCGGCAGCCTGCCGCATCTTCTTTGTGGCTCAGGAAATCCTGGTAGACCACGCCAGCTACCCAACTGCCAGGATCGCGAAGAACAGCCATCTCTACCGTCCGCTCGGCCTTGGCTACTCCAACCTCGGCAGCCTGCTGATGGCTGACGGCCTGGCCTACGACAGTGACGCCGGCCGGGGCGTATGTGGGGCGATCACCGCCATCCTGCACGGTGCCGCCAACCGTACGAGTGCTGAACTCGCCGGTGCCGTTGGACCGTTTGAGGGATTTGCTGCCAACCGGGAGCCAATGCTCAAGGTCATGCAGATGCACCGCAAGGCGGTCGACCAGATCGATGTCGCCTGCCCGCAGTATCTCCGTGATGCGGCCCGTCAGGTCTGGGATGAGGTTCTCGCGGGTGGTCAGCAGCATGGCTATCGCAACGCCCAGGCCACCGTGCTCGCCCCGACCGGAACCATCAGCTTCCTGATGGACTGCGACACCACCGGCATCGAGCCCGATATCGCCTTGGTGAAATACAAACAGCTCGCTGGCGGTGGCATGCTCAAGATCGTCAACCAGACGGTGCCACTCGCTCTACGAACACTTGGCTACGACGAGCGGGCAGTGGAATCGATCCTCGCCTACATCGACGAGAAGGACACGATCGAAGGGGCTGCGGGCCTCGAAGAGAAGCACCTGCCTGTCTTCGACTGTGCCTTCCAGGCACGGCTCGGCAAGCGATCGATTCCGTGGATGGCGCACGTGAAGATGATGGCAGCCGCTCAGCCGTTCCTCTCTGGTGCCATTTCCAAGACGGTCAACATGCCGCGCGAGACCACGCCCGATGACATTGCCGGAGCCTATAGCGAGGGCTGGCGAATGGGCCTCAAGGCGTTGGCCATCTACCGCGATGGTTCGAAGGAGAGCCAGCCTCTCAACACGAGCACCGAGGGCGATAAGGCGAACGAAAAGGCTGCCGCCAAGGCTGCACCGCGACGCGATCGCCTGCCTGACACCCGTCGCAGTGTGACCCACAAGTTCAATGTCGGCGGCCACGAGGGCTACATCACCGTCGGCCTCTTCGACGACGGCCGTCCTGGCGAGCTGTTTATCACGATGGCCAAGGAAGGCAGCACCATCGGTGGTCTGATGGACGCCTTCGGGACGGCGATCTCGATGAGCCTCCAGTACGGCGTGCCGCTTGAGGTCTACGTCAAGAAGTTCTCCCACACCCGCTTCGAGCCATGGGGATACACAAAGAATCCCGACATTCCTGTCGCCAAGAGCCTGGTCGACTACATCTTCCGTTGGCTCGGAATGGAGTTCCTGCCTGGCTATCGTGAGGCGAGCAAGGGTGTGCCACAGTCCTCCAGCAGCGAAGGCGGTGGTGAGGGAGATGAGGAAACAAAGCGTAAGCCCGCCGCCACGACGGCGAGCGGGCTGGCTGATGGGCAAGGAACTGCCCCCAACAAGTACCCCAGTGGAAAATCTTCCAACGGCAGTGCTTCAAAAACCAACGGCTTGAAACCGCAGAGTTTTTCAAAAGCACCAAGTTCTTCAAAAGCACAGAGCCAAACCTGGAAGAACACCTCAGGGAAGCAGACCTCTTCCTCCTCCGACACGACAGCAGCCTTGCTCGAGCGTGCCGGACTGAAGATGCAGGTCTCGGCGGACTCCAGCCCCTCAGACCGGGAAAACCAGTTCGCCAACTTCCAGATCGACGCCCCAGCCTGTGACAACTGCGGATCCATCACGGTCCGCAACGGCAACTGCTACCTCTGTCACAACTGTGGCAATAGCATGGGCTGCTCGTAGGGCCACAGGGGCATTCGCTCAGGGAGAAAGCCGTTGCTGAGCCTTGAGTCAAAAACCTCTGATCGCTGGCTTGGGCAGGTCGATACGGGTCTTGAAGAGATCCTGATCGACCATGCCCACTGCGAAAAGAAGGCGGCCGGCACAGCAATGAATCTGCTGTTTGCCTACGTCGACAACATCGAGCTCTGCCGGGCAATGACTGAAATTGTCGAGGAGGAGCTTGAGCATTTCCATCTCGTGATCGACCTACTCACGCGGCGGGGCATCCGGTTTCGACGGCTCGCTCCGTCGACATACGGACGGAAGCTCAACGATCTTGTCAGACGGCAGGAGCCACATCGAGCAGTGGATCGGCTGCTGGTCGCCGGGCTGATCGAGGCTCGATCCTGCGAGCGGTTTGACCTGCTCCGCAAGCATATGCGGAGGTCTGTGGGTGACGGACAAGCTGACGCAGAGCTGGCGGATTTCTACGAAAGCCTGTTTGAGTCGGAGGCTCGCCACCACTCCACCTATGTCCGTCTGGCCAAGGACTTTGCCAGCGATGAGGTCGTACAGGCCCGCCTGGGGGAGCTGGCCGCCGCTGAGGCGGCAATCGTGGCGGAAGGCGACCCGCTCCCCCGGATGCACAGCTAGCACGCTGCCCGAGCATCGCGAGAAGTCGGGCCGGCGTTAACGGATGCGCGGTGGAGAAGAATTTCCAACAGCCGCAGGCAGTGGAATGTCGAATGATCTCCCTGTCCGAAAAACGAATGCTCGACTCAGTCCGTCGGAGGAGCCAGACATACCGCGTTGATCCGGGGCCATGCATGGCCGTGCACAGCACGACCTGCCCCGCATCATTCTCGCAGCGACCTACTCCGTCGCATTTGAAAGAGCCGTTCGATTCCGCGAGTCCGCGGTGGCCTTCGGGTCACCGCGGATTTTTCGTGGTTCACCCCTGCCCTTCGCGATCGACCGACAACGTCAAGAAGTGGGTTGCGCAACTGATGCACGGGTCGTAGCTACGGATCAGCATCTCGCAGCGACGTGTTGCCTCTGCGTCATCCAGCGCGAGCACCCCGGGCAGGAGGCCCCTCAGATCGCCTTCGACCTGCGCCTGGTTCTGTGAGGTGGGAGGGATGATCTCTGCCTCTGCAACACGCCCACGGTCATCGAGACGATACCGGTGGTAGAGCAGTCCGCGGGGTGCCTCTGTGGCATGACAGCCAACACCCGCCCGTGGCTTGTAGACACTCCGGCAGCAGTTGACATCCGCAGTGGCCTCACGGGCAATGTCGGAGGCGATCTCACAGGCCGCCGCCATCTCCACCACTCTCGCCACGATCGAACGGTATGGATTGCGAAGGGGCATCTCGAGTCCGCAGTCGTCCGCCGCGGCACGGGCCCTGGACGGCAGCTGATCCCGGCAGAGATTCATGCGGGCGATCGGTCCGGTGAGATAGGGAGTTTCCCCAGGGAGCCGCAGGCTGTGCAAGGCAGTGCTCTGCGGAACCTGCCGCTCACGGAAGTGCTGGTTGAAGTCTTCCACCTCTATCGACAATGGACTGCTCTGTGTGCCGCCGCTGGACACAACCCGCCCATGGTTCATCGGGTAGTCATGGTCATGCCGCAACGACACGCATTCGTAGGTTGCCTCAAACGTCGGAGGCTCAAACGCAGCGACTTCTTTGAGGAGCGTGAGGCAGGTCTCAAGCCCCCACTCGAGTTCTGGCAGCAGGCGATGGATCGCCGACGACGACGGTGCCTTGTAGAAACCACCGACGGTGACATTGATCGGATGCACTGCCCGCCCACCGACAACCTCCATCAACCGATTCCCAAGCGCCTTGAGCTTGAGGCCATTTTCCACCATCTCAGGATGTGTGGCGGCCATGGCGAAGCCGCTCTCGAAGCCGAGAAAGTCTGGGGCATGCAGCAGGTGCACATGCAGAGCATGACTCTGGAGCCACTCGCCACAGTAGAGCAGCCGACGCAGCAGGTCGATCTCCGCGCTGACCTCGATCCCCAAGGCCTTTTCCAACGCATGGCAGGAACTCATCTGATAGGCCACCGGACAGATCCCGCAGATGCGGGCGGTGATGTCCGGCACCTCATGCACCTCCCGACCCACCAGGAGCTTCTCGAAGAACCGTGGCGGCTCGTAGATGTTGAACTCAGCAATCTCGACTGTCTCGCCAGACACCCGCACCCGGAGCGCTCCTTCTCCTTCAACGCGTGAGAGTGGCTTGACGGTGAAACGACGGGTCTGCGTCATCAGGGCCTCGCTCTCATGGAGTCGGCAGACTCAAGACGATCACTCTCTTCACGAAAAGCCGGGGCGTAGCCGTTGATGCCCCGCACGAGCTGGGTGAGCCGCTCCCGCGGTGTGCCTCGCTTCTCATAGAACGTCGTCAGGCTGACAAGATTGGTCGCCTCAGCCGGTCCGTAGCAGCCAAAACACTCGCGGTTGTGGGCAGGGCAGATCGCTCCGCATCCCGCCTGGGTGACAGGTCCAAGACAGGGGATGCCCTGGGCGACAGCCACACACACCGTACCGCGACGTTTGCATTCGGCGCATACGCTTTCAGACGGCACACGAGGACGACGGCCCAGCAGCAATGAAGTAATCAGATCCAACAGCTGCCCAGGGTCGACTGGACAGCCCCGCAGTTCGAAATCGACTGGCACATGGTCGGCAATCGGCGTGCTCGTAGCGAGAGCATCAATGGTTGCCGGTGAGGCGTAGACCGAAGCAACAAACTCATCGATCTGCCCCCAGTTCCGCAGTGCCTGAATGCCACCGGATGTGGCACAGGCTCCGATCGTGACCAGAAATCGGCAGTCACGACGCACCTGCTGGATTCGTTCCCGATCTTCCGCCGTCGAGATCGATCCCTCCACAATGCCCACATCGTAGGGCCCCGGATCGACACGGCTTGAGGCCTCGAGAAACTGGGCGATCTCGACACGCTCGGCGAGTTCCAGCAGTCTTCCGCAGGCATCCAGCAGCTGCAGCTGACAGCCATCACACGAGGCGAACTTGTAGACAGCCAGCCGCGGCTTCGACTGTGGTCTTTTCTCAGCGTGCATCACACCTCCTCCTGCCCAATCGGCAACGGCCTTACAGATGTGGAATGCTGAGATAGGGCTCGATCGCCGCAAACGAAAACACCGGCCCATCCTGACAGACAAACACCGGGCCAAACTGGCAGAGTCCACAGTGCCGAACAGCACAGGCCATGTTCCGCTCCAGCGAGACAAACACCTGCTCGGCTGGCACATCATGCCGCAGCGCCGCATGGGCCACCGCTGTCATCATCGGATCCGGCCCGCAGCAGAGTAGCGTTGTGCGGTCGGAGAGCATGGTGAGTTCGTTCACGAGATCAGTGACCAGCCCTACCCGACCATCCCACATCGCGGCGTCTCCTGCTGCGTTCTCTGTAGTGGCCGTACCCTGAGGCAGGCCATCCACGATCGTCCGCACCACCACACCTGCGGCCTTCCACTCCCGATACTCGTGCGTGTAGAGCAGACCAGACGGCTCCTTCGCTCCATGCACGACAGTGACCGATGCATACTCCGCACGCCGTCGGGCAAGTTCCCGAATGGCTGCTCGCTGTGAGGCAAGACCCAGACCGCCGGCCACCAGCACGAGGTCACGGCCCGTGCTCTCGGCGACTGGCCATGGTCGACCAAACGGTCCGCGGAGCATCAGCGTGTCACCCGGATGCAGACGGGCCAGGGCATCGGTCACATTCCCAACAGCCCGCACCGTATGGGCCAGCTGCTGCGGATTGGCAGGATCAGAGCTGATCGAGATTGCGGCCTCACCGATTCCGGGAAGATGCAGCATGTTGAACTGCCCCGGCAAAAAGCGATAGCGGCCAGCGACCTCCTGATCAAGAAACCGTAGGTCGTAGGTCTGGACTCCAGGAATCTCCTCAACGATTCCCTCGATCCGCACCGTATGCGACCGCCACGGATCGCCCGCGGGCACCGTCGCGACCGCGGGCAGGCTGTTGGCAGGTGAGGGACTGCATTCCGCCGGACTCATCACGCACCCTCATCATGGGGCGACGTCGCACGGATCGCGGCGACCTCTTCGGTGATGTCGATTCCCACCGGACACCAGGTGATGCAGCGACCGCAGCCGGTGCATCCGCTGGTGCCAAACTGATCGATCCAGCCGGCGAGTTTGTGAGTCAGCCACTGCCGATAGCGGGAAGCGGTAGAACTGTGGACACTCGTGCCGTGCATCCGGGCATGGTCGAGCGTGAAGCAGCTCGCCCAGTGTCGCTCACGCTGCACTGCGTCACCGGAGAGGTCGGCCACCTCACTGACACTCGAACAAAAGCAGGTCGGGCAGACCAGAGTGCAGTTGGTGCAGGAGAGGCAGCGTGTCGCCACCTCTTCCCACCGTGGATGCTCGAGGTTGTCGTAGAGTAGGTCTCGAATCCCTTCGGTGTTGAGACTCCGCGGAGCTGGCTCACCTGCAACCCGCTGGCGTGCGTGCATCGCCTGCTCAAGCCGCTCTGACTGCTCGGCTGCCGCTGCCCGCTCGCTGTCAGTGCAGGCAATCAGCGGCACCTTCTCCTGTAGTTTCGCGAGGACTGCCGCTCCCCGCTCAGAGCCAACCTCGCAGGCAAAGCGACCGGGAAACTCCGTCAAGCAAAGATCAAATCCTGCTGAGGCTGCAGGTCCGCATCCGGTGGAGTGACAGAAGCAGGTCGCCGCCGCCCGTCGGCAGTTCACCGCCACCAAAAACAGGCTCTCACGTCGGCGGTGATAGCCCGGATCCACTGCCTCGCCGCCAAGAAACACCCGGTCCTGGATCGCCAGCCCGGCCAGGTCGCAGCCACGCACGCCGATCACCGCCAAAGGAGGCTCCTCCGGCAGGTCCTCCACCTGCCGCCAGGTGCCGTCTTCACGGAGAAAATGGCCGATCGTCTCCCGGGCCGGGAAGAGAAAGTTCTTCAGCGAATGCGGTCCAACAACATGGTCAAAGAACCCGGCCTCCGGATCGTGCTGGAGTCGGTAGTGTCCGCCATCCTGCTCGTCGATCCAGCCGACTGGCAGGTCGCCCGCCTCGGCGAGATCACGGTAGACCACAGCACCGTCGGCCACCTGTGGCCCGATCACCCGCATCCCATCAGTACGCAGGACATCTATCAGCGGCTGCAGAGTCTCAGTCGGCAGCCAGACCCAGCTACCGACAGCGGGCCCGCCACGGCCCTGCGTGGGTCGCAGCGGATCCGTATCCTGCACAACTCGATCATCTGCATGCATCAACCGACTCCCACCGCACGAGTTCTGCAGATCGCCGCCGCGATCCTCTCTCCGTCATCCTACGGACCCGGCGATGGGAGGTCGATCATGCCGGCTCAGGCGTCGTCGAGCAGATCGACAGAATCGAACGACTTGCCCTCAAGCATCTCGAGGCTTGCACCGCCACCCGTGGAGACATGGCTGACCTTATCGGAGTAGCCCAGCTGCTCGACCGCCGCTGCCGAATCGCCACCACCGATGATGGTCACTGCTCCAGCAGCTGTGGCATCAGCAACGGCATCTGCCACTGCCTTGGTGCCGGCATCAAACGGTGACATCTCAAACACACCCATCGGTCCATTCCAGACCACCGTCTTGGCACCACGGATGATCTCACTGTAGCGAGCGGCCGTCTCCGGGCCGATGTCGAGCCCCTCGAAGCCGTCAGGGATCTCACCCGCCGTCACCACCTGCTTGTTGGCGTCACTGGAGAAGTCGTCGGCACAGTGGGTGTCACTCGGCAGCACCAGCTTGTCGCCACCCTTGGCCAGCGAGAAGGTGTAGGCCATCGCGCCACCGATCAGCACATGGTCACAAACCGCCAGCAGGTTGTTGATCACCAGAATCTTGTCGGACACCTTCTTGCCACCGATGATCGCCACGAATGGCCGCTGGGGACTGGAGATCGCATCAGCGAGATAGCGAATCTCTTTCTCCACCAAGAAGCCGACAACGGCTGGCTTACCAGCTGCCTTCATCGCCTTGGGAACGCCATACATGCTCGCCTCAGTGCGATGGCAGGTGCCAAACGCATCGTTGACATAGATGTCGGCGAGTCCCGCGACACCAGCGATGTAGTCAGCGTCATCCCCCTTCTTCTCTCCCTTGTTAAACCGCACATTCTCCAGCAATAGCACACCACCATCAGCGAGGGCGGCTGCCTTTGCCTGCGAGTCGCTTCCACCGGTGTCTTCAGCGAGCGTTACAGGTCGACCGAGCAGTTCGGCAAGCTTCGTGGCGACCGGAGCGAGGGAAAACTTCTCCTCAAACCCTGTGCCACCTGGGCGGCCGAGATGCGACATCAGCACCACTTTGCCGCCACCCTCGAGGATCTTTGAGATCGTCGGCAACGCCATCCGGATCCGGCGGTCGTCGGTGATGGCACCTGCGTCGTCCTGGGGAACGTTGAAGTCAACGCGAACGAGCACGGTCTTTCCGGAAACGTCGATGTCGGCAACGGTCTTCTTGGCCATGGGGCTCCTCAAGGGGTCTACACAGTGAAAGGAAAACGAGCGGAAAGGAAAACGAGAACAAGATGATCTGGCAGATGCGAAGCTTCGGTAGCGAAGCTAGACGTCGAGGTTTTTCACATCGAGGGCATGACGCTCGATGAACTCACGTCTCGGCTCCACCTTCTCACCCATCAAAACACGGAACAGGTCGTCGGCAGCAGCAGCATCCGACATCGTCACCTGACAGAGCGTTCGGTTGGCTGGATCGAGCGTCGTCTCACGAAGCTCTTCGGCATTCATCTCTCCGAGGCCCTTGAAGCGAGTAATCGAAAGTCCCTTCTCACCAGCGCGGCGGACCGCCGAAAGCAGGCTGCGGAGGTCTTCCAGACCGATCTCACTCTCGCCGCGCTTGAGCACATAGCGTGGCTCCTCGGTGCCAGTTCGCTCCTGCGGGATCAGCGACTCGATATCGAAGCCCATCGCCTGCAGGTCTGCCAGGCCAGAGTTAATGCTGCGAACCTCGTGCAGTTCAATCACGACCAGTTCCGGTGTGGCCGCCTCATCGGTTTCTGAGGCCTCACCCTCTGCGGGCTTCTTCTCGTCACCGCGACCCACCGCGAGTTCGCCGCCGGTCGCCTCCTCCTGTTCCGCCAAGAATCCATCGAGTTCGCCACGGTTGGTAAACCATCGCTCCTCGACACCGTAGAAGACATGGTAGATCGGCAGCTTCTTTGTCGTGTCGTCCTGCCGACCGGCGTGGTCGCGAAGACTGATGCCCCGCCTCTCGAGGGCGAGTAACGCATCCTCAAGGCCAGCCAGGGTGCGGCAGAGGCTCTTCATCTGCTCACCGGAAATCTCGCGTCCATCACCCGGCAGAAAGACACCATCGCCGAGCCCCTGCTCGAGCAGTTGCGTCTTCATTTCGTCTTCGGTCTGGACGTAGTAGGTCTCCTTGCGACTACGGACACGGAACAGTGGCGGCTGGGCCACATAGACATGCCCCTCGGCAACAAGCCGATACATCTGCCGGTAGAAGAAGGTCAACAGGAGGGTGCGAATGTGTGAGCCGTCGACATCGGCGTCAGTCATGATCACCACCTTGTCGTACCGACGCTTGGAGAGATCCGCCTCCACTCCGATACCGGCACCGATCGCGGAGATCACACTGCGGACCTCCTCGTTGGCGAGCACCTTGTCTTCCCGACTCTTGTAGGCGTTGATGATCTTGCCTCGCAGCGGCAGGATCGCCTGGTACTCGCGATGGCGACCACCCTCCGCACTTCCACCGGCAGAGTCACCCTCCACCAGGTAGAGCTCACAACGCTCCATATCACGGCTGGTGCAGTCACGAAGCTTTCCGGGAAGCCCACCGCCGGAAAGAGCTCCCTTCCGCTCACGTAACAGCTGCTTCGCCTTCTTGGCGGCCTCGCGAGCCTCTGCAGCCAGCACACCCTTGTGGATAATCGCCTTGGCGCTCTTGGGGTTCTCTTCGAGATATTTCGTGAGGAAGTCACCCACCGCGGAGTTCACGATGCCCTCGACCTCACCATTCCCCAGTTTGGTCTTGGTCTGACCTTCAAACTGTGGGTGCGCCACCCGCACGCTGACCACGGCAGTGAGCCCCTCGCGAATGTCGTCGCCTGTGGGCACGAGGTCCTTGTAGAGCCCCGTCTTTTTTCCGTAGGCGTTGAGAGACCGAGTCAGTGCTGCGCGGAAGCCGGAGACATGCGTCCCGCCTTCATGCGTCGAGATGTTGTTGACGTAGCTATGCAGGTTTTCGGTGAACTCACCGGTGTACTGCAGGGCGATATCCCACGACGTCCCCTCGACTTCACCCTTGATCGAGATCACATCGGCATGCAGCGAGTCACTAGAGCGATTGAGCCACTCCACGAACTCCTCCACACCACGCTCGTAGTGATACTGCTCCCGCTGGTCACTGGCCGCATCGGCAAAGGTGATATGCACACCCGAGTTGAGAAACGCCAGTTCCTGCAGACGCTTCGCCAGCACATCCCAGGAGAAC
>Ga0181601_10003945_pt1 | contig 12482 bp, 16 predicted proteins | sample 041ome_8_FD_133020 | JGI IMG/M metagenome (GOLD analysis project Ga0181601, IMG submission 133020) | Coastal salt marsh microbial communities from the Groves Creek Marsh, Skidaway Island, Georgia - 041407BS metaG (megahit assembly) | ecosystem: Environmental > Aquatic > Marine > Intertidal zone...
ATTGTTCCTAATAAAATCATCAATATAGTGTTTTAATACACTGTTTTTAAAGTGTTAATTTTTATTTCTGATCCCAGAAATAGGTAGTTTTAATTTAATTTTACAAACAAAAATGGGTAGTTATTATTTAATTATTATTCTTATTTCACTTGCAAGTATGTGGGTGAGTAGCACGCTTAAGCGTAAGTTTAAAACCTATTCACAAAACCAATTGCGAAATGGGATGTCGGGTAAAGAGATTGCTGAACAGATGTTGAGTGATCATGGAATTCGAGATGTAAAAGTCATCTCAGTTCGAGGTTCTTTGACTGATCATTACAATCCTCAAAAGAAAACAGTCAATCTTAGTGAGTCCGTGTACAATGAACGCAATGCTGCTGCTGCTGCAGTAGCTGCCCATGAATGTGGCCATGCCGTTCAACACGCTCAGGGCTACGAATGGCTTCAAATCCGCTCAACCTTGGTTCCTATGGTCAGTGTGGCCTCTAATATGTCCATGTTCGTCATCATTGCCGGTTTGGTGCTAATGCAAATCGTTCCTTATGGTTTTACTATTGCAGCCATAGGTGTAGGTCTTTTTGGAGTAGGTACCCTTTTCAGTTTTATTACCCTCCCTGTCGAATACGATGCGAGCAATAGAGCTTTAGCTTGGTTACAGCGAAAAAATATGGTCTCAAGAGAAGAGCTTGCAGGAGCTCAAGACAGTTTGAAATGGGCAGCCAGAACCTATGTAGTAGCTGCTTTAGGCTCTTTGGCTACACTTGCTTATTTTGCTTTTCAAGTATTTGGAGGAAGAAGAAATTAACTTAAACCTTGATCTGACGATCCAATTGTTGTTGAAGGGAAATAAAGGTCTCTGTTCTTGATACCCCCTCTACTGACTGAATTTTCTTGTTTAGTAATTCCATCAAGTGTTCGTTGTCCCTGCAAAGTAGTTTTACAAAAATACTCCAGTTTCCAGTAGTATAGTGACATTCAATTACCTCATCAATCTGTTCTAATTGCTTTACCGCTTCTGGATTTCGAATTGCTTTATCTAAGTAAATACCAATAAATGCCATTGTTTTAAAACCCAATATTTTTGGATTTAAAATAATTTGTGATCCAGATATCACCTCAGCTTTTTCTAACTTTTTTAAACGTTGATGAACCGCAGCACCAGAAATCCCAGTTTCTTTTGAAATGGCCATTATAGGAGTACGTGCATCTTGAGTTAGTAGCCTGAGGATAATTTTATCAATACCATCGATTGTTATTTTTTGTTCAGATATTTTCATTATTTAGTTTAAAATGTAAGGTATAAGTTTTATTTTTATTGCAAATTTAAATAAAATAGTCGAATTAGATGAAAAGAAAAATGCGCCTCTTTGGGGGGCTTTTTATGGTTTTTGGTATTCTTTTGGGAGCCTTAGGGAGTCATTACTTTAAACGTATTCTCAGCGTTGAGGCTTTGGAAAGCTTCGAAGTCGGCTTGCGTTATCTCATTTATCACGGCTTGGCCTTGCTACTCCTTTCGGGTATAAGTTTTAAAAGCCCGAAAGAAAAAAAGCGAATTTTTTATTTGATATTGTGGGGGACTCTTATTTTTTCAGGCAGTATATTCTTGCTTTCTTTTAAGAATCTCATTCCGTTTTCAATTGCTTTTTTAGGTCCCATTACCCCTGTAGGTGGGATGGCATTAATACTCGCATGGAGTTTAACAACTCTTAGTTTTTTTAAAAAAGGAAATTAATTACTTGTTTACCTTTTCGATATAGTTTTCAATTGCCATAGTCATGGATGGCGTCTCAGGGGTAGGTGCTTTGATGTTGATTTTAAGACCGGCATCCTCAGCTGCTTTGGTTGTAGAATTTCCATACACAGCGATTCGCGTATTGTTTTGTTCGAAATCGGGAAAATTTTTAAATAAAGACTCAATCCCAGAAGGACTAAAAAACACAAGGATGTCGTAATAAACATCTCTAAGATCTGACAAGTCACTCACTACGGTACGGTATAAAATACCACGCTGCCAATTGACCTTGATCGTATCTAAAAAGTCAGGTATTTCGGGTTTTAAAATGTCAGAGGTAGGGAAGAGGTAGGTTTCCTTCCCAAATTTTTTAAAAGTACTTTCCAGGTCTTTAATGCTTCGTTCACCTACATAGATTTTTCTTTTGCGATAGACCACATACTTCTGTAGGTAATAAGCTACTGCCTCTGATTGGCAAAAGTATTTGGTACTGTCTGGGACAGTAAAGCGCATTTCTTTACAAAGACGAAAAAAATGGTCTACTGCATTTCTACTTGTCAATATAATGTTTTGAAAATTATTGAAATCAATTTTTTGTTGCCTTACTTCTTTCCCACTGAGTCCCTCAACGTGAATAAACGGTCTAAAATTGACAGTTAATTTGTGTTTTTCTCTGAGTCGACTGTAAGGTGATTTTTCTGAGGAAGGTTCAGGTTGGGAAACTAAAATAGTTTTCACTTTCATAATTACGTCTAATTACAATTTTATTTCAATAAAAATAAAATAGACCCAAATCCATGGCGCTATTTTGAATGTGCAAAGATAAAGAATAATATAAATAAGCTCCTCTGGATGTGATCTAAAAAAAGAAAAAAATATTCTGAATTGATTGAGGATCCAATTTAAGAGTAAAAGCACCATAAGACATTCAGTAATGAGGGAAGGAAGACTGCTGTAATTCCATATAAAAATGAGTCCAATTAAAAAAAACGAGGATTGGGTAGCAAAAGTGAAGGTTTTGTAAGTAGGGAGATAGATGTATTTTTCAAAACCCAGTTGCCTCGAGATAAATTGGAAGAGTAGCTGTCTAGCCAAAAGCACAAAGCTTAAGCCTGATAATAAATAATAAAACTCAAAACTATACCGTAGTGGGTTTCTAGTATAAATTGACAAAGAAAAGTAAGTAAGGGACAAGGTGCAAATAATTAGTATAAAGCACAATAAATTAAAATAGTTGAGTTCTTTTTCGTGGCTGTATTTTCCAAAATTGACACGAGGTTTTAAAATATTGATAAGACTCATAAATCGACTGGAGTCAAGTTTGTTAAGAACTAGGATTACTATTGAGTTGATCAAAAAGACCAAACTCATCCAATCTTGCTGTAGGTCTGGTCTGTATATCCATTCTCCCATAGTCCAAAATTAAAGGTTTTCTAAAAAATTATTGTAGTAAACCAGGTGATATGTTGTCTTGACATTTGCTACTTTTGTTCATACTCTATGGAAAATACTTTAATCATCATTCCTACCTACAATGAAATTGAAAATATCGAGTCAATTATTGAAGCGGTTTTTTCAAATGAATTGTCCTTGGATGTTTTGGTTGTAGATGATCAATCACCAGATGGGACCGCGGAACAGGTCCTAAAAATGATGGAAAAGTTTCCAAAACGATTATTCCTTGAGTCTAGAGCAGATAAGAAAGGCTTAGGAACTGCCTATGTTCATGGTTTTCACTGGGCACTAAGGCGAAATTATAGATATGTTTTTGAAATGGATGCGGATTTTTCACACAACCCTAAAGAACTTAGCTCAATGATGACTCTCTTAAAAGATCAAGCCGACTTAGTTGTGGGTTCTCGGTATATTAAAGGAGTGAATGTAGTCAACTGGCCTTTGGAAAGGATATTACTATCCTACTTTGCCTCTTTATATGTTAGGTTGATAACAGGAATGCCAATTAAAGATGCAACAGCAGGTTTTGTAGGGTATAAAAGACAGGTTTTAGAAACTATAGATTTAGATCAAATCAAGTTTGTTGGTTATGCTTTTCAGATCGAACTCAAATACAAAGCATGGCTTAAAAAATTCAAACTGATTGAACACCCAATTATTTTTACCAATCGGGTAAAAGGGAAATCCAAAATGAATGGAAGTATTATTTGGGAAGCACTTTTTGGTGTTTTATTTTTACGCTTCTTTAAAAAGAGATTTCGATGAATCAGTCCAACAAGCTAATTAAAAACGCAACACTAGTCAATGAGAATGAAATTCTTCAATGCGACCTGTTGATTTGTGGAAATCGTATAGAGAAAATTGCTAGTAATATTGAGGTAAGCCCCAATTATGAAGTTATTGATGCAAGCGGAAAATACATCATTCCAGGTCTTATTGACGATCAGGTTCACTTTAGAGAACCGGGTCTGACCCATAAGGCTTGCATTCATACTGAGTCAAAAGCAGCCTTGGCAGGAGGTATTACCTCTTTTTTAGAGATGCCCAATACCAAACCTCAAACTACGACCAGAGCTGAGTGGGAAGCCAAAAATCGAATAGCTGCTGAAACTTCTTTTGCGAATTACGCTTTTATGTTTGGGGACACCAATGATAATTTAGAAGAAATTTTAGCATTAGACAACAAACGTGTTCCTGCATTAAAACTCTTTTTGGGTTCGTCAACTGGAAACATGTTGGTAGATAATCCTGAGGTATTGAGAGCTATTTTTAGCAGTACAAAATTGGTGATAGCTGTCCATTGTGAGGATGAACAATCCATAAGAACGAATTTAAAAGCTGCACAAGAAAAATACGGTGATGATATTCCAATGGCTGAGCACCCGTTAATTAGAAGTGAGGAAGCTTGTTATTTATCCTCATCTCAGGCGGTTGCCTTAGCAAAGGAGACAGGAGCTCGTTTGCATGTTTTTCACGTTTCTACAGCTAAGGAGTTGGAATTATTTCGAAATGATATTCCATTAAAAGAGAAAAAAATTACTGCTGAGGTTTGTATCCACCATTTGTGGTTTTCAGCTGAAGATTACCAGACTAAAGGGACACGAATAAAATGGAACCCGGCCGTAAAAACCAAAGAAGATAGAGCTGCACTATGGGAAGGTTTGAATACTGACCTATTAGACGTATTAGCTACTGATCACGCTCCTCATACTGAGGAGGAAAAAAATCAGGTTTATACTAAAGCCCCTTCTGGAGGTCCCCTTGTTCAGCATGCGCTACCAGCCTTACTCACCGCTTATCATCAAGGAAAAATTACACTTGAAAAAATTGTTCAGAAGGCGTGTCACAATCCAGCGTTACTTTTTGATGTAAAAGATCGAGGGTATATTCGAGAGGGATACTACGCAGATCTTGTTGTACTCGATCTAGACAAAGAATTTGAGGTTACAAAAAAAGATGTCCTCTATCAATGTGGATGGTCTCCTTTTGAGGGAACCCAATTTAAAGGATATGTTGAAGCAACTTTGCTCAACGGACAATGGGCGTATTCTAAAGGACAGGTTCATCCTCAGTCAGCAGCCATGGAATTAACGTTTGATAGAGAATGAGAACAGTTGCAAGAAATTTCCTAAGCTTAATCTTGATCAGCATGATTTTATCATGTAGTTCAACTGGAGCTGTTGAAAAACCCGATAATTTGATAAAGGAATCGGTCATGGAAAGAGTATTGTACGACATTATAGTTTTGGAAGCCATGAGTACTTTTAAGCCTAAAAATCCAGATTTCGAGTCCGTTTATGGTAAGCCCTATATCTACAAAAAATACGGTATAGACAGCTTGCAGTTGGTGCAGAGTGATAATTACTACGCTAAATTTCCACGCATCTATACCCGAATGTATTCCAATATTCAGAAGAGAATGGGTAAGGTTAAAGACAGTTTAACTGAGTTGGATAAGCTCCAAAGAAAATAGTTAAGGATTTGAATGGTATTCCGCCGCAATTTCTTCAATAGTTTCAGTCGTGCTTTTATAATTGAAGTCCAAGCTTCGTTCAATCTTTGACCCGTCGTATTTTTGAAGGCTACACAAGCTCTTAATAGTAGCTTGATTTAAAAAACTCTTTTTGAGTCCGAGAGCATATGCAATTTTGTCAAGTATATGAAGCGAATAGAGAAGTGGTTTTGAAAGAGCCAATTTTGCTGACTTAACCTCTAAAGCCTTAGCCATTCGTTGAATTAAATCTTTGTATTTAATATTTTCTGCTACTAAAATAAACCGTTGGTTTTTTATGGAAGATTTCATCAATCCAACGAGTACATCAACCACATCATCTACATCAACGATACCTGCATTACCTATAGGATAAAAGTTCATGCCTTTGGCTATCCGTTTGATTAAAATTCCACTACTACGATTCAAAAAAGGACTTCCTAAAACAATACCTGGGTTGACGATTACGACCTCCAAGCCTTCTTGTGATCCTCTCCAAACTTCTAGCTCTGCACCGTATTTAGAATACGCATAAGGGGTGTGGATTTCGTTCGAATTCCAAAGATGTTCCTCATTTACAAGCTTTACAGCTGACTCTACACCTAGGGCAGCAACTGAGCTGAGGTAGCCAAATTTCCTAATCTTATACTTTAGGGCTAGGTTAACCAAGTTCGCTGTCCCTTCAATGTTGGTTTTAATTAACTTTTCAGTATGGTATTGAGCAAAAGAAACTTTTGCGGCACAGTGATAAACCTCGGTCACATTTGGAAAGATTTTTTCTAGCTGAACAAGATCGGTAAGTTCTGACTGATGCCATTGGATGCTGTCAAAGTATTCTGGATTTTTTGGAGCCATCACTTTAAAGAATTCGGCAACCTTTTCTATACTGCTTTCCCATCGGTAAAGAGCAAGGGTGCTAAGCTTGTCTTTAACACAGGCTAAAAGTAGATGAGCGCCAATCATTCCCGTTCCTCCGGTAACCAAAATCATAGGAACGAAAGTACACTTTTTTGATTTTGATTTTTGGTTTACCTCAGAGAAATCTATCTTTACTCAAAAAATAAATGCCAACTAATTTTGTTCAAGAACTTCGGTGGCGTGGATTGCTTCACGACATCATGCCTGATACCGAAGAATTCCTTTTATCAGAACCCACCAAAGGCTATATCGGTTTTGACCCCACAGCAGATTCCCTACATATTGGAAGCTTGGTTCAAATCATTATTTTAATGCACTACCAAAATGCTGGCCATACTCCTGTTGTATTGATGGGTGGAGCTACAGGAATGATAGGCGATCCCTCGGGCAAGTCAGACGAGCGAAATTTACTGGATCAAGAAACACTTGAAAAAAATTGTGAAGGCATTCAAAAACAATTTGAACGATTTTTAGATTTTGATTCTTCTCTTTCCAACGCAGCTACATTGGTCAACAATTACGACTGGATGAAAGATTATAGCCTTATCGAATTTTCACGGGATGTGGGAAAACACATTACAGTGAATTATATGATGGCCAAAGAATCTGTAAAAAAACGCTTGAGTTCAGAGGCTAAGGTAGGTATGTCATTTACAGAATTCACTTATCAATTGCTCCAAGGTTTTGACTTTCTCCATCTTTATAAAACCATGAATTGTAAACTTCAGCTAGGGGGGAGTGATCAGTGGGGAAATATTACTACTGGAACTGAGCTCATCAGAAGAAAAGAAGGGGGTAAGGCCTATGCAATTACCTGTCCCTTGATCAAAAAAGCAGACGGTTCTAAATTTGGGAAGACTGAAGAGGGTAATGTTTGGCTTGACAAATCCCGAACTTCATCCTACAAGTTCTATCAATTTTGGTTAAATGCCTCTGATGAAGATGCACTTTCTTACATTAAAATCTTTACTTTTTTAAGCGAGACTGAGGTGAATCAAAAAATCCAAGAACACACAGAAGCCCCTCATTTGAGGGTGTTGCAAAAGGCCATAGCTGAAGAAGTAACTCGTTTAGTCCATGGTGAAGAAGAATTGATCAAAGCTCAAGAGGCTTCTCAGATTCTCTTTGGTAAGGCAACTCGCGAATCACTTCAAAAGCTGGATCAAACTACTTTTCTTGAGTTGTTTGAAGGTGTTCCTCAAGCCAATGTAAAAAGAGGTCAGCTCAAAGCGGGTATGGATGCCGTAGCAGCTCTATCTGCTGAAACAGGATTTTTACAATCCAATGGTGAAGCTCGAAGAGCGTTGAAAGAAAACGCCATTTCAGTTAATAAAATCAAAATTAACTCAGACTATATTATTAAAGAAGCAGATCTAATTGCAGATCAATATGTACTACTTCAAAGGGGTAAAAAAAATTACTTTATACTCAAGTTAGAAGATTAGACAACCATCAAGTTACAGCCTCTGACTTCAGCCTGGTCAAACCTGCCTAATACTTCAAAGCTCCCATCTTTGTATAGCTTTCCCAAGTCTTGGGTAGCAATAAAGGCACAAGAATCGATGTTTGCAAGATCAATGATGTTTAGTCCTCCAGTTTTTCCAATAGGTTGAATTTCGAAAGGGTCTTCAGGGGCTCGGGTTAAAACTTTCATCCAAGGGGGAGAATAAAAAATTCCATCTCCATTTGAATAGGCTTGGCTAAAGAGTTCTGTCATTCCATATTCAGCGTGGATGTTATGGACGCCAAAGCAGTCTTTAAGATGCTGGTGAAGAGCAGTTCTAACCCATTCCTTTCGCATGCCTTTCATGCCTCCTGTTTCCATTACGAGTGTATGATTTAGATTCCAACTGAACTTTTCAGCAGCTTCAAGGAGTGCAAAAGTCACACCCAGTAGTATCGTTTTTTGACCTTTTTCTTCCAGGCGATCCAAGGTTGCTTTGAGCTTGTCCCATTCGTTCAAATAAAAACCACTTAAAGGTTGTTTGGTTTGCTGAATCAATTCATTGGCCATATACACTAAGGAGGCGTGGTCTCGTTCCAGATAGGAAGGAAGTAATGCAATAAGGGTGTAGTCTTCGATGGATCCGTAAAATAATTCAAACCCTTTTTCAAAACTTTTGTGATATATGCTGTAATCTACTACGTAGTGTTTGGATCGAATCTGACCCGAAGTTCCGCTAGATTCAAAGTAATTTGTTGGTGTGTTTGGAGAAGAACAAACCGTATGAGATTTAAAAAATTGTATCGGTAAAAATGGGATGTCATTAATTTCTTTAACATCAGAAGGATTAATATTAATCAGGTCGCAATACGAACGATAAACAGCATTATGCTCAAATTGATATTGAAAAAGAGCGAGTGTGTGTTCTTTAAAATCTGAATCGTTAGAAATACGATCAAAGGCAAGTAAAGATGATCTCATGGGGTAAAATTAGCCAAAAAACTGCTGTTGTTTACGGAATGACCAATCGTTTAAGCCCATTTTTCCCATCTTGTTATAATTTAAAAATATAAATCCCAGAGGGAAGTTCCCCTAGATAGATGCTTTCGTTGAAGGTAAATACCTCAAGCTTTCTTTCCCCGAGTACATTAAAAATCTCTATATGTTTCTCTGCACTACTGTTAGTTTTGATATACAGTCTTTCGTTTTTTACTGGATTAGGGAATATTGAAAACTCCAGACCATTCTGCTGGGTTATTTCAAAAGGATCAGTATTAAACGGCAACCATTCGGCTTCATTAGCCAGAAGTGAAAACGAAAACAAACAAATGGTGAACAGATAGAATTGCTTCATAGGGGCAAGCATTGTAATACAAAATTATAAATTAATTGCTAATATTAATACTTAGATAACATGAAAAACATCAATAATGTGTTAATTTTATTTTTTTAAATAAATGAAAAAAGAAGATATTAAAATTCTTTTGGTCGATGATGAGCCAGACATTCTTGAAATTATTCGTTTCAACTTAGAAAAAGTTGGTTATCAAATAAAGACAGCTTCAAATGGGCTTGACGCTATTAAAGTTTCTAAAAAGTTTCTTCCTCACCTTATTATCTTAGACGTAATGATGCCTGATTTAGACGGTATAGAGACCTGTGAGCGTTTGAGACAAGACGAGCGATTCCAAGAAACAATAATCATGTTTTTAACTGCGAGGGGAGAAGACTATTCCTATGTAGCTGCATTTGATGCCGGTGCAGACGACTATGTGACCAAGCCGGTAAAACCAAAAGTCTTGGTTTCTAAAGTTAAAGGTTTACTGAGAAGACTGAAGAAAAGAGAAGCAACTAGCAGTCAATTAGTTTTTAATAATTTAGTGATTGACAGAGAAGAATATAAAGTGACTCTAAAGGGTAAAGAGCTTTCGATGCCGAGAAAAGAGTTTGAATTGCTCTATTTACTGGCTTCAAAACCAGGAAAGGTTTTTAAGCGTGAAAAGATTATGGAGAAAATTTGGGGAAGTGATGTGGTTGTTGGAGATCGAACAATTGATGTTCACATCAGAAAGCTTAGAGAAAAAATTGGAGATCGATTTTTTAAAACAGTTAAGGGTGTAGGCTATAAGTTCATTCAACCTGAAAAATAATCTTGTGGAACGATTCAAGTTTAAAAAAGCAAGTTTTGTTTCAGCTTTATTGGTAACTGTAGCTGTTGTTCTTTTGCAGTTTTTATTCTTTTTCTTTTTTTTAGAACTCCCCATTTCCCAATTCAGTTCCATGCTTTTTATGGAATTTATTGTGCTGCTAATATTGGCATATATATTATTATCCTACAGTTTTGAACGGTTTTTAATCACCAGAGTAAGAGAGCTTTATAAAAGCCTAATTCCTACCACCTCTTACACTCCTTCAGTTGGTCAGTCAGAAGATATTGACTTGTTGACAACCAGTCTTAAAAAGCTGAATTCAGACCAAAATTTGGAAATCGAACTCTTAAAAAAAGAACAGAGTTACAGAAGAGAATTTATAGGAAACTTAGCTCATGAGTTAAAAACTCCTTTGTTTACGGTTCAAGGGTATGTTTTGACCTTACTCGATGGTATTGAAGATAAAAAAATTGTCAAAAAATACTTAAAGCAAACATCCAAAGGTGTAGACCGACTTATTTACATTATTAAAGATTTGGATTTGATTACCAAGTTTGAATCGGGTATGGCAACTTTAGATCAAAAACCCTTTGATATAATAGCCGCCATTGAAAACGTCTTTGAGCTACTTGAAATGCAAGCTTCTGAAAATAAGAGTGTATTAAAATTTGATAGGGAATATCCAGAACCGCTTATGGTTTATGCTGACGAAGAGCGTATCCAACAGGTATTGACAAACCTTATGGTCAACTCTTTAAAATACGGAGTAGAAAGGGGCGTTACAGAAGTGAGTTTAGAAGTGCTGAAAGAAGATAAAATTTTGATTCGTATTGCGGATAATGGCGAAGGTATAGATGAAGAACACCTGCCTCGACTTTTTGAACGGTTTTATAGAGTGGATAAAACTCGAAATAGAAATCAGGGAGGTTCCGGACTTGGGCTTGCAATTGTCAAGCATATCATAGAAGCTCATGGTGAAAAAATATTTGTGGAGAGTGAAGCCAAAGTTGGCTCAGAATTCTCTTTTTCCCTCACTTTAGATCGAAATTAAGATCGTCCTGGGTTTCAAAATTCCTATTTTTATCACAAAATAATACTGCAGTGGGAAGTAAAAATAAATTAAAACGTTTTAAGGAAAATGAAACCTTTGGTAATGTGCTTCAGCCAGATAGAGATGCGTTGACTACTGCCGATTTTTCTCTCAAAGGGAAATGGAAAACAGATTTTTTTAAAAATGACCACCCTATTGTATTAGAATTGGGTTGTGGCAAGGGAGAATATACTGTTCATCTTGCTCAAAACAACCCTAAGGTAAATTATATCGGCATCGACATAAAGGGAGCTCGTTTTTGGAGAGGAGCCAAAACAGCACTTGAAACAGGCTTAAATAATGTTGCATTTTTAAGAACACAAATAGAACTTATCTGCGCTTGCTTTGCCGAAAATGAAATCGATGAAATTTGGATTACTTTTCCTGATCCACAGATTAAGTATAAAAGAAGCAAGCACCGATTGACTCACCCAGACTTTTTAAAAAATTACAAGGAGATCCTCAAGCCTAAAGGAATCGTTCATTTAAAAACGGATAGTGAGTTTTTGTTTGGATATACTTTGGGGATGTTGGATAATCAAGGAGCTATTCTCTATGCTCATCACGATATCTATAACAACAGCAGTTCCCCTCAGGTAGCTACTGCTATACAGACCTTTTACGAAAAGCAATTCTTAAGAGAAGGCAAAGCAATTACCTATATGCAATTCACACTTTAGCATGACCACAGAGCCCTCATTTTTTTTAAAGGTATACGAAGTTGTTCGTCAAATTCCAGAGGGTAAGGTAACCTCTTATGGCGCGATTGCAAAGTATCTGGGTTCTCCTCAAAGTTCGCGTATGGTTGGATGGGCAATGAATGCTGCCCATTCACTAGCTGATGTACCTGCTCATCGAGTTGTAAACAGAAAAGGCTTGCTTACCGGCAAGCATCATTTTGGAGGGGGAACGATCATGCAACAACTCCTAGAAAATGAAGGTGTTCAGATAAAAGAAGATCAAATTCAAGATTTGGAAAAACACTTTTGGGATCCCCTAAAATCTCTTGGGGACTTTTAAAAAGCTTTGGCTTTTGTTATTGAATCCTTAGCAGTATATTTGCCTACTTACCACAACGGACATGAAAATCACTAAAGAAGCGGTAATTAATTCACTGAAAACGATCAGTCTACCTGGAGAGGGAGGAAATATCATTGATGAAGGGGTGGTTTCCAATATCATGATTTTTGGCGATCAGGTCG
>Ga0181601_10003953_pt1 | contig 12470 bp, 10 predicted proteins | sample 041ome_8_FD_133020 | JGI IMG/M metagenome (GOLD analysis project Ga0181601, IMG submission 133020) | Coastal salt marsh microbial communities from the Groves Creek Marsh, Skidaway Island, Georgia - 041407BS metaG (megahit assembly) | ecosystem: Environmental > Aquatic > Marine > Intertidal zone...
ATAGTGCCTTGTGCTAAAAAATTAATCTCTTCTTTTAATGCAGCGGCCTCATTGTCAAAGACATCAATAAAAGTTCTACCAATGATTTTTCTTTTCTGCTCTGGATCTGAGATGCCTTTAAGATGTCTATAGAAAACTTTCTTTGCATCAACAACTAATAAATTTAAATCCATCTTCTCTTTGAATAAATTTTCTACGTCTTCAGCTTCATTTTTTCGAAGCAATCCATTATCAACAAAAACGCAAATTAGATTTTTCCCTATCGCTTTATCCAAAAGCATTGCTGTAACAGATGAGTCTACTCCACCTGATAAACCAAGTAATACTTTTTGATCTCCTACTTTTGCTTTAATCTCATTTATTCTGTGCTCAATAAGATTTTCCATTCTCCATTGAGCAGCGCATTTACATATTTTGAATGTAAAGTTCTCTAGCATAGCATTGCCCTGTTTAGTATGGGTAACCTCAGGATGAAACTGCAATGCGTATATAGGTTTTTGGACATGCTCCATCGCAGCTATTGGAGCGGATGCAGTTGACGCAATTAAATTAAATTGTTCTGGCAGAGTTGACACATGATCTCCATGACTCATCCACACATCAATTGAAGACCCAGAGCTGAAACCATCAAAAAGCATGGATGATTTCTCTAATAAAATTTGGGCATGGCCAAATTCTTTATTTTTTGAAGAAGAAACTTTCCCTCCAAATTGCTCTGTAAGAGTTTGCATACCGTAACAAATACCAAGAATAGGTACATGTAATTCAAAAATAATTTTAGGAATTCTTGGAGTGTTAGATTCAGTAACTGATTCAGGACCTCCAGAAAGGATAACCCCCTTTGGATTATAAGATCTAATTTTCTTAGCTGAAACATCCCAAGGGAGTATTACTGAAAATACATTTAACTCTCTTATTCTTCTTGCAATGAGCTGAGTGTATTGAGAACCAAAATCTAAGACCAAAACCGTATCAATATTTTTTTTATACAATGAGAGATTTTCAGAATTGATCATGGTGAATTGCTAAATTAATTAATTAATATTATAAGGGCATTCAATAAGCAATTAAGGCCTTTTTATAATTTATAATAACAAAAGACCTAACTATTTAAATATGATTAAATTGATTCAATGATTCTTAAAAAATTTAAAAATTTTGCAGAACTTATAGACTTAATTAAATTTGATACAGTGAAGGGAATTCTTATCGATATTGATGATACGCTATATGATTATAAAACAACTCATAACAAAATAATTAATCTGGTTTATAACTATCTTGATGAAAATCAAAAAGAAGTTTTACCTAGAGATAAGTTTGTTAAAACCTATACTTCGCTTAGAAAACAAATTACTAAAGAATTAAATTCCAATGGTAGTTCCAGATCTAGGCTTTTTGCATTCCAGCGATTGGCTGAAAACTTAACAATTAATCAACCTTTTGTTTTTGGTGAAAGATTTGAAAATATATACTGGGATTTATTTCTGAATGAAATCCAACCATTTCCTCATGTTAAAGAATTCTTAAATTTAGCCAGAAACATGGGTATAGTTGTATGCGCTGTTTCTGATATGCAAACAGCGGTTCAAATAAAAAAAATACTTAAATTAGATTTAGAAGAATATATAGATTTTCTCGTCACTTCTGAAGAAGTTGGCCATGAGAAACCTAATAAGAAAATTTTTGAAAAAGCATTAAAAAAAATAAACCTCCAAAATGATCAAGTGGTTATGATTGGTGATAGCATGGCTAAAGATATTGAGGGCGCCAAGAGTTTAAAAATTGATTCATATCTTAAAATATAAAAATAGAAAAAAATCACATGTTCTAAGTATTATTTTTACTGCGATGTCATATATCTTTTTAAGTAAATTTAGAGTGTTCAAAAAATGAAGCAGTTTTTTTTTAGATTTGGTTTTCAAGACCTTGAATATAAGGCCATATTTTATTCTGTTCTTATTTTAAAAATAATAATATGTTTTGTATTTATTTCAGAATTACAAAGGGATTTATTTGCTCCCTTTTTAGACTACTTTCTACAGAACAATTTTAAAAATCCATATCAGCATTTCTTTGATAGAAATGAATTGGACAAATTTCCCTACCCAGCCTTTATGCTTTTTCTGTTAAGCATTCCAAAACTCATGTTTGGATGGTTGAGTGATGCAAATATTTATCAAGCTTTTTTGTTAAAACTTCCATTGATTGTATTTGATTTATCAATTTATTTTATTTTAAGATCGTGGATCTTTAGGGAAAATCAATTGAAGTTAATTCTTTTATATTGGTGTTCTCCTGTATTAATCTTCATCTCATATATTCATGGTCAGCTTGATATAATTCCAATTGGTTTGTTATTTATTTCCTTAAACTTTTTATTTAAAAATAGAAATAACGAATCAGCTATATTTCTTGGTCTAGCACTATCCGCAAAAACAGTTTCCTTGATTGTTATTCCTTTTTTTTTCTTATATTTAATTAAATCAAACTCTAAAATTAGAGATCTTCTTTATTTCTTTGGTACTTTCTTTTTATGCTTTTTAATCGCTAATGCTGCTTATCTAAATTCATCAGGTTTTTTGCAGATGGTCTTTAACAATTCTGAGCAAATAAGGATATTTGATTTAAAAATTAATATTGGCCTCACCTCAATACTGATCATACCTTTGTCTTATTTGCTATTAACATTTAAAGGCTTTGCTATTAAGAGTTTTAACAAAGATGTGTTTAATATGTTTTTAGGCTTCTCATTTGGAATTATCTTAATTTTTGTAACTCCTAATGAAGGATGGTACTTTTGGGTTTTACCGTTTTTGTTTTATTTTTATTCAAGAACTTCGGGCAACTCATATATGCTAGTAATAGTTCTGCAGATAACATATTTTTGTTATTTTGGTATTAATAATATTGTTGAACAAAATAATGATTTTTTATCAGTTACATTTTTTGACCAAACAAGTTTATTTGTCCTTCAGAACATTATTTTTACATTTTTGCAAGCTACTCTATTTTTAAACTGTGTTTGGATTTATCAATTCGGTATATCAAGTTATACAAAATATAAAATATTATCATTGCCCTTTCTTTTGGGAATTGGGGGTGATTCAGGTTCAGGAAAGACAACATTTGCAAATGAAATTAAAAATATATTTGGAGATAATCTAGTAAATATTTTAAATGGTGATGATATGCATAGATGGGAAAGAGGTCATAATGCATGGAGTGAATTTACACATTTGAACCCAAAAGCTAATCTGCTTCATAATGAAATCATGATGCTAGAAAGTCTTAAACAACAGAAAGGTATTTATAGAAAAAAATATAATCACAATACAGGCACATTTGATGATGAAGAGCTGTTTATGCCAAAAAATATAATTGTTTACGAGGGTTTGCATCCCTTTTTCCTCTCAAAACAAAGAGAAGCTTTTGATTTAAAGATTTTTATAAAACCAAATGAAGATTTAAGAAAAAAATGGAAAATAGATCGAGACACATCACTCAGAGGCAAAACAGAAACAGAGGTCATGAAACAAATATCCGAAAGAAAAGATGATTCTGATTCATATATAAAAATTCAATCAAAACAAGCAGATGTTTTAATAGAGCCATTTTTGGATAAGAGTAATGAAATTGGATTTAAGGTTAATTTGTCAAATTCTATTTTTCTGGAAGGGATTTTGGATGATCTCAAAAATTTTACTGGAATCCATGTTAGCCATACTTATAAAGATATCGCAACTCAAAGCATAATGATTTCAGGGAAGATGTTAAAAGATGATATGCAAAAACTTGAGAAAAAATATATTAAGGGCTTTTATGAGCTAGATATAGATCGGGTTAATTGGCCAGAAACTGCTTTCGGTTTTGTGCTTTTTATTATTTCAATTATTATATTTGATGCCGCAAAAAATGAGTTTTCAAAAAGCTACTAATATACTAGTCAAAATCTCTAAATATGCCGGGGAATCCTTAGCGTATATCCAAGGAGGAGGTGGAAATACGTCTGTAAAAATCTCATCTTCAGAAATGCTAGTTAAATCATCTGGAGTAAACCTTAAAGACCTCACTAAAAATTCAGGATATTGTAAGGTTGATCATAAAAAAATAAACAATTTTATAAATTCAAGTCAGAAAAATACTAGTTTTGAAAAAGCCATTGAGGAATCTAAAATAGATGGAAATGGAAGACCTTCTATGGAAACAGGATTTCATTCTCAGCTTGGAAATTATGTACTTCATTCACATCCAGTTTATATAAATACGTTTTTATGCTCTACGGAGAGCCAAATAAAATTAAAAGCATTAATCCCCGAAGCTCATTGGATAAAATATGCAACTCCAGGAGAGGCTGTAACTTATGAATTAAAAAAAGTAATAGATAAAAAGAAGCTTGATCCATATAAAGATGATTTAGTATTTTTATTAGAAAATCACGGAGTTATTATCTCAACAAATAATCATTTGGACATAACTAAAATCCATGAAGACATTAATAATAGAATTAGAAAAGCGTATTCATTTAAAAAATTTGAACCTTTTAAAATTTTAGATAATGTATATGATTTACCTACATTATTTCCAGATCAAATAGTTTATATCAACAAAGACCCTCAACTAAAAAGCCCTGGAAGCAAGGAAACTTTTGCTTCGGCAAGTTATATCTTGAATAATATGAAAAGTTTGGGACTCGTCCCAAAAGAACTAAGCCCAAAAGAAAAAAATTTAATTTTAAATTTAGATAGTGAAAAATATCGACAAAATATTATAAATAATGGAACTAATTAAACATAGATTAAATACTCTTGAACAGTTAATCTCCCTAAATGGAAATCTTGGAGCTGAAATTGATGTTCGTTACCACTATAATGAGCTTATTCTTACTCATGATCCATTTTTCCATCATGAACGGGAGTTTATTACTTTAGAAAAATTTCTTAAAAACTGGAAAAATTTAAAAAATACTCTGATATTGAATATTAAAACTGAGGGCGTTGAGGAGTCGTGTATTAAGCTGCTGAACAGTTATAGAATTTCGAATTGGTTTTTTTTAGATCTATCTATGCCTTATTTTGTAAAATATGCAAACTTGGTTAACACCAAAAGGCTGTCGAGTAAAAATCTTGCTGTACGTTTTTCTGACTTAGAGCCTATTGAGTATTCATTGTCCTTTGAAAATAAAGTAAAGTGGGTATGGGTTGATACATTTAAAGAATTCCCACTTGATATTAGGTCATATGAAAAACTAAAAAAAGCTAATTTCAAAATTATTTTAGTTTCACCAGAACTTCAGGATCATGATATATCAATGATAGAAGAAATTAAAAAAATAACTCAGAATATGAAGATTGATGCGGTTTGTACAAAATTTCCGAAGCTTTGGGAATAGTTATAATTAGAAATAGCCTAACTTATCATTTTTGAAGAGCAAAAAATCATTACAATCTACTAATTACAAATTATTGAGTTGCTATCCTCGGTAACAATAAATCTTCTTACTTGTCCATAATTTATGCAATCTAGATCCTTTTTATTTATTCTTAATCCAGAAAGCATTGCATTAATTTCTGATTTCCAGTAAGGCTCATCATAGGAAAGACTATAATATTCTGAGTGATTGTTTTGGATCTCCGCATCTTTATACAACAAGTATTTATAATCTCTAGGGTTATAAGTTTGAGTTGTAGTTAATTTGAGTCCATAAAAACTTTGAAATCCAGAAAAGAATAGGAAAATAGCAAATAAATATGTAGCTCTAATTTTGGTATATTTCAGACTTATTAGAAAGATTATTAGAATAATGCTAGTTAATATAGATAGTAAAAAGGTTAAATGCACTTGATGGCCGAGAACGCCTCCATTCTTAACAAACAGAAACCCAAAAATTGAAAGCAAATACATTAAAGTAATTATTTTTTTGTATCTTAAAATGCTAGATACTGATTTCGATCTAATTAAAAACATTCCAATTAAAAAAGATTTAATTATCACCCAAATTAATATTATGCCACTTTCCAAAATTTTTCTTATTTGCATGGTTTCTATTGATGCCTTAATAAGTGCTATAAATTCAATTAAATAATCTAAAAAAAATGAAAGTGAAAGCTTAACAGCATCATTAATGGACCAACCCCAAACACCCCTCATATTCAATCCAAGACTCATTTTGCTAGCATTCTTGGTTTCTATTGAGTGAAGCTCTGGAAAAATAATCCATGTTAAAATATTTGCAAATGCCAAAATTGAGGCAACCAATATTATTGGTTTAAACCTTATCTCGCTTGTTCGAAGCCATATTATTGCAGCAATGATTAAAGCTAAATATGCAATTGGTGCTTTACAAATGATCAAAAAAATAAAGAAAAATAGGAAATTTTTTGAATTTAAATTCTCACTATCGTTAAAGCTTGCAAAAAAATATTTAGATAATTCAAACAATATGAATACATACAAAAAAGATGAAATATAAAAATTATAAGAATATTCATTTCCATAAATTGCCAAAACAAAAGCTGTAGATAGAAATATCTTTATTAACCCAGAATTAAACCTTTGATAAATAAAGAATATAAGTGAAGAAAATAAAAAGATGATTAAAAGAAATTTTATTTCAACAAAATTAGCTAAATTAAAGTTATCTAAAAAAACTCCTAAAACAGCTACACAAGCTGCAGGTAGCAAATGAACATTAGCGAATAAGTTTGGATATAGAATTGGGCTTTTTAGGGGTCCATAATATTCAGCATTTAGTAGTTCAAATGCTGGTGCGAAATAGAGCGCTAAGTGTGATTCGTAATTTATTTCAGCATAACTTAAAGGAGAAAAATAGAACCAGCTTAGAATGACAAAAATTGAATATATAATCCAATTCTTACTATCAACTGATATTTGTGAAGAGAGTTTTAATTTATATCTCAAAAATAATTCATATAGGCCATGCAAAAGACCTAGTATAAAAAATCCTATGATAAGTTCTTTTGTAAAAAGTGGGAAAAATCTTCCAGACACTGAAATAATTGATGATATTACCAACAAACCAGCAAGGAATGAACTAGAGATAGAATAATTAATAAAGATTCTTCCAAAAACTATAGTTAAAACTGCAGCGGATGCTATAAGAAAATAATCTGCTATTGACATTTGGTAGTGTCTATAAGGATGTATTGAGCCATGTTATTTTGATGATTTGACGTGAACTTCATTTGTATAAATCTTTTTTTAGCGTAAAGCTATATGTCAAAGTTCTTTTTATAAAATTGAGTTTAGATTTGAAATTGATGTTCCAGTGTGATGACCCAAAAGCTCTATCGCTAAATTTTACAGGAAACCTACAAATTTTAAGATTTAATTTTTTAGCCATGAAATAAGCATAGAGATCTAAAGAGAAGTCATGGGGAGGATTTTGCCATCTGCAAAAGAAACTTCTAGAAAAAACTGTAGGTTGTGCATTTATATCCCACATAAACTTTCTAAGTAACATGCTCTCAAAAAAACTCATTCCAATTGTAAATAGCATGTCAAACAGCGGTCTTCCATAACGCCGTCCTTTACAAAAGACATCGTCTTTAGATTCATTAAAAAACTTCATTGCATTTAATACATCTTTTGGATCAGTTTGCAGATCAGCATGGGTCCAACCTATTAGCTCACCTCTGGCAGATCTTAGTCCTTCTAAAATTCCGAACCCATACCCTTTGTTAACCTCTACTCTTATACTTCTGCATCCAGGATAATTTTTTAGTAAACTTTGAAGCACCTCTTGAGTAGAGTCATTAGAGCCATTGTCAACAATAATCACCTCAATCTGTTCCGGGTTTGCAATTAGTGCACACCTATCAAGTAATAAAGGTAAATTTTGTGATTCGTTATAACAAGGAATCACAAGAGAAAATTTAATCATCCTACCCAATTTTTTCTATAACAACTCTGCGCCCAAGGGCAAAAATACCAGGAAATACAGAGACTAAGACTTTATCAAAAAATAAAATAAAATTTAGGAAAAATTTTGGGAAGCTTGGCATTTTAGTTTTAGAGATTACACCTCCAGATAGAGGAAAAATTAAACATTCACAGACTTCATTCCTTGAGACCTTAAAAAAAGGAAAAACCTTTTCAAACTTTGAATTTTTTTCAAACAACATCTCTGGAACTGCACAATTTGCAGACCATAGATCGGATTCATGATTAACATTTGCATTTGGGTCAAAAACATCAACATCGTAAGACCAGCCCTCATGACGCATCAATCTTAATAAAAATCTCATCATCAGCGATGTATTAATTTCTTGGATTAAAATTTTTCCATCTTTCTTTAGAACTCTTTCACACTCCATAAAAAATTTATAAGGGCTATAAAAATGGTGGATATTATGAGAAGCGATAATAATATCCACAGAGTTATCTTGCAGATCCATTTTTGTTGCATCAATAAACTTTTCTATCCATGGATTATCTGTTGTTGCATCTGTTAGAATTGGCTTTTGCTCAAGATAAAGAGGGGAAAAACCTGCCCCTGCTCCCAGCTCCACAATAACCATATTTTTTTTTAGATATTCATTCATCCAAGCATATCTTGACCTTAGTAAATATTCTAAATTTTGAAATCTTGTTTCAAGAAACCTATCTCTCGCTTCTGAAACAGAACCTTCAGAAGTCATCCTATTTTCTTCATGAATAGGCTCATAAGGGCCGTGTAAAAAAATTTTCTTCATACTAATGGTCTAAAAAATGTGTTTCAAAAAATATGCATTAATTAATATTGAGGGCTGATTAGATAACATATAGAAACTCAATCACACTCGGCTGATTTTAAATAATCTTTCATAAACATTAAATTTTATATGATAATTTTACTTCAAAAATATGTAATATTTTGAAAGAAAATAATTATAAACTATTGCAAATAACGCTCCAATTATCCACGCAACTTTATAGTCTAATTGATAATTAACAAGGAAAGTTATTATTACAGACATTAGTATAGCGCTAGAAAAATATACAATAACAAAACGGCTTTTGTTTTCTTTTTTCTTTGAATCTTTAGCACTAAAAGTCCAGTTTTTATGAGTCTTGTAAGTGAATATTAAACAGATGCCATATGAAATGAATGATACTAAAGATATATGCAGGCCAATATTATATAACCCAACATATAAACAAAAATATATTGTATTGGCTGAAATTCCAGTAATTCCATATCTAAAAAGCTCTTTATCTAAAAAAAATCTACTAAATACCACAATTTTCTAAAAATGATTTTGGGCTATTTTTAATTTCAATTGAGGTTAATGCTGATTTATTTATAAAGTTATCATTTTCTAATTTATATGGGTGCGCACCCCACTTATGAAAACATGACTGCCAATAGTTGAAGGTATTTAAATCATTTGGTGTTCCCCAACATAGGTAGCTATCAACTTCAAAAATATGACATTTCAATCCAAGCTTAATAGCTTCATTGATACATGAATCTATGAAAAATTCATTATTTACTCTACCCTCATTTTTAATTAGTTGCTGAAAAGAATCTTTGAAATAAGAAGACTTTAGGAAAGTGAATGTTCCTAAAATAATTGGGTCTAATAAGGTCGATTTTAATGGCTTTTTTACAGAAACATTTTTTATAATATCCTCTGAGGCTTCTATCCATCCAAATGCATTTGGATTTCTTAAGGCATTAGGATAGCCTCTTATAGCCCAGACAATAACATCTGCTTTGCCAGAAGAAATTAAATCATCTAGTTTTTTTTCATCATATACTGCTGCAAAATCACATGCGCCAAAAGTTATTGGCGAACAAATATTTGAAGATATTTTTTCAAGAGCCTCTAGGCCCATCAAGGCAGAAGAAGCCTGTCCTTCTGTAACATTTGGAATTGAAGAAATAATGCAATCTGGGAATTCTTTATAAAGAAGATTTTTAGTTTCAGTATATCCTGGCATATCTTCACGAATAACAAAAACTTGATTTGAAGGTTTTGGAAGAGAATTTACTGCCTGCAATACCATTGGCCTTGAGGATACTGGAATAAGTGGTTTAGTTAAGTTATAGCCAGCATCAAAAAATCTTTTGCCTAAGCCTGCCATAGGAATTACCTGACTGCCTGATTTAGTTTTTTGATTTATATCTTGTAAAAGTATATTTTTAAAAGCCTGAGACCAATAATTATATTCATAAACATCTTCAGGGGTTCCCCATTGCATGAAATGCTGAAGCGGATAAACAGAAATTTTCTTGCCATCTTCCAATAAAGGTTTGTATGACAAGCTTACATAAAACTCTCCATTTAATTCAAGATTAGAACTAACTTGTTTTAAAAAAGCCTTCTTCATTAGACTTCCTGAAGAAAAATAGTAAGTCCCACTTGATGCAAATTCTTCCATGCGATTGTCTGTGAATGGCTGCTTTTCCTGAATATCTTTTACCCATTTATTTGTTTCTTTTACATAAGCATAATTTGTAGACCCCAAGCTATGGGGATGAAAGCCTTTGTAACTAGGTATTGCTCCATCACATTTATTATTTTTAACAAAATCTTTAAAATGCTTCCAATCCCAATAACAAGTAAAGTCGCAATAATTTACGATTGTTTCTTTATCATCTGCAATTAGGGTTTCAATTTCAAGCACTGCATGAACCGGCCCCAGTTTATGTGAAGGTATACCAATTACCTTACCAGTTGGACATAGATCATTTAAAACTATTTCCATCTTATACTCTGAATTATCCAAGTGCTCTTGATTACATATAAATATAAAATCAACCTCTCCCGGAAACATATCTATTACATGACCGATTATTGGCTTATTCTCAATCTCTATTAATGGTTTAGGTATGCTATATCCAGCTTTTCTAAACCTTTCGCCAAAGCCTGACATCGGGATTATTATTTGCATTTTTGTCCTACTAGCAATCTAAAGGTTTAATGCCCTTTATTTAAGAGTTTTTTAAAAAAGTTTGTATTAACTTTGTGTAAGTGAGGTTTCATTTTCTACCTTTTGTTGTTTGAATGTGCCAATAAATTTAGTATTTATACAATGATTATATAGTGAGATTATATAATATATTAGTTACCAACTCAGAGAGTCAAAGGCTAGAAAAATTATAGCTAATTTTTTAAAAAACAAATGCATTAACCAGTTAACTTTCACATTAATGACTCAAATACACCTTTCCAAAAAAACGTTAGGTAGCATTTATCTAAATCAGCGCATTCGTCATCCGTTATGACAGCAATTTTTTTAATCCTGAGTATTTGAAACTTTCAATCGTTTCTACCTTTAACTCTCTTATCCATCTTTGAATAGGCTTAGTGTGTTAAGAGCCAAAATCTTAGGCCAAAACCGTATTAATATTTTTTTTATCCAATGAGAGATGCCAGAATTGATCATAGTGAATTACTGAATTACTGAATTACTGAATTACTGAATTACTGAATTACTGAATTAATTATTATTATAAGGAGACTATATTAAATCTTTCTTAAGATATAAAAGGTTTAATTTTTTCAGCAAGGTCGGAAAGCTCCGGCTTAAACTCAATTATTTCGTCTAGAGATAAACCTTCAAGCTCATGAGGAAAGACAAGCCATTTTTCAGTTTCATGAATATAAAACTCAGGTTTTCTATCTGTTTTATTTTTTTTTGGTTTGAAGTATGGGGTAGCTATTTTAATTTCAGGTGTGTTTTTTTTACAAGCAGTTTCCAGATCTAAAATAATTTTTTGAATGGATATACCTGTGTCATGAACATCATCAACTATAAGGAGTGAATCTTCTGATTCAACCTGCTTAATAATATAGTTCAAACCATATACCTGGACCTGACTATCTCTCTCATCTATTCCTTTGTAATGAGAGGTACGAATTGCAATATGATCCGAGGGCACTCCAAGGACATCTAAAAACTCCTGAACAGCTATACCAATTGGGGCTCCACCTCTCCACACACCAATAATATAATTTGGGCGATAGCCACTTTCATAAACCTGCCAGGCAAGTTTAAAGGAATCACTTAATAATTCATCAGCTTGAATAAATAATTTGTCCATTGATTTTAAATAAGTGCGTCAATAGCTCATGCTTAATCGAACCATGAATTGACGAGGCGCAATAAGTTCTAATCCAGTTGCAGCCACACCAAAAACATCTGTCATGCTTGAGTTAACACCATCTTCATCTGTCGCATTCAGGATTTTAAAGTCCAGTCCCCACTTATCTCCTACAAAATCAATGCTTGCGGTCAGATTCAATAAATCATATGAGTCAATCGCATCAACAATAGAGTTATTGGAGACTCTTTGTTGGAAGTCTCCTCTTTGAATGTACTGCATTATCCCAGTAAACATACTTCCAGAAGCAAGCGCTGTTTCATACGTGAGACTAATGTCCGCTGAAAACTCTGGACTTTTTGCTAATTCATTACCCTTAACATTTTCTCTTAAACCATATCGAAGATCCTCTTGGCCA
>Ga0181601_10003956_pt1 | contig 12462 bp, 8 predicted proteins | sample 041ome_8_FD_133020 | JGI IMG/M metagenome (GOLD analysis project Ga0181601, IMG submission 133020) | Coastal salt marsh microbial communities from the Groves Creek Marsh, Skidaway Island, Georgia - 041407BS metaG (megahit assembly) | ecosystem: Environmental > Aquatic > Marine > Intertidal zone...
GGTCCCTCAGAAACAAAGACGTATATCGGCATAGATACCCCTCAAGCGCCTTCTCTAACGGTTATCTCTAGACTAAGCGATAAAATTTTATTCGGCTGGAACCCGATAGACTTCGCCAATTCGTATGAATATTCAACAGATTTTGGGAAAAATTGGATCCCTTCAGATAGTGGATTGACCATTCGCAAGCAATGGATAAATCTTGATTCTGCTACTCAACAAGTAGATTTTTGGATACGTGCATCTACAGGGAACTTTTGCACTTACTCGCACATAGGAAAAACACAAGCCAAAGGAGCGGGTTGTAACGAACCCAATTGGAATATTTCCCTGGAAGATTCGGTTATATGCCAAGATAGTTCAACACGTATTATTATTCAAGGCTTGGATAATATACCTCGATATTCTCTTTGGATAAACGGAGTGAAATTCAGTGATACTATCTACTCAATAGATTCAAAATCTCCAAATTTGATCAAATTTCAACTACTCGATTCCCAACAGTTTTTATGCGGTTATTTTGAGAAGTCTGCCCTTGTTGCTATCGATACCCCTGAAATTACTCAACACAACTATTTGCCAGTAAACAAACTCCTGATTTGTGGTGCAGACCAAACAACGGAAATTCCATTGATCATCAAGAACTACACTTCTACTAACCGTTATAAATTAAACAATGGAATTAAGGAAATAAATTTGGACTCCAACAATTCCATTGCACTTCAATTGGGTTTCACAAAATGGATTTTATCTGGGAGTACCCAATATGGTTGTCCTTTACAAACCGATTCAATATCTCTATTTGCTGATGCATTAACAGATGCCTCTTTCACTTCGGAATGGGATTCTGATTTCAAATACAAATTCGCGTCCATTAGTTCAGATACAGATAAATACGTACATATTTGGTTCGACAGCACGTCGATGAAACCATTAAACCTTTCCAACACTTCAAGTATTCTAGTTGATTTTGTCCAAATGGGTGAAGGAAATGTAAAAATTAGTCATAAAATGATTACTAAGAATAAGGATACCCTATTCAATTTAAATGAATGTGTTTACGAATCTGTCCAAACCGTGAATATTAGAAATCTCAACCAGAGTAAAATAGCACAAATCAGAGGGCCTAAGTTAGTTCCAAATCCTGCTAAAGGTTTAGCCCAAATTACGTGTAGGGACTGTAAACCCAAAGATAAATTCCGTATTTATGGCATAAATGGTGTTTTGTACGGCACATTCTCCCTTGACGAAATGAAAAAAATAAACCTATCTAACGGATTGTATGTATTCTTTTACAGTGGAGAGAATGGTCAATCCCTGCAGAAAATCCAAATAGAGAACTAATCTATTAAAGTTTTTCTTTTAAATAATGCCCTGTGATACTCTCAGGGCATTTTTTTATACCCTCTCGCATACCTTGATAAACAAGATTCCCTCCTTTATCACCGGCTTCAGGACCTAAATCTATTATCCAATCAGCACATTTTACAACATCCAAATTGTGTTCTATACATACGATACTATTTCCTTTTTTAATCAGTGCATTAAATGAATTAAGCAACTTTTGAATATCATAAAAATGCAATCCAGTAGTAGGCTCATCGAATATGAACATCACGCCACCCTCTTTGAAGGGAGAAGCCTTACTTAGGTAAAACGCCAATTTAACGCGCTGAGCCTCACCCCCACTAAGCGTATTGCTTCCTTGCCCTAATTTCACATAACCCAATCCAACATCTTGTAACGGTTTCAACTTTTCGGCAATTGATTTTTCTTCTTTAAAAAACTCAATTGCCTCATCTACGGTCATCTCAAGTACATCAAAAATACTTTTCTGTTTATGTTGGGCTTCTAAAACTTCTTTTTTGAATCGTTTACCATTGCACACTTCGCATGGCAATTTAATATCTGCCATGAACTGCATTTCAATCACCGTTTCACCTTCGCCTTGGCAATTATCACATCTTCCTCCATCCACATTAAAAGAAAAGTGTGAGGGTTTATATCCCATACGTTTCGACACATTCGTTTTGGAATATAACTCACGAATTTCGTCATAGGCTTTTATGTAAGTTACCGGATTGCTTCTCGAACTTTTTCCAATAGGATTCTGATCAACAAATTCCACTGATTTCAACAGATGTAAATCACCTTTTAAGCTGCGATAAGCACCAGGCAATTGAGAAGTAAATTGACCAAAATGACGAGATAACGCAGGGAAGAGAACTTGTTTAATCAAAGTGGTTTTACCCGAACCCGAAACACCCGTTACACAGGTCAAGGACTCCAATGGAATCTGAATGCTTACATTTTTAAGATTGTGAGCAGAAGCACCTTCTAATTGAATAAAATTCGCTGTTTGTCTTTGATTTTCTGGTTCTATTTTTTCCTTATTTGTTAAAAAAGCCGCTGTAAGACTGTTATCATCGCGTAATAGCGATTTGAAATCACCCGCAAAAACCAATTCACCACCTAAGCTACCGGCTTTCGGGCCGATGTCAATAATAAATTCCGATTGACGCATAATTTCCTCATCGTGTTCTACCACAATTACTGTATTTCCTTCACTTTGAAGATTTTTTAATACTACAATCAAACGATCCGTATCCCTACTATGTAATCCAATGCTCGGTTCGTCTAGGATATACATGGATCCTGTTAGATTGGAGCCTAAATTGGTTGCCAGATTGATTCGCTGACTTTCTCCACCGCTCAGTGAATTACTCAATCGATTTAAGTTTAAATATCCGAGACCTACATTCTCTAGGTAAAGCAATCTACGTGTAATCTCATCCAAGATTCTCTTTGAAATCTCTTCGTCAACCTTATTTAATTTCAAATTTGAAAAATAATGATGTGCTTGTTCCACACTCATTAATAATACATCTTGGATACTTGTATATTGGGGCAATTCGCTTTCACCCACGTGCAATAATTTCACATAAGATGCATCCAATCGCAATCGAGTACCTTTGCACTCCGGACAAACTGTTTTTCCTCTATATCTAGCGGCCAGAACTCGGTATTGAATTTTATAATTGTTATCTTCAAGGTGTTTAAAAAAGTCATTTATTCCTAAAATATCTTTCCGGCCTTCCCATATTAGCTTTTTCTCCGCTTTGGTCAATTCGCTGTAGGGTCGATGAATAGGAAATTCAATTTTTGAGGATGTTTGAATGAAATGTTTTTTCCAATCGCTCATAATCTCGCCTTTCCAAGGGGCCACACATCCTTCGTAAATACTCAATGATGGGTCTGGAATCACCAAATTTTCATCTATTCCCAAAACGGAACCAAAACCTTCACATTTTTTACAAGCACCGTAAGGATTATTAAAGCTTAAAAAATCTTTGCTAGGAATTTCAAACTCCATTCCATCCAGCTCAAATCTATTATTGAAATCGTGAGACTTCTTTTCAGTATAGTCATAGACAGTGCAATCTCCCTCCCCTTCCCAAAATGCCGTTTCGATACTATCGTAAAGTCGATTTTTATACTCGTCAGAATCGGGATCAGATTTTAATCGGTCAACGATGACAAAATCATTTTCTGAAATAGCAATAGATTGCTCCATGGCTTCCTCAATTTTCACCATACTTCCCTGAATAAATACGCGATTAAAACCCTTTGATAACAGTACTTCAAGACTAGACTTATCGGTATTCTTAATCGGGTACATGATCAAAAGCATATGTCCGGCCGACAATTTCACACAAGCATTGAAAACATCGGTAACCGAATCGCGATTGACTTCATTGCCAGAAATTGGCGAAATGGTATGACCGATTCGAGCAAATAACAATTTTAAATAATCGTAAATCTCCGTTGAAGTGGCTACCGTACTGCGTGGATTTTGCGTATTGACCTTTTGCTCAATGGCAATTGCCGGACAAAGGCCATCAATAGTATCCACAGCTGGTTTTTTCATTCTGCCCATGAATTGACGCGCATAAGCGCTTAGACTCTCAACATAGCGTCTTTGACCTTCCGCAAATAATGTATCAAAAATCAGTGAAGATTTTCCCGAACCTGAAACACCGGTAACAACAGTAAAAGAGTTTTGTGGTATGGCAACATTAATGCCTTTTAGATTATGTTGATGGGCGTTTTTAATTCGGATTTCCGATTCTTTGGACATATAGATTCTTCTATGGACTTAATTAAGATAGGATTTAACGGATGGTATCTTTTGTCAACGATGCTCCTGCACATATTCCTACGCCACCCACGATATTATTGTAGACAGCGCTAGGATCAGAAAACAAACCACCTTCTAATTTATAATCTTCAATCGACTTGAAATATTTGAAATATTCTGGACTTAAACTCTTCACAACCACTAGATATTTGTAGGGCGTTCCAAAGTTACTCCCAAACGGAGTCGAGAATTTTAGCAACTTACTTTGTCCGTTAAAACCTGCGTCTTCTAAAATCAATGCACCCTCAGGATTAAAGATAGGATCTGCCGCAATTTCAGGATTCTCAGGAATCACGGGCATCACTTCCCATGCGGGTCCCAAATCTTCAAATCGGAATAAAGCAATTTCATAAAAATTACGGGCATTTGCATCGTCATTGATAGTGAATGAGATGGTTCCTGTAGGAAATCCTGTTGAATCAGTGCCTGTATTATCTTCCCATTTTGCCTGAGTAGACTTGAATGCACTGGGTATCGTAAATGAGGAAGTGGCGGTTGGATATTTGGGATGAGAAACCGTTATGCGATAAAACTTATTGGGCTGAGGCTTGAAATCAGAAATGTATTTACCGCCATACAAAAATGTGTATTGGAGATCTTGGGCATTCGCATATTCATCTGTGATTGTCACCTTTGCATTCTCTATTTTCAACTCTGCACTAGAATCCACTAATGATAAAGATTTTCCTACATGTACTTTTAAAACTTCATCATTGTTCGCCAATAGATTCACAACCATTTTTTCTCGAAAATCCAAACCATCCGTGGGTAGTTCTTGTTCACAAGAAAACATCATTAATACAGCGCTTATTAAAAATAACTTTCTCAAAATTCAATTCTATAAAAAGCAGATGGAACAAAGGTAAAATAGGAGGTTCCTATCAATTTTATTTCGTTATTATCCGTAAATTGGAATTGCGCATTTACGGGATTGCTCATACCCATTAAGTTATAAATATGGATGCCGTAAAACTCTCTTGTTTCAAAATGTTCTTCTGGCTTAATTTCTTTGGTAAAACCAACATCCACTCTTTGGTAGGTAGGCAATCGATAATTGTTTATCTGTGAAAAATCATAAACCAAACGGTTATCAACCGTGAAATACCTGCCCGTTGGGACAGTTACAGGATTCCCCGACATCAATACGGCATTCAAATTAAAACTTATTGTCGTGGTGGGTTGAAACACCAATTGCATCGCTAGTTTATGGGGTCTATCCCATCTAAACGGGTAGGCAACCCCACCGTTTACATCCTCAAACAAACGGGTTGTTTTACTATAGGTATAGGATGCAATCATGTTAAGTTGGCCTGATTTTTTTGATATTAGAAATTCAAGTCCGCTTGCATTTCCGGTTCCTTGAGAAATCATTTGTTCCCAATAGTCTCTGGAAAGTTTTTCATCTCTGCTTTCTTGGATATACATCAATCCCGTGAAGTATTTGTAAAAACCTTCAATTGAAAATTCAAAACCACCATTTAAAGGTTGAATATACGCCGCTGAAAACTGTGTGGTTTGTTGAGGTTTCATATTACCACTTGTTGGAAACCAAACGTCTTGGGGTAATATTCCAGTTACGCTGGACAACTGATGAATACCTTGATTGTTCATAGACAATCCTAGTTGAAATCTCCTATTTCCTTGTAGCCTCTGGTTTAGGGTTATTCTGGGTTCCAAACGAACGAATGTATTATCTTTTCCAAAGTACGTCCACAATCTTGCCCCAATATTGATACTAAGATAATTATCGGAATGAAAGTCTAACTCTCCGTAAGACGACCATTCTGATGGGAATTGGTTATTTACAGTCCCGTATATATTATCTGTTTCAACAACACCATCCAAAAGTTCTTTATAGATGAGCTCTCCAGGTTTCATGTTGTGCGTTACCCAGTGGGTACCGTATCGTAGTTTGGACTTTCTACCATATAGGTATTCGAAATCTACCGTTCCACTAAAATCGGTTATGCTATTATTTTCTTCAAATTGCAGTTCACCCGTTTGACTAACACCGTTATTAAATGATGCCAAACCAAAGTTTTCGAACCTGACATACTTATATCGAGAAATACCGATAGAAGCATGCATAAAATGCCTTTTGTTTAATTCTTTAAAATAATTCACACCCATTAGGGTATTCTGCCAGCGCCAACCCAGGCCGATATCCAAGTCAACAGATCGGCCCAATGAATCTGTAATGTTCGATTGAAAGTTGAGTCCGTATTTATCCCTTCCGTTATAAAACCAAAAGTTCCAATGTTCGTCTCTAGTTTTCTTGTAATTCACCTTAAGATTGATATCGTGAATATTTCCGATTAACGATTCATTTAGCTCTGGAGCCATTGATGTCAACAGCAAATCCAAATAAGAGCGTCGGTAACCAAAAGACGCGGTGATTTTTCCGGATTTATCTAAAGGCCCATCCAAGGCTATACCAACCGTAGCCAAATCCATATTGATGGAACCCTTCCATTTTTCGGCATTTCCACCTTTAGTGGTAATATCTACTACTGCACCTCCCGCGCGGTTGCCATACCTAGCAGGCGAGACACCTCGGTATAATTCAGCACTGTGTATTACGTCGGGATTGTAATTCGAAAGCAAACCCCAAATATGTCCATTTCCGTAAAGTGGAAGGCCATTCATTAACATAAGGTTTTGATCGGAATTGCTTCCTCTCACATAAGTAGATGAAAGTCCTTCAATACCCCCATTTACACCAGGGAGAAATTGGAATATTTTCAAAGGGTCTGAAATTCCAAATAAGGATTTGTATTGTAATACTTGTCGAGGAAGAACCTTATAAAAGGATGTTTTACTTGTAAATAACGCCGCTAATTCTGCTGAAGAATCTGTTTCATCAAATTCTACGGGTTTCAAAAACACATTATTCAATACGACACCTTTTACATCCACTTCAACCTTGTGGGCTTTGTAACCGGGAGCGGCATACCAAAGTTCACGCTTACCATTTTGAGTAAGTAACTGATAATAACCTTCTGAGTTGCTTTCCGTATATAAATTGGTTGCCTTGTCTATAATTACAGCAGATGAAATATTTTCCAAAGTAATTTCATCAAAAACCCACCCTGTTACGGCTTGATTCTGCGCTGAAACCCTTAAAAAGGAACATAAAAAAAGTAACGTTAGCAGGCGCAAAGGCATAATCCTCAAAATTAAAGAATTTGGATAAGCATAAAAAACATTGAAGCTCTTTATTAAATACTTATTCGACGTATAGATTAAAATTCCATTTTCATTTCAATTATTTGTCCATCGCAATCGCTAGCCATTTCAAGAATTTGCGGTTTTTGAATACTAATTTTTATATATTTCAAATTGACATGTGCAAATTTCAACTTTGATTGACTTAGGAATGCCTCTCCAAAAGATTCTAAAAGTTTGAATGATTTCTCAGACAAGCTTTTTAGCATTCGATGTATTTCAGAATAATCGATGGTATTATCTAAATCATCATGCACCCCTTTTGATTCGTATTGTATTTCAACATCGACATAAACCTCTGTTTTTGTTCTAATTTCGTCGACATACCATCCAACAGGGAGAAAAAGATGGAATTTTTGAACACTTACTAGGATTAACATACTGTTTATTAAAAATTAATGCAGAACTCGATCACTTTATTACTTTTGTAAGGCATCATGGAACGTTCAAAGTTAGAGCAATTGTGGCAATCTAATTCAAATCGAGACACTTTCACCGGTTGTGATTTCTATTCTATTGATGATTTACTAACAACGGAACACCTTCAAATTAGGGATTCGGTAAGATCTTGGGTTAAAACCCGCTTATCACCTATCATTGATTTATGTGCTCAGGAATCCTATTTTCCTAGGGAGCTTCTCTCTGAAATGGGAAACTTGGGGGTATTTGGACCGCATGTTCCTACTCAATACGGAGGGTCCGATGCCGATTACTTGACTTACGGTTTGATGATGCAAGAGATTGAACGTGGAGATAGCGGAATACGCAGCACCGCAAGTGTTCAAGGCTCATTGGTAATGCATCCAATTCATTTGTACGGTTCGGAAGAACAAAAACAGAAGTTCTTGCCCAAATTAGCTAATGGAGATTTTTTAGGCGCATTCGGCTTAACAGAACCTGACCATGGCAGTAATCCAAGTGGAATGCAAACGCATTTCACCGAAGATGGAGATTATATAATTTTAAACGGATCTAAGACTTGGATTAGCAATGCACCCTACGCAGATGTGGCTATTGTTTGGGCTAAAAATCCACAAGGAAAAGTACAGGGAGTAATAGTAGAACGTGGAATGGAAGGTTTTACAACTCCTGAAATACACAATAAATGGAGCTTAAGAGCCAGCTCCACAGGAGAACTGGTATTTAACGATGTTCGCATCCCTAAAACTAATATTTTACCCGGAGTTACAGGATTAAAAGGTCCCCTATCCTGCCTTAATTCGGCACGTTACGGGATTTGCTGGGGTGTAATTGGTGCGGCCATGGATTGTTACGAAACGGCAAAAAATTACGCAATGCAGCGCTTGCAATTTGGCAAACCCATTGCATCGTTTCAATTACAGCAAAAAAAATTGAGTGAAGCCCTGACGGAAATCACAAAAGCGCAATTAATGGCTTGGAGATTAGGTATTTTGATGAATGAGGGAAAAGCAACACCTGCCCAAATTTCAATGGCTAAACGCAACAACGTAGAAATGGCCTTGAATATCGCACGTGAATGCCGCCAAATACTAGGTGGAAATGGAATATCAGGAGACTATTCTATTATGAGACACATGGCCAATCTTGAATCGGTAATCACCTATGAAGGCACTCATGACATACACCTTCTGATTTTAGGAATGGAAATAACAGGAATAAACGCATTTGAATAATTATGTATAAGATAAAATTTGGAACAGACGGCTGGAGAGATATTATCGCCGAAAACTTTACAACTGAAAATGTAAGACGTGTAGCCTATGCAAGTGCAGAATGGCTAAATAGCAGTAATCTGCCTAAGAAAATCGTGTTGGGTCACGACTGTAGATTTGCAGGTGCTATGTTTGCCAATGAGGCAGCCGCTATTTTTGCGGCTCATGATATCGACGTGGTGATGTCAAAGAGTTTTGTATCAACTCCCATGATTTCATTGGCTGCGAATAGACTCAACGTAGGATTGGGTATTATTATCACGGCTTCTCATAATCCTCCTTCCTATAACGGTTTTAAAATAAAAGCGGCCTATGGAGGTCCCGCAACACCATCAACGGTTGAGGAAATTGAGAATTTAATTCCTGATTTAGCCATTATTCCTGAATACAGCTTTGATCATTTTGTATCGAATGGCCGTATCACATATGCTGATTTTGAAAACATGTACCTTGAACATTGTAAGAATTCATTTGATATGGATGTTCTAAAGTCGGTTGGTAAAAATTTGGTCTACGATGCGATGTATGGTGCAGGAAGAAACGTTATTCCAGCATTATTTAATGATGCCTATGTTTTACATGGTGGAAATAACCCCGGATTTGAAGGAAGAGCTCCAGAACCTATCTTGAAAAATCTCCCTGAAATCGCAGAGTTAATTCCAACATCGGATCTATACAAATTTGGATTGGCAACCGATGGAGATGCAGATCGAATAGGCTTTTTTGATGAAAAAGGAAGGTTTATTGACTCTCACCATCTCATACTTTTATTGATTGAATATTTGGTAGACTTCAAAGGTTATTCAGGCAAGGTGGTGAAAAGCTTCTCGGTTTCAGATAAAATTTCAAAACTTTGTGAAATTAAGGGTCTGGAAACCATTACCACTAAAATCGGATTCAAATATATCTGTGAACATATGGTAACCGATGACGTTCTCATTGGTGCTGAGGAAAGTGGAGGAATTGCCATCAAAGGCCATATACCTGAACGGGATGGAATTTGGATGGGCTTGGTGTTGATGGAATATGCAGCTAAAACAGGCAAGAGTATTTCCCAGTTGATTGATGACGTTTACGAAAAAGTAGGTGCATTTGCTGTAGAGCGTTACGACCTACACATCAACAATGAGTTAAAGCTATCTATAATAGAACATTGCAAACAAAATAGTTACAGTTCTTTTGGCGATTACAAAATTGAACGTACGGAAAGTGTTGATGGATATAAATTCCACCTTTCTAATGGCTCATGGGTAATGATTCGTCCTTCTGGGACAGAACCTGTACTTCGGGTTTATGCCGAATCAAGCGATAGTAAGAGTGCGTTTGAAATTTTGGACGCAACAAAGAAAGCCATATTAAATGACTGAAGTACTAAAGGTTGACATCCGGAAAATTATCGGAAATAAAAACCCTAAACTTTTAAAGCGATTGCCCAACTTTATTTTGAATTGGGTGGAAAAATTCATTCATCAAGATGAGATAAACTACATTTTGAATGAAGGAAAGGGCCAAATAGGTCCTGAATTCATTGAAACCGTTTTTAGAATAAATCAAGTTACCCTAAAGTCGATGTTTTTAGACCGTATCCCCGAAAAAGGAGGTTGCATCATTGCAGCGAACCATCCCTTGGGCGGAGTTGACGGAATGGCCTTAATGGCAGAAGTAGCAAAACGTAGACCAGACTTCTTGTTTTTGGCAAACGATATCTTAATGAATATAACCCCGTTGAAGGACTCTTTTCTCCCGGTAAACCGGGTTGGCTCCACCGATAGAAAAAGCTTAGCTTTAATTAGTGAAGCCTATGCATCCGGTAAAGTCATTATCATATTTCCTTCAGGATACGTTTCAAGAAAAATAGATGGCATAATACAGGATTTGCCTTGGCAAAAAAGCGTAATTCAAAAAGCGAAGGAACATAAATTGTGTATCATTCCTACCTATATAGACGGCGAAAACACAAAGCGCTTCTATCGCATTTCGCAAATTCGTAAAATTCTAGGCATTAAGGTGAATTTTGAAATGTTCACACTGCCCGATGAAATGTTCAAACAAAAAGGAAAAACCATCACCATGACTTTTGGCAAACCCATTGAACCCGAATTGCTTTATCGGAATAAGCCAATAGAAATGGCTTCTAAAATACGCGAGCTGGTTTATCATTTAAAAGAGAATACCGAAGCGACAATCTCCTAACAATTAATTAATTTGCAGACCTATGAACGATCATCTGATGGGTCCTGTTTCTCGAGACATCTTAATATCTGAATTAAGCCCAGATATTTTTGTTCGAAAAACCAATAAGGCTGATAATGAAATCTACATTTTTAGAGGTTGTGAAAAGCCTAACCTAATGAACGAGGTTGGTCGTTTACGAGAAGTTTCTTTTAGATCGGCTGGAGGCGGAACTGGAAAAGCCTCTGACCAAGATGAGTTCGACACGAAGGAAAACGGCTATCAACAATTAATTGTATGGAATCCTACAGACAAAGCAATTGTGGGAGGTTACCGTTTCATATTCTGTAAAGATGCGCGCAAAGAAAATGGAGATTATGATTTATCCACTACGGAAATATTAGATTTTTCAGACAAGATAAAACAAGATTATTTCCCTTATACTATTGAATTAGGTAGGAGCTTCGTACAACCGGATTATCAACCGTCTCAAGGTAGTCGTGCAGGGATATTTTCCTTGGACAATCTCTGGGATGGTTTGGGGGCTTTGATTGTTGACAACCCTGATATGAAATATTTTTTCGGGAAGATAACCATGTATTCGGATTTCAATAAGGAAGCCAGAAATTTAATTTTGGACTTTATGCAGATTTTCTTTCCCGATAAAGAAGCCTTGGTTAAACCGATTCATCCTCTTGTCCGACCTGAACTGAATGAACAATTAAAAAACGAGATATCAACGTTACCCTATAAACAGGCTTATAATCACCTTTCAAAACTCGTTAGGGAATTGGGAGAAAACATCCCCCCATTATTCAATAGTTATATGAGCCTAAGCCCAACCATGAAAACCTTTGGAACTAGTATTAACGACCATTTTGGTGGTGTTGAAGAAACGGGAATTATGGTAACCATTAATGATATATACACAGAAAAAAAAGAAAGACACGTAGAAAGCTATAACGCTCATAAATAATTCTTTATTAGTCTGTAAAATCAACGGTTATTATCTAAGAAGACCGTCTGAGAATAAGTATTTCCATTAAGACTATATCGAACAAAATACACCCCGGTTGGAATGGAATCTATGGGTATATAACCTTCCCTTGTTCTTTCCTTAGCCACGACCCTACCTGAAGCATCATAAATCTGAAAATTGATTTCGGATCCAGA
>Ga0181601_10003958_pt1 | contig 12462 bp, 13 predicted proteins | sample 041ome_8_FD_133020 | JGI IMG/M metagenome (GOLD analysis project Ga0181601, IMG submission 133020) | Coastal salt marsh microbial communities from the Groves Creek Marsh, Skidaway Island, Georgia - 041407BS metaG (megahit assembly) | ecosystem: Environmental > Aquatic > Marine > Intertidal zone...
GCTCTAATCTACTAATAGGAACATTCAGTGAACGATATAACTTTTTCTGGAAGTATAGGATATCATCAATCTGACCTAGGTTTTCACCCCCTGGTAGAGTTGTAATCTCAGTGCCACGGCCACCCTCACGACGAGGTAACCAAAAATCCTCAAGCATAGACATATGCTTACGATCATCACGAATCTCGCCAGTTTGTGCATCATACACAAGCTTATTGCGATAACGTGACATAATGTTTTTCATATATTCCTCGGCCTTACCTTTGGGTAAGTTACCTACATCAATATAGAAAATACGGCGTTCTGGTGCTCGGGCCAAACGATAGATGACTAGAGAGTCTTCCATCATCCTTAATTGGTTGATTGGTTTCAGCGCCTTGTGTAGGTAGGAAACAATCTTTTTACGATCCTCAGACAAAAGCCCAGACGTAACATAACTTACAGAATCATCCGTAAGTTTAATACCACCGGTTCTTGCACCTGGTTTCTCCTGGTAAATATAGTACTCATCGACATTTTCAATGAGCTCTACACCCGTAGAAGGATCCTTCTTCTTTTTAATCTGTTTTACTTTACGAATCTTTGAAGCGTCAACAGGTCTAATCTCTTGAATACCTGCTCTTAAATTAGATTCATTTACCACCAAGTGATGATACAATCTGCCGTCAACGTACCAACGACGGAAAATATCATGTCCATACTCACCGAAGTCGAGCATGTTATAAACAACATCAAACTCTGCTTTGATCTGTTTCTTAATAGAATCAGACACTCCCTCAACATTGTCCATATTGATATCAATGTTTTGTTTGAGTTCTGAAGTGGAAATTGCTTCACCAGTAATGTCTTCAATCGCCATATCAACTTCGGGTTGATAAGCAACACCACGGTACTGCATAATTAGTTGATGGTTATCCTTGGTCTCGTCACCATCAATATTTAAATATTGCCCATAATACATATTGCCAGCGGTTACGTAACCGGCACCATCATCATCTCTGGCAGGAACTATGGACGGTGTCTTTTTAGGATCTTCTCCTTTAGACTTCTTTATCTCAAAACCAAATAATTTAAAACTTTTTTCGTCTGCCATTTAATTAATCCTTAGAGTAGGGGTGGAATAATCCACCCCGTCCTCTTATATATTTAAGTTGTAGTATCGGACTCAAAGTACTGATACGCAAACGTAACTTGGAATCTTTCGATTTCATCAGTCGTTGCATAACTTAAATCAATTGCCGACAAATCCGTGGGGAATGAACCACGGAAATTATATCGCTTAATTGATTCACCATCTCTGTCCAATTGGTCAACAAACAAATCGGCCTCGTATGCAATTGGTGCTGCAAGACCAGTATTTGCCGAATGTGAGTTGATACCATTCATCCAACGTTCAAAGGAATTCCGAATAGTAAAATCGGTATCATTGATAATGGTAACGGTCCATTCTGGGAATGTACGGTCACCGGCCATCTTTAAGATACGACCACGGAATGGAACATTAATAATCCCAAAGGTTGAACCAGGTAACTGAGCCGCTTCACATAAGAATGAAGTCAGTTCAGCATCACCATTGGCATAACCCGGAAAGTTAATGGTTGCCTTAAAGAGGTTGGGCCGAGCGCCACCACCTCTGAGTTTTGATTTAAAATCATCTACGCCTAAAATTGCCATTTTTTATTTCTCCTATTAAACTGTACCGACGACTTCTTCAAAGTCGACACCAGTTCTAACGGCCACAAAGTTCAGTGTGACGAAGTTGATGGAACGTGCAGGCTTAATAAAGATACTTGCAATGAATTCATTTCTGTCAATCACTGCTGCTGTATTATTGGTTTCGTCTGCAACAACGCGGAAGTCCGTAATACCACGTCTGCCTTGTACTTCACGAAGCACCGGCTCAACAATATTAACGAATTCGGCACGAGTAAATTCATCGTTGAATTCAAACAAGACTTGTTCCGCTGCTCTACCAATTGCTCTTTCCAATACCAAGAACAAACGTCTTACGTTAATTCTATCAAAGGCAGAAACACGGCCTAGGAATGTCTTATCACCAAAGAGCAATACACCCTGACCAGGAATATTTGCAATTGGATTAACACCAGCCTTATACAATGAATCGCGTTGACCCTTTGTCGGGCTGTACGCCAAAGCAGTAACACCTAACAACTGACCGCGTCTTGAACCAGCAGGTGAGAACCAAGGAGCACGGTTAAAGTCCGTTGCCGCCATAATGCCAGCAACCGTTGATGACGCAGGAATATATGCATAAGCGTCACTATACTTGTCATATACTTTTAAGAAGTTATTATCAACAACCAAGTATGATGAACGAGTAAACGTAGCAGCAGTGGCAAGAGTATTTGTAACTCGAGTTGTATCATTAGCTGTATTCAATACAGCATTTCTATCTGGTGATGCAACAACAATACAATCTTTACGACCAACAGCAATTCCAACCAAATGATTTACAAGTGTTGTCTGCTGTAATTGTGTAATACCACTCTGCGCAATAATAAAATCAACTTCTACTTGATCTTTATCTGTAAATAAATCATAACCTCGGGTAAGGTCATCAATGCCAACAATCGCGGTATTATTACCATTAACAAAGGAAAGTGTTGTTGCTGCTCTATCGGAAGAGTCAACAAGATAAGATGTGCTTAATGAAGTTAAATCACCAGCACCAGCAGAATCCAAAGCTGATGGGAAGTTTAACAATTTTACATACTCGGATCTAGCATTAATTACTTCTTTAGCGTAAACTGTAGAACCTGTAGCATCCTTAGCATCTCTTAAGATTGACAAGTTAGGGAATGTCTCAAGTACCGTACCTCGGGTACCTGAAAACTCACCGTCTTGATCAATAATAGCAATGTGAACTTCGTCACCAGTTGAGCCTTTACTTTGAGCAAACACTGAAGTGCCAGGTCTAGCATTAAAGCTACCAGAATATGTCCACGAATCAAACTTGGTATCCGAAGTATCTGCAGGTAAAATTGAAACCTGTAAACTATTGCCCAATGCGCCAGCATACTTTGCCATAAATTGAATATTACCAGCATTGGTATAACCATCGCTATCAATTGCTGCTAATGATGCTTCCAAATTTCTAAACTCTTCGTCATTTTCAACTTGATGTCTAAAAAATGCATTAGGTGTGCCGGTTGACCATGCGAGTGAATTCGTGTCACCACTGTCGGTACCTTCACGTGATTCACGCACAACTTGAAGTGTGCTAGAATACTTTAGAAATTGTGTAGCTGATAAGAATGAAACATTGTTATCAGAGGTAGGTGATGCAAATGTTGCTACCAGTTCTGATTCGTTTGCTATAATTTGTCGTTGTCCGATTGGACCCCAACGGAATTGTCCCACAAGTGCGCCTGTAGTGGATTGAACATTCGGTACGCCGCCTGTTAAATCAATTTCTCTAACTACAACCGCAGGAGATTCGGTAGGTGCTGAAAGTGCCATCTTTTTTTCCTTTTAGGTTAATGATATGATCTCATAATACGGTTGTTTTCTCAATATACCATTATTTATAACTTTATAAATTTGGGTCATAATCAATAGCCCATTCATTACCACGTGGTGATTCTATTTGCGCTATGTAATCGGTACCATCATCAATAAAGCCAAAAGGCACTATATCGTTGTCAATGTCTCTCATCTTTTGATCAAAGAGCATTTTCTTAAGATCGATATTCGTCATATCATTAAAATACTGTGTAGAGATAAAGAAACCAAACATTACCAAGTTCATCATCAAGTCATCATGGTTACCATTACTGGCTTCATATGACTGACCACGAGCTTCAAAAGTGGATATTTCTAAAATTGTGTTCTCATCGACGATACTGAGTTTGTGATTTTCCAACACATCTTTAATTGCAGAACACCCTAGGCGTTTTACTTTACGTGTCATCTCCACACCAAGTGCATTTGCTTTAATCGCACTTTCAACGTGCATATTCTCATATTCCAAGTCATGGTACAGGCCGTTGCAGACAACACCACCTTGATCATTTGATTCAATTACGACGTATGCTTCATTGTAGATTTTCGCATACTTATAGATAATATTAGGGAAGAGAATAGGAGACATAACATTATTGCGATATACAGCAACCTGTTCAAATGGACTAACACTAATATCGATCACGTTAAACGTAGAATAGTCCTGTCCTCTTCCCTTACTTACATCTACAGTCATGATATAATCATGCCCTTTGATCGTTTCCTTATACACATTGAGGCAATGATTCTCCAATCGTCGAATTGGTTCCAGCGCTCTTAGTGACATTAGTGTTTCCGCATTTACTAATGTATCGCCTGTGCCGAAAAATGTATTTGCAAATTCTTGGTCAAATTGTAACTGACTTGTATTGGCGATGGTTTGCTTTTTCCAAGTCTCATCACGGCCAGGTACATCCCACCAATCGACACGGAATGGTTTAAAATCACTTACACCTTGTATAGCGCCTTCCCAGATTTTATGAAATGTGTTACCAATACCATTAGCGGTGGATGTGATGATAACCTTCGTCTCTGTACCTGCAGCAATCACTGGATAGGTTGATGTATAGAACTCTGTTGCGCGCTCAACGAAAGCGAACTCATCCAAATACAGTAAGTTAACTGATAAACCTCGGACAGAAGAGCCTGAGGTTGCACGAGCCAAGATCCGTGAATGGTTTGAGAACTCAATCGAACCTTTGTTCAGTGCTTTTGTACCGGGTTGTAAAAAGAATGGAATATTTTCCAACATCAATGTAATACGACTCAACATTTCACGTGCCGTATCACCCTTGTTGGCAAGAATTACAATCGTTTTCTCTGAGTGAAACAGTGCGTACCAGAGCAAATAGGCACAAGCAGATATGGATTTACCACTCTGTCGGCAGGCCAAAACAATATTAAATCTGTTTGCATTAAACTCCGCAAACATATTGCGCTGATACTGATATAGATTAAATGGCACCAAACCCTTATCGAGTGAAATTACTTTAATATATTTTTCAGTAAAATACTCTGGATCGTGCATGCACTTGGCATACTCTTGGATTAACTCAGTTGACCACTGTTGATTGACACCATCTCGTTTGACATTCGGGTTGCCAAGATAAGATTCATTTACTATCATTCGTCCTCATCATCATCTTCTTCATCCTCATCATCAATTGAGTAATAAGTATCATCCCAAAAAGCACTGGACTGTATAAAATAATACATTACCTTATCATCAGCCTCTTGTTGTGTAAGAGCAACCACCTTTGCTACGGCAAACCCTTGCTCATTAATCATAAGACTAAAGGGGAAACGGCCGTGGAAACAAAAGTCCTCGGATATCTCAAACTCAACATAAAATTCTTGTAGTTGCATTACCCTGTTTAGTACAGACTGAACTTCTTGCATGAGAATCTCCTAAGTTTTTGGTGTAACGTCTATGGCATTATTAGTCTGTTGTAATAATTTTTGTAATTCAGCAGTAGAGCCCAAGAATATATTATTCTGTTGGTTCTCTATTTGTGCTTGTGGTTTATTAGGTTGATCTTTTAAATTAATGTCTCTATTCTTTTTATTTAGGTCCATTAATCTATCGTTAACATCGCTGACGTTTTTAATCATCGTTGCAAGTACTTCAAATGCTCTAGGATGCTCAGATTCACGAGCAACTTCAATCATTAGATCTAAAGAGTTCTTACCTTTCTGAATTAACTCATAATATGTGTCACGTGAGTATTCATAATCAGTTTTAATATTATCAGAATCGGTCATAAATTTTTAGGCACTATCATCAAATGATAAGTCAATTGTTGTATTAAATCCAAAGTCACTATCAGCAGAGCCAAACGAACCCGATGGATCCACAACCGTGGTGAGTGTTTCCAACTTAATATCAGAATCGGCCAAACCCACACCAATTTGATGTAGGTTTGTGATAGCAGAAGTGATAACTGAAGAGTTGGCAACGGGACCGTGGAAGTTGATTTTCATTTCAAAGTCCAAAGTATATATGATAGTTCTTCTTTGCTCTAAAGCACCATCATAGTCATCCGTAAATGAAACGGATTGCATCGCAATGGGTACATCTTCCTTAAACTCTGGATACACCGTAGGAAATGGTTTGATCGTCAATGTGTACTGAGGATTAAAGTACGGTAAAATCTGTTCAACGATCTGCAGCGCATCGTCGTGTGACTTTGCATATACATTTAACTGAAACGTAAGCGTATAGGGTACAGGTGCAAAGAACGACTGCCTCGAAGACGCCACGGATCCAAGTGTATTAAATGAGGTTGTCTTGGCCAACTGCCTCGTCGTATCATATGCAAAGGATGTAATCTCAAAAGACATCCGTGGCAACTTAACGGCCACTTGACTGTTATCCGTAAGGCTTGGATTTTCTCTAATGCGCTCCAAGTATTTGGATTTTGGCGCATACGACAATGGTGCCTTCACTTGGCTAATGACGCTACCAGAAGAGTTCTTCCGAAGGACGTATATATTATTAAACAGACGTCCAAAAATGGCTACTGCTTTTCTAACCTTCTCGTGATAAAAATATGTTCCAAACATTAATTATTCTCCGCGTCACCAAAAGGATTATCTTCTGTAAAATCTAGGAAATCATCCGATAAATCACTAAAGTCATTATTCTGTTCATTATTAGAAATTTTATTATTCTCAGTAATCGTTAAGATAGTAAAATCAGAATCAACTCTGTAATCACCTGATATTGTAATTGGTCTTGATGTAACAAACTCATGGTATTTACCATCAGTGGCACCGATGTGGATAAGATGTAAGTTCTGGTCGGAATCGGACCAACGTGATACTTCACCAACCATTTGTAGGCCAGATGCTGAGTCCAAAATCTGCGTTGCTGTATCACCAATTCTATTCGCTATACTCGTTGCGTTTAGATTTAATATATATTCATATGCACTGGCTTGTTCAATTGCATCAATCGTATCAACGCCGGTGTTAAGATTTTCATCATTGTACTCAAAGAGTTGACAACGCATCTTATAGAGCGGCAGATTACCCAATTGGTAAAATGGTTGCTCATGCTCAACATGGTTAATCTGAAATAATTTCTTTGTCAAGGGCAGATAGATTAAATCCCCTTCGTTCGGTCTTACACTGCTTATCTCATTCTGATACTTACCGACCGTTTGTGACCAACGTTTCCGCGCTACGACAAATGTTGCCTCGTCGCGAATCTCAACACCAAAGCGACTGAATAGGTCCCCTTCGCCATCGAAACCTTCAATGTTCTCAATATACATCTCAATCTTATAAGATGAATTAAACTGTGAAGGTACATCGTCGCCAAAGATTCGATCCTCATTTACCAGTGTACGTGGTATATAATAAACGTCTTGACCGTAGATCTTAAGCGACTCAATGATAATGTTCTCATAGAGATTTTGCTCTGATCTTATCTGGTCTGAAAAATATAGATTACGCATTATTATCCCACAAAGAAATCGGGTGGCATTTCATTTTCAAGGCGAATGTCTTCTTTTAATTTTTCCAACTCACCCGTAGCATCATCATACATCTGCCGACCGTTCAGCGTTACACCACCCGGTAGTTGCATACCATCAAACTTAATGAGGTTCTGTCCCCACTGCTGTTTAATTAATGCAGTGGAATATGCTTTCAGCCACTTATCATTATAGATCGCGGTGTGTGTTTCTGGATTAATTGTCTCATAGACCTCGGCAACAATATAATCACCTTCTTTAATATCTTCATCAGCAAAGTCACCAAAGATATAAAGTCTATTCTGTCGGCGTGAGAACTGTACTTGCGGAACACCATTTAACTTAGTCTCCAGTAAAGACAAATACTGTTGCATCTGCTCATAATAAGCCAAGTCGCCAACGAAGCCAGCAAGGTTATGCATATCATTCAACATGATTTGATACTTGATATCAAAAAAGTTGCGACTATTGGCAAACGTCGAGGTGATTGGAAATAACTTAGTGACGTAAATAATATCCGTCGACAGTGTGATGTACTGGTTTGCTACATCCGCTGCTGTCACAAGATGCTTTAAATACGTCTTAACCGTTGCGTCGGAATGATACTCTCTATAATAATCTAGTGCTTCATCAATGCGATCATCAACCTGATCCTCATCTACGTTAACCTCGATTACTGGTTCACCAAGCTTTCGCTTACAGTAATCAACGAGAGTAGCTCTACTGTTAGGTGATGCCATTGTAATTTATTCCCTAATAAAAAATAGTACTAAAATATGAATCTTAGTACTATTTATAATAAATATAAGATGAACTTAGGGTATGGTTTTTACACCTTGAATGATTCTTAAACTGGTTCCATCAGAGTCGTAGATAATAAGCTGATTATCGGGATCGTTGGTCACTCTAACACTACTAAGCCTAAGTGTGTCACCTGCTGTTAATTCTTGAAATTTATCATTTGATATTACAAGTGGAATTCTATCTGGCATTGTTTTTTTCTCAAAAAAGTTTTCAAAAAGGTTTTTACCTATTTATATATCTAGTTGTATATATTCTCTTGCAAAAAATTATAATGGGTTGGTAGCGTATCCACATGAACCATAAGTGTTTTTCTATGTTCTTGCCATTCTTTAAAAATTTTAGAAGTTAATTCTGGTGATTCTTGATACAATATACTGAGATATTCTTCATGAGCTTTATTAATACAATTATGCCCCATACCTGCGGCAATATACAAGATACCGCCACCTTCACCCGCAAATGACTTATCCCTATGTATATTAGATGCTACTGATTTGTACATATTCACACCGGCACTTGCTATGTGATTATTCATATCAGCTGAGTAAGTCATGGATGTTACTTTTTTCCAATAAGGAGTATCATCGCGCATGCTTAGTGCATAGTGTAAAGAAATAAAATCTTTAAAATTAACGATTTGTTCATAAAATGCAGAATTATAACAATCAATATCAAATTGAGTCACAACGCCGTTTCGATTGCACAGGGTGTGTATCAATTTAATAATACCTTCATGTGTTAACATAAGGCCTGTGGATTCCAACGGCTCTATAAAACCCATTGATATTCCAATGCCAACCACATTTTTTTCCCAGCTGCGCTTATGCACACCGTGTTTAATTTTTATATGTCTAAACTCAGCTGATTCTGCTCTCTCTACTTGGTGTGGAGAACGCATACTATTGGATTTTAAATAGTTCCTAAACTGTTCTTCGGCCTCTTGCTCTGATGCAAATTGTGATGAGTAAACATATCCAGTGCCTATTCTATTCCATAGTGGAATATTCCAAACCCATCCGCACTCTATTGCAGTGCAACTGGTGACCGATTCCATTTCATGTTCTCGGTCCACATATGGAATTACAGTAGCAATAGCTCTATCATTAAGCAGTGTATCGGAAAAAGGAACAAATGGCACACCCATTGTTTCTTCCAATAATAATGATTTGAAACCTGTGCAATCTATGAAAAGATCGGCAGTAAGAGTATCACCACCTTCTGTTATCAGATAATCTATTTCACCTATTTCATTTTTTTTAATACTGACAACATCATCTAAAATGTGTGTTAACCCATTCGGTATGCATATGTGATCTTTAAGATATTGGCCGAAAAGCGTAGCATCTAAATGATATGCAGTATCATTGGAAAAATCAAAGCCTTCAACAGTTCCGTCTTGATTTTTTGTTAATTTGTTATTGTCTATCATCATAATTGAATCATGATAAAACTCAGCAAATGTGTATGGATCTAATGATGGATCTTTTGCTTTTGCAATAAACCATTCCATTGTCATTCTTGGTTTACCCTTAAGATTATATCTACCGAAAGGATAATGAAAAACATGCGGCTTATCTGTTGGGTTTTCTCTAAAATTTATAAACTTAATTGAAGTTTTATATGTCGCATTACAATAACTCATCCAATCTTCATCTTTAAGATCTAAATACTTAAAAAAAGTATTAATTTGACCAATAGTACTTTCTCCTACACCAATAGTAGGAGTTGATGGTGATTCGATTAAAGTTACTTCGACATCAGGCAATTGCTTAATCAATGCCGCTGCGGTCATCCAACCTGAACTTCCACCACCTACTATTAGGATTTTTTTAATATGTTTGCTCATTTAAAATTTACTGTTATTACAAGTCTTGTATCATGTTGTTTTGGTTTTGTACTGGCATGAAAATTCAAACCATTAAATACCACCAATCTATTTTTCACTGGGGTTACACTGGTCTTTACAGTGAACTGAGTTTTTTCCGTGTAAAGCTTTAATGACCTATCATTAATATCACTACCGACCTCTGATAAGTGTTGATCAAATATAACAGTATCACCATCACTATTTGAAACGTAATAGCAGGCGGTAAGATGTGGCCACAAAAAATCTACGTGTGGTGTATTAAATTGATTAGTATTTGGTGAAGGATATAAAAAACCCACCCTTATTCGATATAATTCTTCTATTTTTCTACCAAGAGCTTGTTCTATGGAATAAGTGAATGGTTTAATATAAGGAAACCATACACTGGGGTTTTTACCATAATCATATGCTGGATGGACAAATCCGGAATTATTTCCATAATTTGGATTAGTCACATCCTTAATATAAAACCAATCAAAACCGGTTCTGGTAAGATCTTGCTCTATGTCATCGGCGTAGCCGGCTGGTAATAAATTATCAACAATCAGTGGTGTCATGATTTTAAACGAAGTTGCAAGGCAGAGTCTATATCTTCAGTGCCAAATGTACGTTCACACGCATGACAATCCCAACATTGATTTTTACAACTGGTTAACAATTTTTCTAATTTTTTACCACCATCGGTAATCCAAATACCAGAATACTTTTTATAAGTTTTTCTAAAGTCATCTTTAGTATGTCTAGTATCTATCCAACCAGGTGTCCAATCGTGTATTGGTTCTAAATTATTATCTAATATATCTTGAAAATTATCAGCGTAAATTGTCTCACCTTTAAATGATATTGCTTGTTTTATTTTTGGGCCACCATTGTAAAACCATACAGCCTTCATGTGTTCAACCACTGAGTGATCAAACATCGGTGTAGACAATCGGCCTGAAACTTTTAATACATCAACCAGATCAAGCCATTGGTTAAATGAATCACTAGAGCTTGCAACCAAGTTTATTCCAACTCTTGGCAGTTGTGCAAATTGCTCTGAACCGCGCCAACCGTTACAGGTTAGATTGGCAGGGCCTTTAAAATAATCAGTGCTAATAACCTCACCCACTGAGTCATGCTCACGTTTAAATGGACAACTATAGATACATGATTCGGCTACAAGCAATGAGGTTAAAACCTTTTTTCTAGGGTTTTTATTATTTAAATAATCTTGTGCTCGTTTAATTCGCTTAAGTTCTTTAATATTTCTATTTAAACTTCTATCCAATAATATGGTGTTATATCCCAGATATGCAAAATCAATGAACTGTTGAGCATCCGCACAGATTTGATTTACAGTGCTTTTCCATCTCATATCAGGACATCGCTGCTGTAATTCGCCTGTACGCATAATATGGGTTGATGATATAGTACAGCTTCGCATACCTCGATCGTAAAACCCACCAATCCACTCTACAAATTGTTGTCTAATTTCATCATTAAATACAACTTCATGTGGAAATTCCATTGTATTCACTGTGAGTGAAATTTCAATACCTAATTCATTTTGTATTCGAAAAAGATATTCTATTTGTTCGTCACTGGCCTCAACACCCATTGGGTTGCCGCAACGTTTATCCTGGCCGTTGTAAGTGTAGTAAAAATATTTTCCAAAATAGACATCATGAATATTATCTCTAAATGTCTGTTCTGCATTTTTTAAAATTGTATAATATGTATTTGCATAATCACCGTGAAATTTGTCATAATGTGCTATTGAAAATCTTCGAAACGTATTCATAAAATAATTATCACTGTAAATTTACTCTGGGGGATTATTTCTTATATAAGTCAGTACTGCCGCTGGATCGTCTTTTGGTATCTGTGATTTTACTGTTGCAATGTGAGTTGCCCAGGGTCCTGATGCGGATATGGTCCCGTTTGCTAAAATTTCCTTATACAGCATATCCAATTGGTCACCTATACCAGTATAGGCTACGGCCCTGGCAACCTTGTATGCATTTTCAGCAAACCCAGGCTGTGTAAGCACATCAAATTCAATAAATTCACCACTAGATTCATTATATGTATGTGATGTTGAGGTATCGTCTGGGCAGTCAATCCATCTAAATGAATCTGCTACTTCGAACTCATTACCCAGATCAACAACATCACAAACTCTACCTGGTTCTAAACTATTTAATAACGCTTTTTTCATGTTTAAGAAAACTCCAAAATAATAACTGCTCCTGCATTTCCAGGAGTACCTGTGCCACTAGCATTAGTGCGCCAACCAGACCCTCCAGACCC
>Ga0181601_10003961_pt1 | contig 12460 bp, 13 predicted proteins | sample 041ome_8_FD_133020 | JGI IMG/M metagenome (GOLD analysis project Ga0181601, IMG submission 133020) | Coastal salt marsh microbial communities from the Groves Creek Marsh, Skidaway Island, Georgia - 041407BS metaG (megahit assembly) | ecosystem: Environmental > Aquatic > Marine > Intertidal zone...
ATACATTTGATCAAAATATTTCTCAGCACTTAATGGTGCATAATTATATCCTGGTGGTGGTAAGACTCCTTTTTTTTCTACTAAAGGTATATTCTTTTGTAATTTTTGAAGATTCTTTAGATGGTTATAAGGTAATTTGTATGCGTCATCTGTAAAGCAATATAACCAATTGACATAATCCTGCAGAGTCATATTGGGTGGATAATTCAATTTAAATATATTATAATCCATTTCATTTAACACTTTGGGATCAGCATAATGAAGAACACCTAAGTCACAATTCCCATGTTTATGATTCTTGAAACAAACATGAGATGTCTTTTTAACAGGTTCCCAGTCTTTTTCATATTCTTTTTTTTTATCATAACCTTCTAATAAAAAATCTGGATCTAACGTAAAATCTTTGTCTATTTGTGGATCTATTTTTTCTTCTTTTCCGGAAGGGACGGTATATTTTTTGGATTCAATGATATAAGTTTTTGGATTCTGAAAGGTTTCAGGTATTTTCATGTCTACTTGGATATTATTTAGTTTATTGTCTACTTTTTGAAGAAAATGATTAAAAAAATAGATAAATACGAATAAAATACAAATAAAAAGAATCACTACATAACTAATATGTATATTCATATTATACACATTGAAAAAATTTTTTGATTCAAACTTCGATTAGTTTCTTTAAATAATATTATTAATATATATTAGAGAAATGACAACAAACATTTTACAATTGGATATTAAGGATGAAAATCTTAAAGAAATATTTCATAAAAATCCATTCTTTATTGACGTAAAAGGATCAATAAATATATGTCAAGTACGATGTGGACAAACGTTTGAAAACAATAATGTCAAATTATCATCGATGACGAATTTTGGGAAATTATTAGTCTTAAATCCTAATCAAAAAGATAAGGTTACAGCAAAAATAAAATTAGCTTTTGACAGTGCAAATGATGATCTTGATGAAAATGGAGATGCATTTTATGAATTAAAGAATATATTTTTTAGTGTTCCTTCTTTTCATCGTATAAATGGAGAGTTATCGGACTTAGAATCTTATGTTGTTTATGCATCTCCTCAGACAAATGGAAGTGTATTATACTCCGTCATTTGTACAATGTATAATGGTACTCCTACATTACCAACAGAAAATCATGAACTATTAAGTTATAAATTATTAGATGAATTATTCGGTGTATCAAATGATAATAATATAATTCCTGAAAAATTTGGGACAAAAGCAATCGTCACACCTGATAATCTTGATATTAATGAACTTCTTCCTGAAAAAGGGAGTCAAAGCTTTTATGAATATGTGAATCCAATCAATCCAAATGTCAATGTCCGCATATTTCAAAAAAAATTAAATGTGAGTAATTCTTGTTTAGAGAAATTAAGAACGAAATTAACACCAGGGGTAGAATATAATAATTTTAAATTAGCAGTCTCACAACAGATCAATCCTCCAAAGGGATTGTTTTTTTTCTATAGTCAGGATCTTACAAATAATTATAAAAATTACATCGCTTCTCAAAAACCAACTTCAGATACAGGAGATAGTATTAGAGAGTTTATAAAATCAAAAGAAGTAGACGAAATTGAACATATTTCAGAAGAAGAAACACAAGAAGAAGAAATGGTATTAATCCAAAAATTACGTAAAGTTCATTTTGATAAAAAAGAAAAGTACTTGAACTTTGATGATTCACTTAATTCAAAAGATAAAATTTATCAAATTAATTCTACAAATGGTCGAATTGAAACATTTGAAGGTGATAAAAATAAACCAAAGATTTATGATAACTTACATGATTTAATGATTAAAAATCCAAAACTTGACATCGATGAGATAAAAAAGGCGATTGAGCAATTTCCAAATTATACGTATCAGGGGAGTTGTTGGCGATATAATTATACAATTGTTTTATATAAAGTAAAAGGAGAAGGTTTTGATATAGATAAAGAAAAAATACCAGAAGAGGATATTGAACATCAAACAATTCAGCAAGCGGCCAAGAAAATTGGATTAGAAGATAATCTGGAAAGTCAACAAGAGGTGTTTTATGCTATGAAGAATTTTCCTAATTATGAGAAGAACGAGTACTACATAACTTATTTTTATAATATGAATGATACAGAGAGTCGATTTAAGTTAATTATTGGGATTGTTATTTTTTGGACTATTTTATTGATTAATTATTTATTTTATCGAGTTGTATTTAATGCTGCTGGTAATGATTATGGATCTTTAATGGTAGATAAAAATGATATTTTAATAAATGATGAAATGAAAAACTTGGCTTGTAATAGATTATTGATAAATGGAGTCTTTATTATACAAATTATTTTGACAATTATCTATTCATTATTATGTATTGGTGGTTTAATTAAAGGAGAAACTACAATTACCTGGATCATTTCAATATTTATTATATTATTTTTATTTTTATTAGGCTGCTATATCCCAAAACGATTTTCATTTGACAGTAAACAAGTTTCTTATGTAGAAGACAATTCATTACATTTATTCTTAGAAGCTGAATCAAATGATTCTTCATTTTGGAAAGTATGGGATTTAATTAAATCTTTTACAATGGTATTTTATCCTCAAAAACAGAGTGAAATACAAGAAATATTAAAAAATATTTATGACAAGATGGACAGTATTGAAAATGAAGATGTGAAAACAACGTTATCTTCTGATTTACAAAGACTCATTTCTTCTAACTCTACAGATCCTCAATCTTTAAATAATTCATTAAAAAATATAAATAGTTTACCCGAAAATATGAAGGTTAATATAAATAAACTTGGTAAATTACTTCAACAAAAAGGTGGGGCGGATCCAGCACAACCAATTTTATTTAGTACCACATCACAACCTCCTGCTCCCATTTTATTTAGTGCGACGGAAGAAGTTCCTCTTGTTTTAAAAACAAATAATGAAACGAATGTAAATAACAATGTAGACACCGTCAATACGATATTTAATGGAAAGCCTTACTTCCCAGATTTAAATAGTGTGGAATCAACAGGAAATAAAAAAAAAGGTCCATTTGAAAAAGTACCATGGACATCTAACCTAATAAATAAAATTCTCGAACCAGTTAAATTATTTGTAATTATTGGATTTATTACATTTATATTAGTGATTATGTATAATTTAGGAGATTTATATAATACTTATAATTTAGGAAAAAATATCATAAATGCTGGTAGCTTATTGTATTTCAATAATTTTTGGGTTTTATTAATTATCTATTTCGCATATTCATATTCCATTATAAGTAAGATATTAAATTATTTTCAAGTACCATTGCCTCCTCGGCTAATTTTATTATTATCAGTTTCAAATGCTGTTATAAAAGTATTAATGTCATTATTTAAAAACTTTACTCAAAAATATTACTATATCTATATTATTCTTATTGGATTGGAAATTTTAATCCCCATTACATTTATTTTATGGAAGCGATATTTTAAAAGTGAATCAAGTATTCAATTGAATCTTGACCCTGCTTTACGAATACCTTCGGCTGATTCTGAGAATCCCGCTTTACGAATACCTTCGGCTGATTCTGAGAATCCCGCTTTACGAATACCTTCGGCTGAACCCGAAAATCCCGCTTTACGAATACCTTCGGCTGATTCTGAGAATCCCGCTTTACGAATACCTTCGGCTGAACCCGAAAATCCCGCTTTACGAATACCTTCGGCTGAACCCGAAAATCCCGCTTTGCGAATACCTTCGGCTGAACTCGAGAATCCCGCTTTGCGAATACCTTCGGCTGAACCCGAAAATCCCGCTTTAAAAGTACCATTTAATCCAGTAAACCATTTAGAAGGTCTTATCAAAGAATTGAATGAAAAATTATCTGCATTAGCAAAGAATGATGGAGTTCTAAGTAAAAGAACTGAAGCACAGAATGAATTAATATCATTCTTTGATAAAATAAAAGGTTTAATAAATTTATTACCTAATACAAACCAAGGTGAACTAATAAAAAAAATAAATAATTTACCAAAAAAATTAAATTTCTTAAAAAAAAACTAAATAAAAATTGATTGTAAATTAGTTTATCCATAAAAAATGTCATCATGTGTAGAAACGTTATCATTGGACGAATTAGAGAAACGTAAAAGATTTTTAGAATGTCAATTGAAAATAACAGATGAATTAATTCATAATAATAAGACAAAATTAAGGAATGTCCGAATCAAAAACAGAGTTCCGAATCCAGTACGTATAATTTAGCCTATTTTTCTATTGAATTCTTGTATGAATAAGATTATTACAAATAATGTAATACCCTTTGAAAAAGAACTACAGTATTTAATTATTATACCTTGTGTTAACAGGGAAGAAAGAAATGCTATTCAAATAATCGATAAAACATTTGAAGGATTTGAATCATCTGGATTATTCTCTTCCAAAATTAAGTTTCATATCATGTTATTTGAATCTGGAAGCAATGACGTGTCTTATTTACAATCTCTGCAAATTTATAAAGAAAAATATCCCAATAAAATAAATATTATCTATTCAAAAAGCAAGCTTAATGGAAATACAAACACATATCGCATGTTCGATTATATTTATAAACTACCCAATAGAAATCAGATAGATTTCATTATTTGGATGGACGACGATGTCTTTGTTTGTAAGAATTTCATTGAAAATGCAGACGCATGGATCAAAAAATATGCTAATTTTTCACTCTTCTCATCCCTTTACGTACCTTATAAAAGTTTTCCTGTTAAAAAAGACCATCCATATATTCATCACGCCAAATTACCAGGATTTTATGGTACATGTTGTACTATTTTTAAACCAGTAGTTTTACAATATCCTCTCCAGTTATGGTTTCATAAACATCATGAAATGTTTCAATTTCATCCAGATGTACGCTTCAGAGAGAGTATACGCAAGCATTTTTTCCATGTACAAAATATGTGTGTTTCATATCCTTCCTTAGTGCAGCACATGAACATCGGATCTTCAATGTATCGAAACAAAGATGTACATAAAGGTCATACAACTGATAACTTTATAGGTGTAGAGAATGATCCAAAATTATATGAACATCTACGATGAGTTTATTACATAAAAATAATCTATTTTCTTTTTTTAATGGATGTGTGTATTGTAGCATCTGGTCAATCCTCCCGGTTGGTAAATTATACGAAAGATTATTTACCAAAATATTTATTGAATATTGATAATTATCCAGCATTGGTAAAGATCGTACAATATTGGGGTAAATATGCGAACCGTATTTTTCTTGTGATACATGAAAAGTTCGATATTATAACTCAATTTATTATCAGCCATTTTCTTAAATCATATCAAATACATATAATACATTATAACCAATATGATGGAACAGCTTTTACAATAAAATCGGTTTACGAAAAACATTTAATCAAACAAAATGTAAAGAATTTATTAATCACATGGTCAGACATTTTACCAAAAGAAGATTTAAATATGCATTATTTTCAATATAAAAAGAAACAAAAGAATTACATTACTATTTTTACGTACGGAAAAGATTGTCGGTACGAGTGGTCAGAGGAACATAAGATACAGCCTTCTTCCTCAGGAAATATAATTGGAATTTATTATATTCAACATTGTGATTTCCAGTTTAGAAAGGAGATCGAAAAAAACATTGATATTGTCGAGTACTTACCTTATTTAGAATCGAATACGATGCAAAATTACGAATTAAAAGATGTTTTAGATTTTGGGGATGAACAAAAGTATAAAACGATTATTGAGTCCCAAAATGACATTGAAAAATTAAATTGCCGAAGTTTTAATGAAATTTATGTTAAACAAAATCAGCTATGTAAGCGCGCGATACATGAAAAGGGTAAACAAGTCATACAGCATGAAATTCAATTTTATAAATTTTTATCAAAACAAGAACCTCATATACAACAATTATTTCCAAAAGTATATGAGTATTATGAAAGTGCATATTCAATGGAGTATAAAAAAGATTATGACAACCTCTATAAATTTTTAAAGAGAAATACCCAAAAAAAAAATGAGTTTATTATTTCACAAGTGTTAGAACAGCTACAATTGTTACATAAATCGAGTATAAAAACGATACCACGTGCGCAGTTTCTCCACAATATGAAGGGGGAAATGTATGATAAAATTATTCAAAGAATTCAAGTGATTCAACCAATTTTGGATTATTTTCCTAAGTTTAAAAAAGTGAATTCACTTTACATTGAAGATTTTAATACTTTATTAAATAAAATCCACCAATTCATTTTTACTTATTATGAATTATTAGAAGAATTTACGTATTCTGTTATTCACGGGGACCCTAATTTTTCCAATATTTTAATCAATCCTGATAATCATGAAACATGTTTTATTGATCCAAGAGGTTATTTTTCCAGTTCAGAGATATATGGATAAATCGATTATGATTATGCAAAAATATTATATGGTTTAAATGGTTATGATGAATTTAATAATCATCATTTTGTAATAGATTATCTTGATGAAAAAGAAATAAAATTTAAAATAGAGGAAATTGATGTATCAAACGCATTTAAAGAAGAGCGGTTTACTACAATTCATAAAATGATGGTGGTTATTATTTGGCTTGGATTAGCGGAATACAATAAAAATAATATATGGAAATGTGTAGCCAGTTATTATCATGGATTATATTTAGGTTCTCAGATTCATCTTTAAGCAAACACATCGTATGTATCAATCACATGGATCTTATATTTTTCTATTTCTGAATTATGATAATAATTGGGAGGTCGAATATGGAAGGATGTTATTTCAGGAACTTGACATAAAGCATGAGTACCGACCAAACTGTCTTCAAAACCAATCAATCGTAATCCTTTGTATTCATTGGATATTTTTTGGTAACATTCTGGATCTGGTTTTCTTTTAGTAAAATCTTCTTTGGTGTATATTTTATTAAATTTTTTCAGAAAAGGATATTTATTTACTAAATATTGGATGGAAGTAATGCTACTGTTGGTACAAATAATTAGTTTCTTTTTCTTATGAACGAGGCGATCTAAAAAAACTTCAACATTTCCAATAGATTCAATTTCATTTTCTTTTAATAGTTTTTTATAATATAATCCTTTTTTTATATATAATTCTTGATAATTATTAATATTATGTTCTTTTTGTAAAAAATGACAAAAAGTGGTCGTATCCAAATTATGAATGAGGCGAAAATAATCATTTTCGGAAATATCAAATGTGGGATATTCAGATTGTATGCTTGTTTTCCAAGCAAGATAATGGTATGATTCTGTATCTAAAATTGTACCATCAAAATCAAACACAAATACGTCGTAATTATCAATTAAATACATATATTATTTTATAAATTTAAGTAATAAAATAAACTTATTTGAATTCGGACAACTTATTTTGTTTAGAACGAATACACTACCATTTGAGGGATTATGATAAAAAAGAAACATCTACGGCTGTTGTAACTATTTATAAGAATACGAATGTTTATTTCTATTTATATCTTACCTTGGACACTTCTATGAATAAAAACAAATACTTTTTCTTATTTAAAATTATTTCATAAATAATTATGTATTATGAAAAAAAAAATTCTCATAGCCACACCAATTCATACCGATCAATTATTATTACAATATGTCAATTCTATTTTCCAAATTATAAATCAAGGTACACTATATAAGGTAAATGTTTCTTGGAGAAAAGGATCACTTGTCAATCGTGTTCGGAATGAATTAGTTGGTCATTTTTTAGAATCTCCCTATGAATATATTTTCTTCATTGACAGCGATATTGTGGATTTTATCGATGCATTTTATAAAATTGTTCATCATTATCTTACTTTAGAAAAAGAGAATCCATTTCTTGTGATGGGAGCTGCTTATCCCATCAAACATTTTCATTTTGATTATGTAAAGAACTCATCAATTTTCCAAAAAAAAAATTGGACACAGCTCATGCTCCACTACAATATAAATATTGATTCAGATTCATCTGTTACACAAGAAGCAGATAAAAATGGTGGAATTGTAGAAGCATCATCCTTAGGAGGTGGTTTTATGATGTTCTCAAAAAATGTTATTCTTAATTTAATTAAAAAGCATCCAGAATATGAATATAAGAATTTTAAGGATGATTCATTATTAGCCAAAAAAAATTATAACATCTTCCATAGTTTCATCGATAACGAATCAAAATATTATTTATCCGAAGATTATGGATTTTGTAAGCGTATTATTGAATCGGGTGGAAAAATATATGCGGATATTACGATACCCTTGTCCCATTATGGATCTCAAGTATTCACAGGTTCACTTTATAATACATTACAACTCAATATTGAAAATGCTCCAAATCTTTTAGAAAAAGATGCTTCCAATGATCAATGGAAGTAGATTGATAATGAGTTTTATTTTTAATAAAAGAAGTATGTTTCACATTTAATCCAAGAGTTTCAATGATATATCTTAAATCTGTCTCTAAATTTTCTTGTTTTCCGATCAAAAAACAGATATTTTCATTTTTTTCATTAACGATGTGCGATAATTGTGACATAAAACTATGCCAATATGTCCAACAATTCAATTGAAAACGATTTTTAAAGAATTGATCAATGGTAAGTTGGGGATAATATTTCTTTTTAGTATAATGATAAGCGGATTGAATTCGATCAAGCGGATTACGTACAAATGTAAAAATGCGGTACGATTTCCATTTATGAGGGTTCATGTTCATTATTTGATTTAAATGAGGAGATGTACTATAATATAAGAATGTACCAATTAATTTATTTTCATGTTTATCAACACTTTTATCATGTATTTTTGTAAAATTGTTATGATCAGGACGTTTTAGATAATAAGTTTTAAATCCATAATATTGGCTTAATACAGAACTAACATAAGAACCACCTGTCTTAGGTATATGTATATATATTGCTTTTAAATCATGATGAATTGAACACATTTATAATCAAATAGATTTTATTTATAAAAAAATACCTCACGTTCCACGTATGACATTATTCATGATTGAATAATAATAATGGAGCACGTTCCAAGTACTCCATTATTATTAATTGAACATCGTTCGGAAATCCTCGTTTATCAAAACAATCATCAATCGTCTTTTTCTGAATCTTCGAACAAAAGGACATTCTCAAAAGATACTCGTGCGATTATATTCGAACAGATTGAAAGACTTGAGGAATCTACATTACTTTTGAAAATGAAAGTAAATTCTCCAGAACCATTTTCGGAGTAATTGAAGTATTGTTTCTGAATCTTCGAACAAAAGGACATTCTCAAAAGATACTCGTGCGATTAAATCCGAACTGATTGAATGTCTTGAGGAATCTACATTACTCCTGAAATAGAAAGTAAATTTTTTTACTTTCTTGTTCAATGTAGAATCATTTACGAAGTATTCTTCGTAATTGTAGTATTGTAATGTCTGTTCAGGTTTTTGAGTTTTATACTCTACCAGTACGTGCTTACTCCAAGCCCAATATGGGGTGTTTAATAGGGGATTAATGTACATAATTCTTCTTTTTTTTTGTTTATGAGGTATAATTTTATCTTATTAATTGTTTCGATTTTTTTTTTTTTAATAGTCAAAATATTCTCCCATATTAGAATGTAGGCTTCCAGCAAGTTTTCTGTCGACACGTAAAATCGACTTAATCATATATAGATATGCAACGCGTAAATTACAGATAAAAAAGAAGAACATGTACACATCTTTAAAATCTCTCTTAAAATCAAATTCTTGGTACCGAAGAACCTCTTTCATTTTGGTATGAGCGGCGAATACATGTTGGTATACTAAAAAGATTGTATATAATATAACGATTTTATTCCATTCATGTATATTATTATTCCCTAAAATAAGTTGTCGTAGTTCATTGACATCCTTTTTAATTAAGATATATTTTTGGACATCAGCGGGATTCATTCTTAATATTGATACCATATTTTTTTTAAGTACATTTTTTTTTTGAGGAAAAAGCTTCTGTTATAACTGATTTTATAGGTAAATCTAATTGTTTAATCTGATTCGCATCTAAATCCTTAAACCATTGTGGGTAGCCTGGCGCAGTGTTGTAAAAAGGGAAGAAGAATCGATCTTTATTACAAGTAGAAGGTCCTAAATCGGTAAAAATACGATTTAATTTATTACCGTGTTCATCATATTCATTACATTTTGATGGTATATGAGTATACGACCAATCATTTTCTTCTTTTAGTTTAGTAGCACATTTTCGCAATGCTTCTTTACCAATATCGTGGTATTGAAATGAATCTTTATTTTTAATTTTGAGAGACGCTTCATCAATTATACATTTTAAGTATTCTGTATTAGGTTTGGAAGCCATCATCCAATTGAGTGGACTTCCGTATCCGTTTCCAGTTTTAGAACAAACTTTTTTAGAATATCCACAACCGAATCCAACGTAATCATGTTTTTGAAGATTTTTCATATAAGGACAAAGACATTTTAATACTAAAATATCAGCATCAATCCATATTCCACCATATTTATGTAAAAGTAAATATCTATAAAAATCCACTTTGTGTTGTATTTTTAGATGACCCAATGAATAGCGGGAGAGTTCAGGAAGATAATTATGAATTGTTTTTTCATTTAAATAAATAATTTGGAAGCAATCTTGACAGTTATGTTTAACTGATTGAAAACATAAATCTATATATCCAGGTTTTTTATATCCTGGTAAGGTCTCCCAAAACATCCATATTATTGGTTTTTTATTTGAATATTTCTCAGTTTGCCGATTACAATAGATAAATAAACTGATGATTATTATAAATAGAATTAGATAAGACATCATACTATTACATAAATAGATTTTAAAATTGGTATATATAATTTTATACAACTTGAGTTTGATTATAAAAAATAGTTATATTATCTTTAAATTATGGTGAAAACAAAATAAAATATTCAGATATTATATATGAATTCCAAACCAATTAATGAAAAAGTAGAAGAAATGTATCCGTTTTTTTGTACTTTAGTATATCGAAATGAGAAGATACCTTTTTGTGGAGGAAGTTATTTAGGAAACAATATTATTATGTCCGCAGCGCATTGTTTAGTACATGTCATGCCTGATGAAATTGACATATTATTTTCAAAAAAAGATCTTTATGATGAGGGAGAACGATTTCGAGTGAAAAAGATAATTGTTCATCCAGGGTATGATAATATATCCGTGGATAATGATATAGCGTTAATATATTTGGAGAAAGATCCTAAAAAACAGCCAATTTATTTACCTACTAAAAAATTATTAGAAAATAATATTTATGATGGAAAGAAAGATGAATTTGTAATTATTGGGTTTGGTAAAGAGAACTTGTATAATGAATTAAGCATGAAATTAAAAAAATCAAGAATACAATCTATTCCCATTGAGGAGACGAATTATTCAAAAAAAGATATAACGGAAAATATGTTTACAGCAGGGGATATGAATGATCCTTTAAATAAAAATGACAATGAAGATAGTTGTGGTGGCGATTCAGGTGGACCATTATTTAAGGATTATGAATTTAATGGACAATATATTTATGTATTATTAGGAATAACAAGTTGGGGATATGGTTGTGCTATTGAAAATTTTCCAGGAGTTTATACAAAATGTAGTCAGTATATACCTTGGGTGATTGAAAATTGGATAAATTAGATATAAAGAGAAGAATACGAATATACATAATAATGATGCACTCAGAAACACAGAATAAAAAAACACCTTTTTTACAATGGTATCAAAATGAAGACTATGTAATTATTGATTTCAATCAATATAATTTAAAGGAAAAAAATTTCTTCATTGAAAAGAATGATTTTTCACTTAATTCCACTCTTTATGAAATGAAATTTACATTGTTTGATACAATTGAATTAGTAGAATATATGGTTCGACACGATAATATACGGATTTTATTGAAGAAAAAAGAAAAAACATTTTGGAAATATTTGAATAGTGATTCATTGTATAAGAAACAGATTCAGGTAAATTGGGATCAATGGAAAGATGAAGATGAAGAGGAAGATGTAAATGAAGATGATATAAATCAGATGGATTTTTCTCAAATGATGTCTTCTATGAATCCAGATCAAGGCTTGGAAGGTAATATTGAAGAAACAGAGGAAGAGGAAGAGTCTGAAAATCATGATATAGGATGTAATAATGCTTGTTGTGATGATGAAAAATTGATTGAGGAAACAAACGATGAATAAAGAAATAAAAAAAATATTGAATAGTAGTATGGGGATAAATGTTCCGTTTTTAATTCATGGAGGAAAAGATTCATTTCAACTGATGAATGATTCAAAATTAGATATTAGTAATAAAATTCAAAATATTTCATTTTTAACAATGTTATCGTCAATGGTAGAGGA
>Ga0181601_10003962_pt1 | contig 12457 bp, 6 predicted proteins | sample 041ome_8_FD_133020 | JGI IMG/M metagenome (GOLD analysis project Ga0181601, IMG submission 133020) | Coastal salt marsh microbial communities from the Groves Creek Marsh, Skidaway Island, Georgia - 041407BS metaG (megahit assembly) | ecosystem: Environmental > Aquatic > Marine > Intertidal zone...
CGTTCGAACGCGCGGAAGGGAAGATGTCGACGTACCGCCGTTGACGAGGGAGAACGCGATAGCAGGGGAGACCGGCATGTTTGAAGGAAGGAGGAGTGTTGAAGTGAGCGGTGCGTGAAGGAATAGTGAGAGGTCACGTCGTCTGACCCCGTAAAACAATAACGTTATTATGCCGGATATTTTCCGACGTCTGTCATCAGTCGTGCTCTCGTCGCGATGTCGGATCATTTGAGCTTCATCTGGTCGACATCCGAAGTCCGCGGCTGGGGCTTTTTGATCACGTGTCGACTCTCGCCGAGAAAACTTCGGGCCAGTCCACGGTCGCGCGCGCGCGCTCCTCGTCCCGAAGGCGTCGATTCGCGCGTGCGTCCGAGTCCGCGCACCGCGGCGGCGTCGTGCGACCCCCCGCCTCGGGCGCACGCGCCTGCCTTCCGCCGCCGCCGGTGGCGCGTCGCTTCGGATATCAAAAGCGCTCCACGCTCTCCGGCCGGTCGCGCGCCTTTTCGCGGTGCGGCGCCGCGATGGTGAAGTACTGCATCGTCGTGCACCTGCCGTGCACGGCTGAGGAGTACATGATCCTGAAGGACGACCCTGAGTACGTTCGGTACCAGCTCGGGGAGGTGGGCGCCCGGGAGCTCTCGCGCGTCTCCGAGCTGGGCGCGGACGGGTTCGTCACGCAGACCATCGTGAACCGACCGAACATCGCGGTGCCGCGCGTGCTTCGGCCGCTGTTGCGGGGCAAGGAGATCGAGTTCCGGGACGTGCGGCGGTACAGGCACGGGACGCACACCGCGGTGCCGTTCGAGATGGAGCTCGCGGTGTTCAACAGCATCTCGGACAGGGTCGAGCAGAGGGCGCGAATACGAATCGCGAACGTCCGCGTCGACGCCGACGGCGCCGTACGACGCGACGACGGCGACGACGCGACGTCGGGAGAAAAAAAAGAATTCGTCGCCGGGACGTACTCAGAGTACTCAGAGTCCTCCGCGTACGAAGATAATCCGGAGGACCCTTTTGTTTCGTCCCCGGCGCGCGTCGCTGAGCGCGTCGCTCTGCGCGTTGTTGGTGCGAAGACGTGCGAGATTCGGTGCGTCGGCGAGGTGACGATTCGATTCGGCCCGCTCAGCCGCCGCGCCGAGGAGCTGACCGTGGCGAACATGCGCCGCGCGTACGGTCGTTTCCCGGCGATCATGGCGGAGTGGCGGCGAAGGCGAGCGGAGGAGACGAACGACGATCGAACGACGATCGAGCGCGGGGGTTCGAAGCGCGTCGAAGACGTCCAATCGTCGTCGACGGTATTCGAAGAAGCGTCTCTCGCTCGCGGCGACAGCGTGGCGAGCTCGGAGGGCTCGACGCGCGGCGAAGAAAACGACGACGACGACGCGCGAAGAAAAAACACGCCGAAAAAACAAGCCGGGTTCTTCGCGTCGCGATGGCTCCGCGCCGCGCTGGAAAAGGCGGACGCCGCGCGGTTGCGCGCCAAGAAACGACGCGCGATCCGCGTCCGGGGAGCGCGCCAATCGAGTCACGGGCGGGGCGAGACCATCGTCGTCCCGGACGACGAGTATTTATTTTAACGCCGACGCGTTTTCGGTCCGCGTACGATGATAACCGTCGCGAAAAGTAGACTCCATGACCGTAGACTACGCGTACTCGTACGGCGCTTTCGTTCTTTTCGTCGTCGACGGCGACGCGGCGACGCGTCTCGCGGCGGTCGGGACACACACGTCGACCCACTCCTCGTTCGTCACGCGGGTAGCCACGGCGCGGGTCACCTAAACTCTCGCTCGCGTGCCTCACTTCGTCGGTGCCTCTCTTTCGGGCTCGTTTCTCCCGCCGCCGCGCTGCGCGTCGGACACCATCGTGTACAGGAGCGGGAGCTTCCTGGAGTTTTCGTTTTCGCGGACGCGCATCTCGCGCGCCAGGAAGTCGCGGTCGAACGGCGGCGTCTCCGGCTGACCGCTCTCGGGGAGCAACACGCTCAGCGTGCTTCTGTATCGGTTGAACACCAAATACTCGCGGATGAGCTCGTTGATGATGAGGTTCTCGTCGCTCAGCTCGGGACGTTTCGTCGCGCCCGAGCGGTCCTCCAGCGCGTTGGAAACCTCCGCGCGGAGATGCGCGCGGACGTTCCCGAGGGCGCCGCGGTTCTCCAGGGTCTCCCTCAGCACATCCTTGAGCTCCTCGACGGTGGCGCCGCCGGACATGGTCACCGGCTCTCCGACAACTCTCGCGGCGTCGGGGGGAGTGGGGGGACGCCGCGTTCCACCTGCGCGTGGCGTTTGAAAAATGAAGGAGCGGACGTTTTCGTCTCGTTTACTTTTCGGATGTTGGCGACTCGGTGCGCACCAGCTGGAAAGGGGAACCGACCCCACGAGTCAAAGACCCCGAATCATGATTTGGAGTCCATCCATCTGAGTTTGGGGCTTTGTTATGCGACGAAAACGCAAAAACCTCGGAAGGGGTACCACTGCCACACAGCCCCCTGCCGCCGCGCAGAACGCGGAGTCGGCGCGGGATTCGGGAGCGCGACGTGTCGGCATCGCCCCGAGCGGAGCGCGCGTCTCGCCTGACACGCCTCCGCCATCTCCACGGACGGGCCGGGATAGACCGATCGTCGGTTTTTTTCGTGACGTGACTGACAACCGAGCGGCGCGGACGCAGGCGCCCTCGCCATGGTGAAGTTCCAGGTGGAGACGCTGCTGGCGTGCGACGCGGCGATGTACATCGCGGACAAGGATACGACGGTGTACAAGAAGTTCCACGTACGTGTCGGCGCTCGGCCTCGTATCCCCACCCCCCGACCGCGCTCGGTTTACGACACGTGACATCTTCTTTTTTCGTCGTGACTCGACGTCGTCCGCGCCGGAGAGACGCGCGTCTCGCTGACCCGACCCGACATCCGTCTCGCGTCTCGCTCCGCAGATGGAGAAGCTGGGGACCCTGGAGTCCGAGGTGCTTTCGCACGAGGTGGTGGACGGCCGGGTCAAGGTGGTCGTGCGCACGGTCCCCGGCATGAAGCTCCCGCGCGTCGTGCGCCCCGTGCTCCGGGGCAAGGAGGTGGAGTTCGTGGACACGCGCACGTTTCTGCAGCGCGACAAGGGGAAACTCCCGTTCGCGCAGACGTTTCGCACGGTGAACAACATCACCGAGCGCGCGAGCGTCGCGGGCACGATCGTCATCGACCGAGCGCCCGTGCCTATTCGGGGTCCCGACCCCTCGATGGTGATGGGCACGATGATGGGCACGGTGATCCGGGTCCAGGGCGAGTGCGTGGTGCGCATCGCCGGCTTGGGAGGGAAGGTGGAGGCGATCATCGTGCAGAACCTGAAAAACGCGTACGGAAAGCTGCCCGACATCGTCGGCGAGTGGGTGGCGACACGCGAGGCGCGCGTCGCCGCGACGCGCCCCGAGGGGTTCACCGGTCGGTCGGTCCCCGGGCCCTCGATCGCGCTCGGAAATCTCGGCGCGATGGACGACGTCTCGAGCGCGGACGTCTCGAACCAGGAGACCTCCCCCAGACTGATCCGCGCGAGTTCCGGAGTCGCGGAGAGCGAAGACGGAAGCGTCGGAAGCGACGGAAGCTCGGCGTCGTTCCACAGCGTGGATTCTTTCGTACAGGCGCGGGGGACGTTCGACGAGAGCTGGGGCGAGGCGCGGGGAGCCGGCGCGGCGGCGAACGATTCCGGGACGAGTCCACGTCTCTCGACACCTTCGTTCGCGGCGAATCGTTCGAGGCTGCCCCTGCCCCTCTCGCCCCGGGGCGCCGAAACGCACGACGCCGAAACGACGAGGACCCCCGCCGCGTCCGGGCTGACGCCGCACGCGTTCGAGAGCGACTCGCCGCTGGAGACGCCGGAGTTTTTCCTCCGCGCCTCGAACGGGCCTTCGAACGCGCGCGAGGGAGAACCTCGGGCCGCCGCGGCGAGAAGCGCGAGCGCCGTCGCGGACGCGCGGCGAGGCGGGGAGGAGAGGCGGGAGAGGCTGGAGGGGAGCGACGGGGACATCGACAGCGCGGATGAGCGCGCGCGAGGGGCGTCGCGGTGGCCGCGGGACCGCCGCGATCGCCGCTCCGTCGCCGCCGAGCTTCGGGGGTTCGAACGCCATCTCGACGATTCCGCGGGGCGGCTCACGAGAGGAAACGCCACGAAAGGCGGGTCCCTGAGCGCCGTCGCGCGGTGGTGCTGCTGCGCGCCCGGGCAGCCGGGCTCGCCCTTGCTGGACGTCGCCGACGAAGGCGAGAACCCGGCGGCGAGCGACGGGTCCCCCTCGTCGCGCGCATCGTCGCCCGGCGCGGTGGACGCGGCGGCGCTCGCGTGGGGTCCCGCGGACGACGCGGACCTGCGCACGCCCCTCACCCCCGGGACGTCGACTAAGACGAAGAGACGCTCCAGGCGGTGATTTTGTTTTAAATCTTCACCGCGTACGGAGACGCGCGGAGGAGGCACCGAAACACGGCGTTTGTAGCGTCATATTAATACGTACGTAATACGAACATGGTAGGTACACGCTCAAACGCGTACGTCACCGACGTCCTTCACTGCGTCAACGCTACTCGCACGACTTCCTCCTCCGCCCGGTCGCACGCCTCGATCCAGGCGGCCGCGAACGCGCGTTGCTGCGCCTCGGCGCGCGCGCCCGCTTCCGGACCCGCGCCGCAGAGCGCGAACGCCACGGGCGGCGTGGTCCACTGCGCGCGCGCCAGCCGTCGCGCCGCCGAGACGACGCGCGCCGCTTCGTCGGGCCCGCTCTTCTCAAACGCGCGCGCCGCTCGTTCCAGCGCGAACGACTCGCACTCGCGAAGCGTCGACGCGGCGCGCGCTTTCATGAGACTAAACCCTCGTGACGTTTCCGTCGAGCGCGACGTTTCGGTCCCGCGCGTTTCGGTAAAGGCGCCTCCCTCGACGTGGACGCCGTACGCGTGCGCGCGCGACGCCGCGGCGTGCGCGCGGCGCAGGGAGAGGGGAGGCTCGTCTTCGTCTTCGTCTTCGTCGGACGACTCGGACGATTCGCGCGACGCGTCTCGCGCGTCGGGACGAGCGTCTTCTTTCGCGTCGCTCGCCGCCTCCGCCGCGCGTTTTTTTTTTGGGTTCGAACCGCGCGCGAGCGCGGCGACGAGTCCGCGAGTCTCGCGAGTCTCTCCGCGAAGGCCCATCGCCTCCGCGTACGCGGTCTCCTTCCCGCGCGGACTCGAGCGGACGGGCGCGCGCGCGTCGGCGTCTCGCGGAGCGCGTCCCGGAGCGAACGCGTCGTCGCGCCCGCCAAAACTCGGAGAACGACTCCGTTTCGCTCGTTTCGAAGCGCCTTCGCCGTCGAACCACCCGGCGTACCGCCGCTCGATCGCCTCGCCCCGCTCCGCCCACTCCGTCCGTCGGCCCGCGGGCTTGGGGTGCAGCGCCCCTCTGGTCAGCCCCGGACCCGCGCCCCTCGAGCCCGTCGCGCTCGGGTCCGAGTCCAGCTTCGAGAGCTGCAGGCCCATCCCGCGGATCTCCCCCGCCGGCACCGCCAGCGCGGCGAGAATCGCGCTCGCCTCGCGCGCCAGCGCGTTGGCGCCGTCGCAAAACGCGGACAGCGTCACCGAGCGCGTCAGGTGGTCACACACGCCGTGCCCCACAGAGCCCTTCATCATCCCGTCCGGAACGTTCGCCACCGCGCGCAGGACCTTCACGGTCAGGCACCGCCCCTTCACCTTCAGCTTCCGCGCGCGCGCCGCCACCTCGCCCGCCAGCTTGGCGGCGAAGGCAACCACTTCCCGCGCCTCGTCGAAGCGCACGCCCCACGTGACCTGCGCGCCGACGCTCTTGCGCGGCGGCCGGGACACCCAGTCCCGGCGGTCGACGCCGCGGCACGCGTCGCGCAGGTTCAGCGCGGACTTCCGGCCGAGCGCGCGCTGCAGCCGGTCCGAGGGGACGCGCAGGACGTCGCGGCAGGCGACGGCGGGAACGTCTTTTTCGTTCGGGAGCCGAAGTTCGGCGCTGAGCTTCTCGAGCGCGCCGCGGCCGACGCCCGGGAGCTCGCGCACGGGAAGCGACGCGACGTACGCTTCCGCGTCTTCCCTCGTGACTTGGAACACGCCGTCGGGTTTCGCGCGCATCGTCGCGAGTCTCGCGATGAGTCTGTTGGGCCCGATCCCGACGGACGCGACGCACCCGGTTTCGCCGAAAATCCGCGCGCGCAAAGTCTCAGCCACCTCCCGCGCGGTTCCCCCTCCCCGCGGGTCCCCCTCCCCGACGAGCGCGGTGACGTCCAGGTACGCCTCGTCGACGCTCACGCCCATGACGTGCGGCGTGAGGTCGTGCATGATCGAATACACCCGCAGCGCCACGGCGGAGTACTTCTCGAACTCGTACGGCATCACCACCAACTCGGGGCACCGCCGCGTCGCGTCCGCGACTCGGCCGCCCGCGCGGCAGCCGCGGGCGCGCGCCTCGTAGTTGCAGCTGGAGAGCTCGCCCGCGCCCTTGGCGCCGGACGACCACGAGACCGCAACCGGTAGCCCCGCGAGCTCGGGTCGGCCCAGCGCCGCGACCGCGGCGAAGAAACAGTCCATGTCCACGTGCATCACGACGCGCGCGCTTCCCGGAGTTTTCACCGCAGGCAAAGGCGGAGGCGCCGGCAGATCCTCCAGGAACGCCTCGTACCTGTGCTTCCACGTGCCGATGTAGTGCAGACGCGAGGCGCGGAAAAACGTCTCCATGAACCCGTCCGGGTCATCGCGCGTCGTGCGCTGCTTCATGTCCAGCAGAGGTTCCGCCGCGCGCGCAGCCTCGGCAACGCGAGTCGCCGCGTTCCCGTCATCTCGGAGAGAACGATGCGCGTCCCGCGCAGCCTCCCTCGCCGCCGCCGCGCGCGATGACTCGTCCGGCGCCATCGCGCCGACGCGCCACGCGCGGGGGTGCGCGCCGCGCGACGCCACCTGCGCGGCGAGGTTCGCGCGGCGTCGAGTGCCCCCACGCCTCGTGCCACCGTCACGTCGTCGTTCGTGAGATGATGACCACGACCGAAAGAATTTCCAAGGAGTGATCTGAGGAGATGGCTGGAATCGCGGTGCGGCGCGTCGTCCGCGCGGCACACGGCGCGGTCACGTCAGATTCTTTTTCCGAGCACACAACACTACCTACACACCCATGTGTCACCCATGTGTCACGCGAACCTCCCTGTTGTGTTCGCGAACTATTCAAAACTATTCAAAACTCGTCGTCCTCGCCGTTGAACTCCTGCTTCGTGGCTTGCGCGTTGTAAAAGTCCGCCACCTGCTCGGCGCTCGTCGCCGTCTCCGGCGTCTTGTCCTCGCGGACGCGCAGGAACCGCGGGAACCGAAGCGCGATGCCTTTGTTGGGGTCCACCAGCCCGTGCGCGGCTTGGTGCGTCGGGGAGACGCTCAGGTCCGCCGCCTTCACCTCCCACACGAACTTGGGGTCGAACCACACGTCCGGCCGCACGGACTCGCCGAACTTGAAGTACGACCGCGGCTGGTCAATCGCCGTCGGGCGAAGCGCTTCGCTCAGCGCTTCCAGCTCCGCGTCCGAGAACCCGGTGCCGATCTTGCAGATGCTCTGCAGCTCCTCGGTGCTTTCGTCGTAGCACGCGAGCAGGTACGCGCCGTACACGCCCGTGCGCTTGCCTCGCCCGTGGAACGCGCCGATGGGCACGAGGTCCAGCGAGTCGCCGCAGCCCTCCATGTAGTCCTTCTTGAGCTTGAGCCAATTCAGCGAGCGCTTGCTGGGCTCGTACGTCGCGTCCATCGTCTTCACGATGAGCCCCTCCGTGTTCTCCGCGATGGAGTCCTCCAAAAACACCTGCAGCTCGTCGATGTCGCGCGACGTTTTCGCGGTCACGAACATGAACTCGCCGGGCGTCTCTTTGAACGCGCCGTACAGCGCCTCGCGGCGCTTCGTGAGCGGCTCCCGCAACAAGTTGACGCCGTTCAAAAACAAACAGTCGAAGGCGTAAATCGCGACGTTCACCTTGATGTCCTTCTCGTCGATGTTCTTGCGCCCGCGCGTGCTGAGGATCTGGAACGGCAGGATCTTTCTCGTCTCCCGGTCGTACGCCACCGCCTCGGCGTCGATGACCACCGATTTCGTGCCGCTCGCCAAGTAGTTCGGCAACGCGCCGATCACGTCGGGGAACTTGGGCGTGTTGTCCTCCTGGTTGCGCGAGAAAATCTTGACGCTCCCGTCTTCCAGCAGGTGGATCTGCGCGCGCTCGCCGTCGTACTTGTACTCGCACGTGAACTGCACGTCCTGGAACCGGTGCAGCACCTCGCGCACGCCGTTGGTGGGCTTCGCCAGCATGGGCTTCACCGGCACGCCCGGCCGGAAGTGGCACCGCTCCTCGAGCTTTTCGACGCCGCCCTCCATCAGCAGCGCGGGCACGATCTCGTCGAACGACGGGCACTCCGAGAACACCCGCTTCAAGACGTCAAACGCCGCGCCGAGCGCGTCGGCGACGGCGACGTCGCCTCCCGTCTCCTTCGCCTCCGCTGCTTTCGCGGAGTGCATCACGACAGCGTGCGCGAGCGCGCACGTCACCGTCTGCTGCGCGAGCCCGATTCTCAGCTTCCCCTGCAACGACCGCACGAGGTACCCCGCCTCGCACTCGCGCGCGCCGACGAGGAGCTTTTTGATCTTCCCCTTTTTGGCGTCCACGCTCTTGCTTCCCTCCGTCGTGGCGATGGCGCGGAACTCCTTCAGCACGCCCGCGATGGTCAACTTCGGCGGCGCGAACATCGTCTTCTGTGTGCTCCTGGAAAGCATCGCCACGATCCCGAGGTCGCCCTCGTTCTTGTAATCGGACTTGATGGCGCTCTCCTTCCTCCCGGTGGCTTCGGCGAGCGCCTTGACCAGCGTCGCGTCGCCGATGCCGAGGTCCACGCCTTCGTGCTGCGGCGCGATGGCGTTGGAGGCGAGGTACACCGCCGCGAGTAAATCCTCGTGCGACCCTTCTTCCGCGTTGTGCAGAATCGTGCGGAACGCGTTCGTCAGGAGCTCGGCAATCTCCAGCCGCTTGGTGGTCTCGGAGATGTTCTCGAACACGTTGGCGAGGAACAGGTAGGGCGCCGGCGCGCCCTTCGGCCAGTTCGCCGCGCTCGCGGGGTCGTACGTCAGCAGCCGGCCTGCCGCCTCGACGGAGCGGTCGCCCACGCCATTGGGGTCACCCTTCTTGTCCCCTTTCTTCTTGGAGACGGCCTTCTTCGAGGCGGATGCGGCCATCACCTTTGCCAGGCCATCCGCGGGGGGGCCGTCCTCCTTGTCCTCGATGTCATCCTCCTCCTCCCCGTCGGAGACGGCGTAGTCCTCGTCTCCATCCGCCTCCGCGGGGGGAAGGAGCACCACGGGCTTGGGCGCGGAGGGCGCGGAGGGCGCGGGCTCCTCCTCGGGCTCCTCCTCGGGCTTCGCCTCGGGCTCCGCCTCGGGCTCCGCCTCGGGCTCAGCCTCGGCCGTGGGTTCGGCCGCGGGTTCGGCCGCGGGCTCGGCCGTGGGCTTGGGAGCCGGCTCGGGCTCGGTAGACTCCGCCTCGATGTCGGACTTACGCTTCAACCTGGGCTTCTTCGCGGCGGGCGGGACGTTCTCGGTCTGGCCGGGGGACCCGTCCTCCCGCGCGGGGACTGCTGGGCGGGAAGCGGTCGGGAACGGGGGATGGTGAGCTCGACGGTCGTGCTTCGAATCCCGAGGTCGACAGCTGCGAGGCTCGCGATTGGAGGAAAAGCGCGGCCAGATCCGGGACGCGCGGCGTCGCGCGCGTACCTTTCGCCGCGTCGTCCGTGACGCGCTTCGCCGCGGGGGCGTTGGCTTTCGCCGCGCCTCCCCCGAAGAAGGAGGCGATGCTCTTCTGTCCGCCGGACATCCCGCGCGACGATCGTGTGGAGGGCGCGCGTCGTGGTCTCCGAGAAGAGAAAGAAAACGCCGATGTTTGAATTTCGCATGTCGCTAAAACTGATGACTCTCTGGTGCATGATGTGTGCAAAATCGGGCAGTTCGGCGTTCGGAAACAAAAAAGTTGTCGTCGCGCGCGTCACAGGCCCGTGTTTTCGTACCGCCGCAGCTTCTCGAGGTGGCGGTCCGCGTCCCACCGCGGCCGCGCGGCCCCGAGCCCGTGCGCGTCCACCACACGCGCGGGGTCCGGCGCGTCGTTCGCGTCCGCGTCGTCCCCGAACGCGTCCGCCGCGGGGAGGTTGGGCGAAACCACCGCCAGCGCGCCGCGGGGCGTCTTTTGAAGCGACGCCGCGACGCCTTTGAGCTCTCTTTCAAGAAAGGGCCCTTTCAGCGTCGGCACGAGCGACAGGTCCTCCACGCGCGCCTCGTGCCGCGCGATGCGTTCCTCGGCATCCAGCGCGGCGTCAGACATCAGACCCCTCCGTTCATCCCGCGCGCGCGTCTCGGCGGCGCGCGCGTCCAGCCGCGCGTCGTAGGCGGCGGCGTCGTCGCGCGCCGCCGCCAGCCGCGCCGCCGGGAGCCGAGGCACGAGGCTCCGCCTCCGCGCGCGCGCGGCGTCCGCGCTCGACTCGCGCGCCTCCGCGACGTCAGGCGCGACATCCAGCGCGAACCGCTCCAGCGCGGCGCGGGTCACCCCGGGTTGCGGGTTGGTGGGGTTCAGGGTTTCGTACGGCTTGAGGGTCATCGGGTCGTACGCCGCGCCGCCCGCCTGCGTGGTCTCGCGCAGCACGTCCGCCGGGTTGCGCGCCATCGCGCGGCGGCGCGCCGCCTCCGCTGCGTCGCGCGCCTTCGCCGCGCGCGCCTCCGAAACGCGCGCGGCGGTCGCCTCGTCCACCTCGGGGTCCAGCTCGAAGGCGTGCCTCACACCCATCGCGCCCGCCCCCGCGGCGGCGGCGGACGTGGCGCCGGGTAGGCCCGCGGCGTTTCGGTACCGGTCGCGCTCCGGCGCCGACGCTCGGTCCGGGTCCGGGACCCCGCTCGCGTCCGCCCCGGGCGCGAGGTACTTCTCCGCGCCCAGCGTGAACTTCTCGGGCGCCGCCAGCGCCCACGCGTGGAAACGCCTCGGCCTGAAGTACGTGGACGCCGGGTTCACCGGGCCGGCGTCCTCGAAGTCCTCGTCGGCGTCCTCGAAGTCCTCGGGGTCGACGACGCCCGCCGCCGCCGCCGCCGCCGCGTCCACGGCGCGCGCCGGCGCGCGCGTGAGGTCCTCCAACTCCTCCAGGAGGCGCCGGGTGGGCGCGCACGCGCTCGCGTCGTACGCCAGCATGTCCACGCGCCCGCCGGGGCGCAGGAGCGCGGCGATCGCGAGCCAGAACTGGCGCAGCTCGCCCCGGGCGAGGTTCCGCCGGGTCAGGCGCAGGCCCTTCACGAGGCCCACCGCGCCGGGCTTGTGGTGCGTGACCAGGCCGACGGATTTCAGCCCCCTGAAACCCGGCGCGCTCGACCGGCACGCCGCGGCGCAGTCGTGCGCCAGCGCCTGCAGGCTACCGAACCGCCAGTCGAAGTACACGGCGACGACGCCGTCGCGCGCGGCGGAGAGCAGCGCGTCCGCGAAGCGCACGCGCGAAGACACGAGCACGAGACGCGAGGGCGGGTTCGCGGCGGTCTCCGCGCGAGCTCCCGCGACGTCGAGCGACGAGACGTCGAGCGACGAGACGTCGAGCGACGAGACGTCTTCGCCGGAGCCCGCGTCGCTCGCCGCGACGCTCCCCTCACGCGTCTCTCCCCTCGGCGGCGGCGGCGCGCCGTCACGCCAGCCCTCCGGCCAGATGATCTGCGCCAGCACCACGCTCCCGAACGCGGGGTCGATCAGCAGCGCGTCGGCGTCGATCTTGGCGCGCAGGGACGTCACGAGGTCGTCCAGCGCGACGTCGCCGGGCGCGTCGTCGACGCTCACCGTCGCCGCGCCGGACACTTCGTCGTACGCCGTGACCCGAAAGCGGTCCGCGCGCGCGCCCAGCTCCGACGCCAACTCACCGGCGAAGTAGCTCTGCGCGCTGGGCTGCTTGAACTCCGCGGGGTCCATCTCCACGAGCAGGTCCACGGCGAGAGCGCGCCGCGCTCGCGCCGCCGACGCCGTCGACGCCGTCGACGCCGCGGCGCGCGGATTTCGCGCCGCGGATTTCAGAGTATTGAACCTGGCCGCGGCGAGCGCGGCGGTCGCGGGCGCGTGTATGCCTCCCAGCACGCGCGCCGCCGCGGAGGACAGACCCGCGTCCGCGCCGGCGTCGGACCCGTCGTCGCCGGACCCGGCGTCGTCGCGGCGCGCGTCGCGCGCGGCGGCGGCGGCCGCCGCCGCCGCCGCGTCGACATCCGCGCCCTCCCCCCCGCGGACGTCCCCCCCGGCCACGGCGCGCATGCGGAAGTACGCCGCGTACGTCCTCCCGACGGTCTGCAGCCTCCTCGCGGCGTTCGCGGCGACCGCCCTCGCGTCCGCCTCCGCCGCGCTCTCCGCGAGGGCGGCGCCCTCCGCGAGCGAGACGGTGCGCCGCGTCACGGGGTCGGCGCCGAGCTCCTCC
>Ga0181601_10003968_pt1 | contig 12453 bp, 9 predicted proteins | sample 041ome_8_FD_133020 | JGI IMG/M metagenome (GOLD analysis project Ga0181601, IMG submission 133020) | Coastal salt marsh microbial communities from the Groves Creek Marsh, Skidaway Island, Georgia - 041407BS metaG (megahit assembly) | ecosystem: Environmental > Aquatic > Marine > Intertidal zone...
AAAAAACAATATATTTCATATTATTATCAAATACTAGTAATATGAAATGCCTTATTCTATACACATTTTGATGAATTCATCATTGTTTCGGACATCATTTTTTATAAATTTGCTTGATATTACAAGTTTAACAACTTTATCAATCAAAACCATGTCATTTTTCAAAATAAATAATTCGTCTGTTTTTATATTTAAAATTTTAAATGTTTTTTCGGGATTTTCTAAAATATTCCATAACCAAGCATAAATAATAACCTGTATTTTATGATCTAATGAAATTTCATTGGTACATTTTAACTCCCAAACACTTTTTTCACTCACTAAATCTACTCGTGCAGAGAAACGAAATTGGAAATTATTTAAACTACAATCACTTAATGCCATATCAATATTTTCATGAGCTTCTTCATCACTTGAATGAATGATGGAATATTCTGCTTGTGGTTCTTCTTCTTCGCATTCAATACCTATATGATGTTGTATTCTATCTTTACAATTTTCGATGACTTCTTCGTCAAGCCAATTACATTCATCATATTTAATTTGATGTAATTTGGAATATAATTGTTCGTCAATTGCTTTGTAAACATTAGATGCGTGTAAATAATCTTCGACAGATAACATATTTACATCAACACAATCAACTGCTTCCATTATATAAGTATCCATTTTCTCCAATTGTAGAGAGCGTTCATGTATCATGCTATATAAAACAGGTTCATCAGATAAATTCCATTTACGATTAATGTCATCGTAATACATACATGGAATTGCGATGCCATTTAAATCACTTACTTCTTCATATAATCCATTATTTGTTTGTATAATACTTGGAATTTCAAAAATCTCACCTTTTTCACAACCGGTAAATAATTCTTCAACAATAGGTGTAATTTCTTCCAGAACATCCTCATGAAGGAATTTAATTAAATCAGTTGGTGTGACATTTTGTCGCTGAATTTCATCCTCTATAGAATCTGAATCACTATCCTTTGATTTTTCATAAAATAGATTACGTGGTGTGCCTATAAAATTAATATATTCAGTGTTTTTCATTTCACGATGGTTCATTTTCAAGAAATCAAGAGGGCGATCAATAATACTATTATTGCTTTCACATAAGAATAGTTCTTCACTCGCACGTGTAGCACCGACATATAATGTATTCGGACATATATCCGAATCCAAATCGCGACCATAAAACGAAAAATAGTTTTGATCGAAACCCATTATAAATACATATTTACGTTGACGACCTTTTACCGAATGAAATGTAGATAATCCAACCTTACCTTGGATTACTCTTTCGTCCATTTTATCAGTCTCAAATAATGGTACATAGCAATTAATACCATTCATTACTAACATATTTTCTAATTTTTTGATTCGGGAACCTTTGACAGAGCCAGCTAATATGAAGAAATCATCTTGTTTAGCGCCATTTTCAATGAGTTCCTTTATTTTATGTATAATAATACGTTCAGTAATGAGCGGATTACAGTTTATATAAGATACCTTCGGTCCACTACGACAAGACATCATTCGTTCTTCACCCAACATTACTTTATTCACAAACAAGTTAATTTCATTTGTAATACGATAAGACATTTTTAATGAACGGGTTTCAAAATAAGGCGTTGATAAAAACGGGTGTATATTCCATATAAAAGGAGCCTGTGTAAGAAATCGCGTATCTGCACCCTTAAATTCATATAATCCTTGTTTATAATCACCCATAACGACAATCTGTATTTTTTTATTAGTTTTTTCGTAAATCTCTGTTAAAAATCTAACTAACAAACGATAATATAAAAGGGTCATATCTTGTGCTTCGTCAATCACTAAAATATCAACATCAATATAGGATTGTAATTTTACATCATTAATGAATATTTTACGCATCCCAGTATCAGTGTATGCGTTAGGATGATAAAATCCAACGGCCAGACTATGATAAGTATGAACGCTCATATTTCCAAGTCCATATTCTTTTGTTTTTGATCGGATTTCATAGCGAAGAGCAGAATTATACGTAAGTTGTAATATTTTTTTTTCAGGTAATTGCTTTGCAATACTGAGGACGGTAGTTGATTTACCAGAACCCGCACAAGCATCAACCGATATATTGTATCCATTTTTTACAATGTCAATTATAATTTGTTGTTCTCCGCTTGGTTTATTCATTATTATTTTTTGCGACTAAATAATAATGTTGCATTATATTTATATTATTTTACTAATCACAAATGTATTTTTCCGTTTCAATTTTTACACGGAAATAATTCACAATAGATGTAAATCTTCAAGGGTTTATACCACTACAAATACAATAATTAGAACCGCGATAATAGTTGTAAATAAATATATTGCCGTTATTTTTAGATCATTTCTATCCATGGTGTAAAAATTGAATATAGTGTTCGTCTAATATATTATTATATAAAATAGAATTTATATTGCTTGTCAAAGTATGTTATTTAAATATTCAAAAGAAGAAATGCATAATATTATTCACGAGCATATACTATTAAGATGCTGTCATGGTTCACCGCCATTAAAATATATACCAAATGATTGTTCGCGAATAGAACAACAAGCAATCGATATATTACAATATTTCAGCGGTAAAGCAGATTATAGTAAAATAAAACGCATAGAGTATTATCCGGGTTATAACGTCTTACATAATGCTATCATCACTCTTGTCAGATATGAACCGTCTATATATGCGTGTAAGGATTATTTTGAAAATACAGAGGATAATTACGACGGTAATTATGAGACGATTAAAAATAAATTATATGATTTATTAAAAAAATACGATGAATTAGAAAGACATATAGTGGATGGTGTGTATTGAATTGTTACAATCAAAAAAAGTAAAAAATAATGTAAAATTATATCATGAAATGCTGACAACAATCAATGGCGCTTATTTTTTATTGCTTTGTTATATTGTAAATTTGTGATATTTCATTATATTCATCGTCTAATAAATAAGATGTATATAATTGATATGTTTCGTCGTGACCATCAAACCAATCTTCGCGGTAATATACATTTTTCAATATTCTATTGGTTTTATCTTTGTAGATAACATAAAGATCATATAAATTCGAACGTGGTCCATAACGATCATAACCATCATGACTCAAAACAATTTTTTTAGTAAGTAAAGTATTATCCGCATCCTCTAGATTACAAAGCACCTTTTTTATTTGTCTTTTATTTCGTGTTTCAGACATCGTTGTTGTAGTTATATTGTTCCAGTTGTGTTATTCACGGAACAAAAGTTATTTTCCGTTTCAATTTTTCCTAATTTATGGGTCAGGTTCTATATTTGAGATAAAAGATTGTCAGATCCTTCATCAATAGTATCCAATACGTTTTCTAGTTCAATGTCAAAAGCACGTTTGCCGGATTTTGTAATCGTTTCCAAAAAGGATACATCTTGACCTGGACGTAATTGTTGATAAATACCTTCCATGCCATTTGCGTTGACCGATGTATAATGAAATAAATATTCATTATTATCTTTGTTACATGTAATTATACCTGTACCTTTATCCAAATAATATTTTTTTATTTTTCCTCTGAAACGTTGTATGGTGGCTCGTTTTATATCATCAGGAATAACATCATTCACTGCCTTTCGTGGTGTCAAAATACTTAAACCACGTTTGATATTTTTTATCTGTTTTTCACTATACTTGTTGATAATATTCCTACAAGATGAAATAGCAGTAGAATTGGTAGCCTGCATAGAATTTACACGTAATTGAAAATCTAAATGATATACTTTGTATTGAAAAAGACCGGCAATATATTTTTGTTTATATGACGAATTATTAGTTATTGTTACATATATGAATACATTATCATCAAGTTCTTTACAAATGACTTCTTCTTCAGCATTATTATTGTATCCATTTTCAACATTTATTTTGATATCTTCTAATATAGATGATATAACCATTGGATCTCCGATACACATACGTAATGCTGTTTTGCTTTGTTTTACAACATTACCCATGTCAAATTTAAACATACAAGAGCGACAATTATAATTCACAAATTTGTTTTGAGTATTTTTATAGGTTGGTTCTTCGTCACAAACTTGTGGAAAAGTACGAATTACAAATTTTTCAATTGCATCAAAACGTGGTGAAGCACTATGGCTTTCTTTGTTAAATAATTCATAACCGTTTAATCCAGTCATTTCATCCGTATGACTATCCTCAATCCATTTATTTCGTAAACTTTCATCGGGACAACGGATACAAGAACCCTTGTAATACTTTCCTTTATCATCATTGTATTCACTGCCTCGATAAAACCAACATTCTTGTGTATCTAGACATAAAAAACAATTCATGTTTTCCACGACAGTTTCCATTTTCTCTGCGATTTTCTTTTGTTTTTCATTACCAGTTTTGTATATTGTAATTTGTTTAGTTATATCTGCTTTAATATTTTCATTTTTTTTATCCATATGTATACATTTCAAGAAGAGAATTATATCATATGATTTGTATTTTTTTGATTTTTAAATTTTTCACAATCCTTAAATAATGTTTTGTAAATATCGCAATCCTTTACACCATATTTTTCCAAACATTTTTCCAACATTTGTTTTTCTTTCAGACAAAGTTTAATATAACGTTCATATGAGATGGAAAGAGTTTTATCCATTTATTCTAAATACAACACCTTATGCACTTATACATTTATTCATATTTTATTTGTATATTATTTTACAAATAAAATTATTTGCGAACTTTACGTGTCCTACGATTATTTTTTATACTTTCACGGAATGTGGTATTGTTCTCGATAGCAGTTAATAGACGAACCTGTTTCTTTGCGTTTTCCATAGTACTACATTTTGCGAATACCTTTTTAGTAGATGGCTTATATACTTTATAACATGGTTTATTGCGAACCTTGCGTATTTTGTATGGCATTATTATACATTATTCAATGATATTTTTGAGAGTAAAATTACAATAAATTAGAAACATAAATATATCCATTATGTTCTACAGCAGTTTGATAATGTCCGTTTGCGGAAACAGCAATACATCTCCAAGCTCTATTTTGTAATGCGGGATCTTCATTGCGTTCCCATGTAACACCATAATCAACCGAAAAATAAATAAATCCGTTATCTTGCAATAAAGACATATATCTACCGGTTCCCGAAATAGAAACATTACGCCAATATCCAACAATATTTAACAATGTATCTGTAATCATATTCCAAGTAGCACCATAATCATTTGATAAATACACCTTACCTAAACTTTCCACAGCAACCATATATTGTCCGTCAGAAGAAATAGATACATCCATCCAATTTTTATCATTAAAAGGTGATGATTCAAATACATCAGTAAATGTGACGCCAAAATCATCAGAAATATAAATAGTTTCACAAACAATAACTTGATATTGACCGTTATAAGATATTGAAACACCGCAAGTTGGAAATGCTTGTATAGAATAAAACAAATTAGAACCATCATCAAGACGATTCCATGTTACACCAAAATCATCCGAGCTATATAAACTGTCACCCGCAACAACGACTTTTTGGTATTGTCCGTTCAATGAAATAGAAATATAAATAATAACATCTTGAGTATCCAAAGCCTTTACCCAAGTGATACCATAATCATTAGAAACATAAATTTCATTACCATTTGAAGCGGTTTGATGTTGACCTTCATGTGTAATACCAATAGCATTAACAGTAGATGTTCCAATAGCATAACGAATTTCCCAAGTTGAACCAAAATCATTGGAGTTATATATAGCACCAGTTACATCAATAGCACTTTGATATTGTCCGGTGGATGAAATAGAAACAAAATTCCAGTCACGAGCACCTAAATTCAATGTCATATTCGTCCAAGTGTCCGCATAATTTTCAAAACTGTAGCCTTCATTTGCGCTGGCAATTAATAATATAGGTACAGTATATGATTGTGTAATATTAGTACTACTATAGGTAGTTACCTTTCGGACTTTAGTATTTAAATCATAATAATTCAACTGACTGTCAATCTTTTGTAAATTACTAGTACCCGAAAAAATATCGCTATTTGCACCCAGTTCAATATCCAATTTCAGAGTTACAGTCATACCTTCTGGAATATAAATTAAATCTCCAGGACGATAACCATCAGAAGTTGTATAGGTTCTATCAGAGCGATTATCAAATATATCTTGTGAAATAGCACCGTTTAATTGAGTACTAATATCATAAATACGTAAATCGCCCGTAAAATCACTAACAAATGAACCATTAATGTCAAAATTTCCTCCATTTATGAGATGGAGATACGCAGAAGCATCAAATACACCACCATTCAAAGTAAATATATTATTATTTAATCTGATAGGAGTACCAAAATAAGCATTAATTGTATGTAAAAAGTCGCTATATAATGTAGACATTTTACCCATAGATACGATATTGGAAGTCGTTACATTATTTAAAAAATCATCAGTTGTAATTTCCATACTTTCATTAATTGTAACATTTCCGGATGTTGGATTTTCACTTGCGTCTAATACAACACCAATTTTATAATTTAATTCACGTACACTATAAGTTAACTGTATTGCGTCAGCAACATTATATACTCTAGATGTATCAACAGCAGGTCTATATGTAGGAAAGGATTGATCTATTTGAAACCCACCAAAACCTGCGATTGCATAACTAGTTGAATATGGATTTGTAGGATCTGTACTCATTATAACTTATAATATGATATATATATTATTTACAAGATAATACATATTTACTATCGTATCAAAATTATACTAATATCAACAATAAGTCAGTTGTAACTATGTTCTCTAAATTTGGAAATGGATTCATTGACAAGTCCGAGTAATAAGGTTGTGTTAATAAAGAATTTGGATAATCTTGATTATTAGTAGCAACGGTTGTATTTATTCCTATGTTATATGTTAAATCAAGTGCGATCTTTCCTTGTATACCATCCAAAATAAGTAATTTATCACCTGGAATGAAACCATGATATATACTATGAAATGTTCTATTGTCAAATATATTGTGTTTTATTGCTTGTTTTAAAATAACATTTAAATTGGAAAGAGTAATAGTGCCTTGTAATTGGTATTCATTTGTATCAAGGGTTCGCGATTTCAATGTATCATGAAATTCATTGAGACTCATAAAACCATCATCGTCAATATCAATGTCTTGTTGAATGAGCTGCGATGTTAAACCACCCAACCCAAAATACCGATTCACCTTTCTCAAAAAATCGTTATATAATGTATTAAAAGCACCATAATGCACGATACCACTCGCATCAAAATTATCTAAAAAATCACTAGACGAAAGAGAAATACTATCATTATCGAATTCAAGGTTCACCGCATTATAATTATTATTTGTTTGTGTAATATTTCCTGAATTGTCTTTATAAATACCTAGTTTTTCATTCAATATAGATGCTGGGAATTCAATTTGTAATGTTTGAGTCAAATTGTAGGTTTCGGGATTAAATACAAGACTAATATCAAGAATAAAATATTCCTTTTCAACGAAGAACCCACCCTCCCCAAGAATAACATAGTCAACAAGTGTATATTTTTGTAATGTTGTCATAAAAATATATAAATTTTTGTATATATTTACAAGTCATAAATCGTTTTCAAATTCAAACAAAAAGAGAAATTTGAATTATTCATCTGTAATACACGTCCATATTCATCCAATAAACGTATATGTAAGCGTTGAATATCAACTGGACCAAAATATCTACGAGGTTCTGTCACAATATTGAAATCATTTTCCATCAATAATGCGAAATATGAACCTTTTAATGAAATACGTGCGAGAATATTAGAATTCAATATAGAATCAGAAAAAACACTGACAAAATGATTATTGACATTATTGTTATAATCGTCAATAGCAAGATAAACATAACGAATGGTAGATGGTTCAATTATACTTTCTGCAACATGACATCGGGAACCTGTATATAATGTTTTTATAAATCCTAAATTCTGCCCTATTTTGGATGTAATTGGTTTATTATCATTTTGTAAATCAGTACCTTTTCTAAAATCCATTGTAATGTCTAAAATATTATCTGCTTTGGTATACTCTGAATTAGGTTGTATTGTTACTTTTCCGGTTCCCGATCCAGAGATTGTAATATCATGAACTAAATGAATATAAGAATATGGATCATCTGGTGAGATCAAATTACCACTTGCATCTTTTGGTGCAAAACCATTATTTATTGAATATAATAAATCACTTGCGTTATAATTACCGTCTTTTAATATCAATACTTTTTCAATTTCCTTTATGACTGTATTATCATCAAAATCTTTATAAATGAGTCTAACATATAAATAGTTATTACCATAAGATTCAGTAATACCATAAAATGTCACGGGCAATTCTAATGAAGAAAGAGTCATAGAAACAACTTTATTTATTTTTGTTGGTAGTTGTAATATAAAATCAGAACTGGGTGCTTTGATATCTTTTCTAAAGCGTGTATCAATATTTAAACTTGTTGTGCTAATACGATGATTTAATGGATTTAGAGAACCTCTAAAAAAATCACTGTTTTGTGCGTAAACATAAGGTTTGTTGTTAGGCGTTACTAGTTCATCATTGCGTGGTATACTTTGTTCTTTATATATTGTATTATCTAGACGATGATTTTTTGGAATGGTAGTGGGTTGTTTTGGACCACCACATTTTACAAATATAATCCAATTACGTGCGGTTTCAAGAAAATCGAGTAAATCTTTTTTAAATTTTCTATCAACTTTTCCAGAAGAAAGGAGAACCTCGCGTATTTTTACTTCTTTTTCTTCAATATCAGCAGCAGTGTATTTTTGCGAAGGTTTTATTTGAAAAAATTGTTCCAAATCATGCATATTATAATTATTAATATCCAAATCTAAATCGTCATTCATAATTTGTATATAGATTGTTCATATAATAAATGGAAAATGAAAACGAAAATCATTTATAAACCATTATGAATTTGTATATCTTTAAATTGTAAAATAAATAATATTGAAAAAATAAATAATGTGAATAATTATTATACTAATGTCGTCAAGTGATTATACATCTTTGAGGAGATACAAAGAAATATATAATTGTTGTGAAAATACGTTGGGTACAGGTCCCACTGGTACAGTTAATCCTGCATATCTGATTGGTCCAACGGGTCCAGAAGGACAACAGGGTATACAAGGACCTAGTAATGGTGGTCTTTTTGTAATATATACGGAAGCAAATAATGGATTTGGTCTCGACAATAGTGGATATATATTTTCTTTTGGTGACAGTGGAAATAGTATTAACAGTGGTGTAACAATCGGAACGGATTGTAGTTTAGAATATGTTGCTATACAAATGCAAACAGATCCTAGTAATAATGGTTTATTGGAAATATACAAGAACGATGTAGCAACGGGAGTTCAAATGACAGGTATCGATAGTTCTAATAATACTTTTGATGTATCATTATCGTTCACAAAAGGTGATATATTCAATGTATTATGTAAAGGTGGTTCTGGTGGTGGAAATATTTCAATGAGTGCGTGGTTTCGTTCAATGGGTATAACCGGACCTACAGGTCCAACAGGGTTAGGTGCTACTGGAGAAACTGGTGTAACTGGACCAACTGGAGAAACTGGTGTAACTGGACCAACTGGAGAAATAGGACCTACTGGATTACAAGGTATACAGGGTATACAAGGATTAAGTGGTGATGCGGGTGTGACGGGACCTACGGGAGCCCAGGGTATTCAAGGTATTCAAGGTATCCAAGGTGTAACCGGTCCAACGGGTGATGCTGGTATTGTTGGTCCAACAGGTTCTCAAGGTATTCAGGGTATTACCGGTCCAATTGGTTCATTGGGTCCTATCGGTCCAACTGGATATACTGGACCTCAAGGTATTCAAGGAATCCAAGGAATCCAAGGAATCCAAGGTGTGACGGGTCCAATTGGTTCGGTCGGTGCAACCGGTTCTACGGGAGCTCAAGGTATACAAGGTATACAAGGTATTCAAGGTGTGACAGGTTCTCAAGGTATTCAAGGTGTGATTGGTCCAACGGGTGCTGTTGGTGATATGGGTCCAACAGGTTCTCAAGGTCCACAAGGAGTTCAGGGACAGGTGGGCGCGACGGGACCTACAGGATTACAAGGTATTCAAGGTGTGACTGGTCCAACGGGTGCTGTTGGTTCTACTGGTTCTACGGGTCCTACTGGTTCTCAAGGCATTCAAGGTATTCAAGGTCAAACTGGTTCTCAAGGTATTCAAGGTCCTACAGGATTACAAGGTCCACAGGGATTGAGTGGTGATGTGGGTGCGACTGGACCTACGGGAGCCCAAGGTATTCAAGGTCCCACTGGGTTACAAGGTCCACAGGGATTGAGTGGTGATGTGGGTGCAACTGGACCTACGGGAGCCCAAGGTATTCAAGGTCCCACAGGATTACAAGGTCCACAGGGATTGAGTGGCGATGTGGGTGCGACTGGACCTACGGGAGCCCAAGGTATTCAAGGTCCCACAGGATTACAAGGTCCACAGGGATTGAGTGGTGATGTGGGTGCGACTGGACCTACGGGGGCCCAAGGTATTCAAGGTCCCACAGGATTACAAGGTCCACAGGGTTACACTGGACCAACGGGTCCTACGGGGGCCCAAGGTATTAATAGTTCTGTTACTGGTTTTACTTTGTATTTTGATGAGAACGAATATCCCGGACCTGATTTTATTGGTGAATTAGTTCCAACCCCATTGATAAATGAACCAGCAACATCAAATGTGTATAATTTTCAGGGTAGCACAGATTATACCAGTCATTTAATCGGACGTTTTGAAAGTACACCGTATAATTATAATACAACTATCCCTAGTACTTGGAAAATTCAATTATTTTGTAATTCAAATAGCGAACATGTGTATTTAAATATGGATATTTATTATTATGATACTATTAATGATCCAAATACACCAATATTGATTTATAATACAGGTACATCTCCTTACTTAATACCATTTAACGTTCAACCGCAATTATTGGATTTTTTGGTAAATGTTGATTATTTTATTTTTACACATTATAAAATTCGTATTGATTTTTTTGTAGAACATTCTAGTGGATATGATACAACTGGTAAAAATGCGTCAATTTATATGCGTAATGGTTATACATCAAATGTTACTAGTATACCTTTGGATTTTAACAATTTTATTGTTAGTGGTGATCTTACAGTATTAGGTGATCTATCTTTAAATAATACTTTGAATGTTGGTGACACAGCAACTTTTGGTGCATCTGTATATGTAGCTGACGATGTTTCATTGGGTCAAGATTTATACGTTCAACGTAATGCTTATGTATATGGTGAAACGGATCTATGTGGGAATGTGTTAATGAGAAATAAATTAACAGTTATTGATGATGTAAGTTTAAATAATAATGTTACAATTACTGGAAATACAGAGATAAAGGGAGATATTAGTAGTTCTCTATTACAAATAGACAATATTAGAATTGATGGAAATACAATATCTAGTACAAATCCAAATGGTGAAATTATATTAGATACAAATGGTACTGGACGTGTTGTAATCAAAAAGGGATTAACAGTAGATGGTTCTATTAATTTTACTGGAGAATTTAATCAAATAGACACGAATGTTAGTGTAACACAACAAATAGATATATCTAATGATGGAACTGGACCCGCTTTAATTGTCACACAACACGGAGTCCAAGATATTATGCGTGTAAATGATGATTTAAATGAAGTGATGGTAATTAAGGATGGTGGTGATGTGTCAATGAATTATAATTTGTTTGTTGATGGGATTATTGAAGGGCATTCGAATGCTGTTTTTCATGGGACATTGGATATAAGCAATGATGCTGTATTTAAAAGTAACGTGTTAATAGAAAATAATTTGGATGTGTATGGAGATGTATCAATGGGTTCCAAACTCTTGGTTCAAGACGATGTTTCTTTGAATTCAGAATTATATGTCGCTGGTTCTACCAAGTTAGATAGCACATTAGAAGTGACAAATACAACAATAATGAATAACACATTGGATGTTTATGGAGATGTATCAATGGGTTCCAAACTTTTGGTTCAAGACGATGTTTCTTTGAACGCAGAATTGTATGTCGCTGATAATGTCCGTTTCGATAACACTTTGGAAGTATCTAATAATGTTGTTTTTGAAAGCAAGTTGGATGTCTATGGAGATGTATCAATGGGTTCCAAACTTTTGGTTCAAGATGATGTTTCTTTGAATTCAGAATTATATGTCGCTGATAATGTCCGTTTCGATAATACATTGGAAGTATCTAACAATGTTGTTTTTGAAAACAAATTGGATGTATATGGAGATGTTTCCATGGG
>Ga0181601_10003972_pt1 | contig 12450 bp, 13 predicted proteins | sample 041ome_8_FD_133020 | JGI IMG/M metagenome (GOLD analysis project Ga0181601, IMG submission 133020) | Coastal salt marsh microbial communities from the Groves Creek Marsh, Skidaway Island, Georgia - 041407BS metaG (megahit assembly) | ecosystem: Environmental > Aquatic > Marine > Intertidal zone...
ATTTTTTCAGTTCAATATTTAATCTTTTTATTTCATCAGAAAAACAAATAAGAGTTTTTTTACAATTTCTAACATCCTCACTCGTAGAAATATTTTCTTTTTTGATTTCTTCATTAGAATTTTTTATTACATCATTTACTAACATATTTATTATCTTCCTAACAGTTTCACTAACTATTTTTGACTTTGATAATCTTGGATATTTTGCTAACACTTCACTCATTTGATCATAGAAAATTGGCAAATCTTCGAGCTGTTCTATAAATATTTTTTTTGCTTTTATTCCATCTTGAATATCATGATTATTATAAGCAATTTCATCGCATATATTTGTCAACTGAGCTTCTAGTGATGGATTCTTTTTTTCAATAAATCTATTCCCAACAGATCCTAATTTTTTTGCAAGAGACAAACTACATCTTTTTAATATTCCTTCCCTAGTTTCAAAGCATAGATTTATGCCTGGAAAGTTTGCATATTGATTCTCTAATTTATCAATTATTCTTAGTGATTGAATATTATGTTCAAAACCACCAAATTTTTTCATACATTTATTTAATATATCTTGTCCAGCGTGGCCGAATGGTGTGTGCCCTAAATCGTGTGCTAATGATATTGCTTCAGTCAAGTCCTCATTTATTTTTAATGCCCTCGCAACAGCCCTTGATATTTGGGCAACTTCTATAGTATGAGTAAGCCTAGTTCTATACATATCACCTTCATGATTTACAAAAACTTGTGTTTTATATTCAAGTCTCCTAAAAGCTGTAGAATGAATTATTCTTTCACGATCTCTTTGAAATTCTGACCTTAAATTAGGCGGATCTTCATTATGAACACGACCTAAGCTTTTTGAAGATTTTAAGGCATAAGAAGCAAGGCGATTTTCAATTTCATTGGGCATGATTTTTTAATGCTTTCATAACCATAGACTTTTTAATCTCATTTGTTATGTATGCACTTCCAATATTTTTAGGAAGAACAAAAACAATTTTATTGTTCTTAACTTTTTTATCTAATAGCATTGTTTTATAAAGTTTTTCTAAATTTATATTTTTGGGTAATTTTATAGGTAATTTGAATATTTTTAAAATTTTTTTGATTTCCTCATATTCTGCATTTGTCATTATTTTTTTTTGTATTGAAATGTCAGCGGCTATGAGAAAGCCACAAGCTATTGCTTCGCCATGTAACCATTTTCCATAACCAAGATTATTTTCTATAGCATGCCCAAAGGTGTGCCCCAAATTCAATAATGCGCGAATGTCTTTCTCTTTTTCATCTAGAGCAACTATGTCCGCTTTTATTTGGCAAGATTTTTTGATAATTTTTATTATGCTTTCAGTATTTAAGTTTTTAATATTTTCATGCTCTTTTAATATCCATTTAAAAAATATTTTATCCTTGATAATTCCGTATTTTACTACTTCAGCCATGCCAGCGTTAAATTGTCTTTCAGATAAAGTTTTTAAAATTTCTGTATCGGCAATAACCGCACTAGGCTGATGAAAAGAACCAATCATATTTTTACCTAGAGTATGATTAATACCTGTTTTACCCCCTACAGATGAGTCAACCATTGCAAGCAAAGTAGTTGGTATTTGTATAAACTTAATGCCTCGTTGATAGGTTGAAGCAGCGAAGCCTGTGATATCGCCAATAACCCCACCACCGAAAGCAATTAAAGCACTATCTCTAGAAAAATTGTTTTTTAGCAAATAGTTATGAATTTTTGTAATACTTTCTTGATTTTTATATTTTTCGCCATCTGGCAAAATTATATTTTCTTTTTTTAATATATTATTTTTAAGATTCTTGAAGTGTAAAGCTTTAATTTTATTGTTTGTAATAAGAGCAATCTTTTTTTCTTTAATAGCAAGATATAGTTTTTTATTAGATAGAATATTTTTTCCAATAAAAATAGGGTATGAATTTTCTTTTAGCTTAACAATTATTTTTTTCATATTCCTGAATAATAATTTTTGATATTTTTACTGTATCATAATTGTCAGTATTTATTTTAGTATTTGCTATTTCCTTATAATACATTTGTCTCTCTTTAATTAAACTAGTAATTTTTTCCTCAGCATTTACATTGTTTATTAAAGGTCTGTTTTTATCATTTTCAGTTCGATAGACTAATTCTTTGATGCTTGCTATCAAATAAACAACAAATCCCATTTTTTCAATTATTTTACGATTTTGCTCTAGCAATATTATACCCCCGCCAGTAGCAATAACTGATTTCTTGCAAGTTGAAATATCGTTTAAAATTTTAGACTCTCTTTTTCTAAAACCTTCTTCGCCCTCATGCTCAAATATTGTGCTTATATCTACCCCTGTCTTTTCCTCAATTAATTGATCAGTATCAATGAAATCAAATTTCATCATTTTTGATAATTTTTTGCCAATAGAGCTCTTTCCAGAACCCATTGGACCGATTAAAATTATATTGTTCCTATGTTTAGACAAGATAAATTTTGTTTTTATAGTATTATATAGATATTAACAAGAAACTTTATTGCTACCAACAAGTATGAGTATATTTCTTAAAAAAGCCTTAAAACCAACCTATTTTATAATTGGTTTAATTGTTGCGTCACTTTTAACATTTTATATTGTTTTAGCTAGCAGTTTACCCTCGGTTGAAGAGATACTTGATATGAGGATGCAAATACCAATGCGAGTATATACTCAAGATAAAAAATTAATAGCCGTTTATGGTGAAAAAAAGAGAATTCCGGTGACTTTTGAAGAGATACCAAATGATTTAAAAAATGCATTTATCGCGGCAGAGGATAACAGGTTTTATAATCATAGCGGCGTTGATTATCTGGGCTTATTAAGAGCATTTAAAAGCTTCATAACAACAGGCAAAGTTACTCAAGGTGGAAGCACAATTACAATGCAAGTTGCTAGAAACTTTTATTTAACAAGAGAAAAAAAAATTATTCGTAAGTTAAGAGAAATTCTCCTAGCATATAAAATGGAGAGAAATTTAAGTAAAGAAAGAATTTTTGAACTCTATATGAATAAAATTTATCTTGGTCATAGATCATATGGAGTCGCAGCTGCTTCACAAGTATATTATGGGAAAAGACTAGAAGATTTAACTTTAGCCCAAATGGCAATGATTGCTGGTTTGCCTAAAGCGCCTTCAAAATATAATCCAATCTCTAACGAAAAGAGAGCTCTTCAAAGAAGAGATTATGTCTTAAGAAGAATGTCAGAAAATAATTTTATATCAAAGGAAGAGTACGTAACTGCTTATCTTTCTCCTGTATCTGCTAAGTTAAACACTGCAAGCATAGAATTGAGAGCACCATATGTAGCTGAAATGGTAAGAGCGCAAATGGAAGAAAGATTTGGTAACGACGCTTATATACTAGGTTACGATGTTTTTACAACTGTAGATAGTAAATTACAGGAGGCAGCAAGACAATCATTAAGAAAAAATATTGAAAAATATGATATTCGACACGGGTACAGAGGCCCTGAAGGAAAGATAAATTATGGTAAATTATTAAATTCTGATCTTGAATATGATTTAGAAATTTCAAAAAAAAATATTTCTAAATTCTTAAATAGCTACTATGAGATTAATAAGAATGTCCCAGCAGTAGTTTTAAATGTAGATAAATATTCTATAAAAGTATATTCAAAATATAATAAGCTAATAGATATTCATATAGATGATATTTTGATAAAAAATCAGTACTTTGATGTTAATTATAGGAAAAAAATTAAGAATTTTTATTCTGTTTTATCAATTGGAGATGTAATAAGAATAAAGGAAGTAAATAATAAGTGGAAATTATCTCAGGTACCCAATGTAAATGGGGCTTTAGTTTCAATTGATTCTAATAGTGGAGCAATCTCCGCTTTATCTGGTGGGTATGATTTTAGAATAAGTAAATTTAATAGAGTTACTCAAGCAAAAAGACAGCCAGGTTCTAGTTTCAAACCGTTTATTTACTCAGCGGCATTAAACAAAGGATATACTCCTGCCTCTATAATAAACGACGCACCAAAAGTATTTAAAGAAAATACAGTTAGTGGGGCTTGGAGGCCAAAAAATTATGGTGGGAAATTTTATGGTTTTACAAGACTGCGTTATGGTTTAGCAAAATCTATAAATATGATCTCAATAAGATTATTAGATAGTATTGGAATAAATTATACTTTAAATTATGCAAAAAACTTTGCTTTACCTACTGAAAAATTTCCAAAAGACTTAACTTTAGCTTTAGGTAGTGGCGAAATTACTCCTCTAGAGTTGGCTCAATCTTATGCATATTTTTCAAATGGAGGTTATGGAATTCAGCCTTATTTAATTGAGCAAGTAAGGAAAAGAAATAATGAAATTATTTATGTTGAAAATCCTATAAGAGTATGTAGTAATCCTTGTGACTATGTAAGTTTAGATACTTTGCAATTTCCTTCAGCTAAATCTGTTGAAGAAGTTCAAGAGTTAAGAGAAATAGCTGGTTTACCAAGATTTTCAATGCAAACACTTGACCCAAGAAATATTTATCAGATGGTAAGTATAATGAAAGACGTAGTGAAATATGGAACAGCTAAGAGAGCGAAAGTTCTTAAAAGAAGTGACATCGCAGGGAAAACAGGAACTACAAATGATCAAAAGGATGCTTGGTTCAGCGGGTTTAATAGAGATATTGTTGCAGTAAGTTTTTTAGGTTTTGATGATCATTCTTCGCTTGGTAAAAAAGAATTTGGAAGCACAGCGGCTTTACCAATGTGGATTGATTACATGAAAGTAGCATTAAAAGGAAAGCCTATTGCAAATTTAGATGAACCAGATGGTTTAGTAAGCGCTAAGATTGATAGCAAAAATGGTTTATTAGCTTCTCCTGATTCAAAAAATTCCATAATCGAAGTTTTTAGAAAAGAAAATGTTCCTAAAACTTTTAGTAAAGATAATAAAATTATAAATAAAAACGAGGAAGAGGTTGAAATAGAAAAATTATTTTAATTCTGATGATATCTTTTACTATACTCTTTTACATGGTTTATTAAAAATTCTAAATTATCTGGGTCAACATATTGATCAATTCCGTGTCCTAAATTAAAAATATGTTTGTGGCCAAAACCATAAGAATCCATAACTTTGCTTGCTGCATTTTTAATGGATTCTTTTGTGCCATGAAGAGCGCAAGGATCTAAATTACCTTGCAAGCATATGTTTTCACCAACAGTTTTACGTGCCGATGATAATTCCACTGTCCAATCTAAACCAATTGCATCACAACCAGAATCTGTAATTTGTTTTAACCAATTACCACCACCTTTAGTAAAAAGTATAACTGGGATTTTTTTTGTTAACTCGTTTTTTCTTAATTTTTCTATTATTTTTTTCATTGGATCAAGAGAAAAATTTATATAATTTTCGGTATTAAGTAATCCTCCCCAAGAGTCAAAAATCATTAATATATTAGCCCCTGCTTTAACCTGCATTATTAGATAATTAGAAATAGCATTAACTAATTTTTGGTTCAAAGTTTGTAACATTTTTTTGTCATTATAGATTTTTGATCTAACTTTTCTAAACTCTTTTGTTGCCGAACCTTCAATCATATAGGTTGATAACGTCCATGGGCTTCCTGAAAATCCTATAAGTGGAATTTCGTTATTTAATTTTTTTTTAGTTTCAATAATAGCTTCGGACACGTAATTCAATTTTGTATCTATGTCATTATCATTAAGATTTTGTACATTGGAAATGTCATCGAGAGGATTGTCAAAATATGGTCCATGATTATCTTTAAATTTTAACTCTAGCCCCATTGCATCAGGAATAGTAAGGATGTCAGAAAATATTATGGCTGCATCAAGATTAAATCTTTCAATTGGCTGCAAAGTAACTTCGGATGCAAGATCAGGAGATTACATAGATTTATGAAGCTACCTGCTTTTTTTCTAGTTTTTTTATACTCTGGCAGATATCTTCCAGCTTGACGCATAATCCAAACCGGAGTTCTATCAACAGGAGAACCCTTTAATACATCTAATATTCTTGTATTTTTGATTTGGCCCATTATTTATATCTCTAAATAATCAAGAATATTTTCTGCGGCTTCTCTTCCTTCAAAAACTGCAGTAACAACTAAATCTGAACCTCTTGTCATATCACCACCCGCAAAAACTTTTTTATTTGTTGTTTGATAATTATATTCATTATCAATTTTTAATAATCCTTTATCATTTACATTTATATTATATTTTTTAAACCAATCAGCTGGGCTTGGTTGAAATCCAAATGCAATAATAACTTTATCAGCTGGCACAATTTTTTCAGAATTTTTCAAAACTATTGGTTTTTTCCTGCCCATTGCATCCGCAGGACCTAATTTTGTTTTTACAACTTTTACTCCTTCAACTTTTGTATCTCCAATAATCTCTATGGGTTGATAATTAAAAAGAAATTGCACTCCTTCCTCTTTTGCGTTTTTAACTTCTTTCTTTGATCCAGGCATATTTTGTTCATCTCTTCGGTATATGCAGGTCACACTTTCTGCTTCTTGTCTAATTGATGTTCTGTTACAGTCCATTGCTGTATCTCCTCCACCAAGGATGACAACTTTTTGTTTTTTCATAGAAATAAAATCATTAGAAATTTTTAATTCACGATTAATATTTGAAATTAAAAATGGTAAGGCTTCGTGAACATTTTCGAGATCCTCGCCTTTGAAATTTCCTTTCATTGGTTTATAAGTACCCATCCCTAAAAAAACGGCATCATGATTATCGTAAATTTCTTGAAAGTCTATATCTTTACCAACTTCGGTATTTAATATAAATTCGACTCCCATTCCTTCTAAAATTTCTTTTCTTTTTTCAACAACATCTTTATCAAGCTTGAAAGGAGGAATGCCAAAAGTTAAAAGGCCACCTATTCTTGAATATTTATCAAATATTTTTGCTTTAACACCATTTCTTGTAAGTATATCTGCGCAAGCTAGTCCAGCCGGCCCAGCACCAATAATAGCAACAGTTTTATCAGTTTTAATAACGTTTGACATATCTGGTTTCCACCCTAATTTAAAGGCTTCATCAGTTATATATTTTTCTATAGATCCAATCGTGACAGCGCCAAAACCATCTTCAAGAGTACAAGCTCCTTCACAAAGTCTGTCTTGTGGGCAAATTCTTCCACATATTTCTGGTAAAGAATTTGTTTTATGAGACATTTCTGCAGCCTCAATAATTTTTCCTTCATTAATAAGATTCAACCACGTAGGTATGTAATTATGAACAGGACACTTCCATTCACAATATGGATTGCCACAATTTAAACATCTACCAGCTTGTTCAGATGCCTTTTCCGCAGCAAAATTTGAGTAAATTTCTTTATAGTTATAAATGCGTATTTCCGCCTGTTCTACAGGTGGATCTTCTCTCTGTATATCTAGAAACTGCATAGGTTCTTTCATATGTATATTATTACATAAAAACTATGAATGCTGATACTTTGATATTATTTATATTTGAAAATTAAGATAGTTTTTCTTTAACAAATTTACTAGCAAAGCCCATGTCTGCGCGATTATTTGAGCGTTTTTTTAATTCACCCATCACTTGACCTATTTGGCTCATTTGGCTGATTGATTTCTCTTTCATAATATCTTCAATCATTTTTTGAACTTCTTCTAAAGTCATTTCTTCTGGCAAGTACTCTTTAAAAACTGATAATTCATATTCTTCTTGTTCCGCTAAATCTTTTCTGTCAGCTTCTATATAATGAGTAAGAGATTCTTTACTTTTTTTAGATAATTTTTTTAATATTTCAAAAATATTTTCGTTAGTTAATTCTTGTCTAGTTTCAACTTCTTTATCGAGTATTGCCGAAAGGATTAATTTGAGGGCACCAAGACGTTTTTTGTCACCACTTTTCATTGAAGATTTTTTATCTTCAGTGATTTTATTTTTTAATGAGGAATTATTAGATTCTGTATTAGACATTAAAAATTAATATAATTTAATTCGTCTTCCAGTTGCAGTTCTATTTGTTCTTTTGTGAACCCTTTTAACAGCTGCAGCTGCTTTTCTTTTTCTGACAGATGTTGGTTTTTCGTAGAATTCTCTTTTTCTAATTTCAGTTAAAACACCAGCTTTTTCACAAGCGCGTCTGAATCTTCTGATCGCTATGTCAAATGGCTCGTTTTCTTTTACTTTAATACTTGGCATAATTTACCTTTAATAATTTAGTGGTGTGATTATACAGTTCTATGCATAAAAATCAAAAAAAATACGTGGGCATATTATGTTAGTTCTTGGCATAGAAACATCTTGTGATGAAACAGGTTTAGCAATATATGACTCAAAAAAAGGTTTAATTGCTGACGAAGTCTTTAGTCAAATTGACATACATAAGGAATATGGTGGGGTTGTTCCGGAGCTTGCCTCACGAGATCACGCAGATAGAATATTGCCGTTATTAAAAAAGATTTTAAGAGATTCAGGTAAAGGATTAGATGATATTGATCTGATTGCATATACTGCGGGGCCAGGTCTCAAAGGGTGTTTGCTTGTTGGGTCTACTTTTGCAAGATCTTTAGCGTACATTATTGATAAACCTATTATTTCCATTAATCATATAGAAGCTCATTTGCTTGCGCCAATTATGGAATATTCAGATTTATCTTTTCCATTTTTTGGCTTATTAATTTCTGGTGGACATACTATGATTGTTGATGCTAAGGATATTGGAATGTACGAAATTATGGGAGAAACACTGGATGATGCGGTAGGTGAAGCGTTTGATAAAACTGCAAAGCTTATAGGGCTCGATTATCCAGGAGGGCCATTAATTGAAAAGTTAGCAAAAGAAGGAAATGGTGGAAGTTATAAATTTCCTCGCCCAATTTTAAATCAACCTAATTGTGATTTTAGTTTTAGTGGTTTGAAAACCCATATAATGTTGACTTGGAAATCATCTGGAAAAACAGATCAAGTAAGAAAAGACATTGCTTTAGAATTACAAAATGCGGTATGTGATTGCTTAGTTGGAAAACTTAAGCGCGCACATCAAGAAAAAGGTTATTCGTCTATTGTTATCTCAGGAGGAGTTAGTGCTAATCAATTTATTCGAAATAAGATTGATAATTTCGCAGACTCGATTAATGTAAAAGCTTTTTATCCAACTAAAAAATTTTGTACAGATAATGGCGCAATGATAGCCTATGCAGGTTATAAAAAATATGAGGCTGGGCAAATATATGATTTGCAAGGTGAGGTAAAACCAAGATGGCCGCTAGATGAATTAAATGAACTTATATAATGGTTAATCAAGATTTCACAAAGCGCATTGCTATTCATTCAAAAAATGAAATATGGCATAAATCACCATCAGATGGCGTTGAGCGTTTGTATCTTGAAAGAAATGATGGTGGAGAGTCTGCTATTGCTACATCAATAGTTCGTTTCGCTCCAGGTAGTAAATTTGATGAGCATGTGCATGATGGTGGCGAAGAATTTATTGTCTTAGAGGGAATTTTTTCTGATGAGTTTGGATCTTACCCAAAAGGTACTTATATAAGAAATCCAATGGGTTCATCCCATAATCCTTATAGTGATTCTGGTTGCGTTATATTTGTAAAGCTTCGGCAATTTCAGGATGGTGATCAAGAACAAGTTAAAATTAATACAAATAAAGAACCTTGGCTCCCAGGTCTTGTTGATGGTTTATCGGTAATGCCTTTACACCATTTTAATACTGAACATGTAGCATTAGTTAAATGGGCTCCAAATACAATATTTAATCCTCATCAGCACTGGGGTGGTGAAGAAATTTTAGTTTTAGAAGGTGTGTTTCACGATGAGTTTGGTACCTACCCCAAAGGCTCATGGTTGAGAAGTCCTCATTTAAGCCAGCATACGCCTTTTACAAAAGAAGAAGGTGCGTTGATTTTTGTGAAAACAGGGCACTTAAATTAATTGACATAACTCAATATTTACAGTACTTTTAGATTATGTACGAAATCAAAAATAAATCTGTAAAACGTGGTGGCAAAAGATTAGGTGCTGGGCGCAAGAGTCTCTATGGTGTGCCTACTAAAGCAATTCGTGTTCCAGAGAATATGGTTGCAGAAGTAAGAGATTTTATAGAATCACAAAATACAGCTGAATATGAATTACCATTATTTGCTTCAAAAGTAGCTGCCGGCTTTCCTTCGCCTGCCGATGATTTTATGGACACCAAACTTGATTTAAATAGTCATTTAATTAAAACACCAAGTGCTACATTTTTTGTCCGTGTCTCAGGTGAATCAATGATTAATGCAGGTATTCATGATGGTGATTTATTAGTAGTAGACCGTAGTCTTGAACCACAGGTTGGTAAGATTGTAATTGCTGCAATTCAACATGAACTTACTGTTAAGCGTTATGCGAAAATAAACGGTAAAGTTTATTTAGCGCCAGAAAATGATGCGTATGAACCAATTTTAGTGAGTGAAGAAGATGAAGTCCATATTTGGGGTGTAGTTACTAATGTCATTCATGCGGTATAACGCATGTCTTCGCTTAAGCCAGATCCTGTTTACGCCCTAGTTGACTGCAATAACTTTTATTGTTCTTGTGAGCGAGTTTTCAATCCAGCTTTGGAAAAAAAACCTATTGCTGTTTTATCTAATAATGATGGTTGTATTGTAGCGCGTTCCAATGAGATTAAAGAATTAGGAATTCCTATGGGTGCTCCTATGTTTCAATATAAAAAATTATTAGAGCAAAAAAAAGCTATTATTTTATCATCGAATTATCAGTTGTATGGCGACATGTCGCAGCGTGTTATGGAAACATTACGTCAATTTACTCCTGCCATGGAAGTCTACTCTATTGATGAAGCATTCTTACGTTTAGAAGAATTTAGACGATTAGACTTAATGAAATATTGTTTAGATATTCGTAAAACAGTAAAACAATGGACAGGTATCCCTGTTTCAATTGGCATTGCCCCTAATAAAACATTAGCTAAAGTTGCTAATCACGTTGCAAAAAAAAATACGGATATAGGTGTATTTAATATTTGTAAAAGGCAAACACAAAATGAGATTTTAGCTAATTTTCCTGTTGGTGATATTTGGGGGATAGGAAGACAGTTAGCAAAACGTTTAAATGAAATGGGTATTAATACTGCTTTAAAATTAAGGGATGTTGATATTGTATGGGCACGAAAACATTTTACTATAGTTGGAGAACGTTTGGTTCGAGAGCTTAGGGGTTTAAGTTGTTTAGACTTAGAAGAAGTGACAGCAAAAAAAAATATTACTTCATCAAAATCATTTGGCAAATTAGTAACTGATAAAAAAGAATTGATGAATGCTATTGCTAATTATACAACACGTGCTTGCCATAAATTACGTTTACAAAATAGTAAGGCGCAAGGTATTTATGTTTATTTAAGAACTAATCCTTTTCGTCGTCAAGATCCTCAATATAATAATGGTACAACTTATGGGTTTACGGAGCCAAGCGATGATACAGCTTTCATAATTAAAGCAGCAAGAAAATGTTTAGAGCAAATTTATTCTAAAGGCTATAAATATCATAAAGCTGGCATTATGTTATTAGATATTGTTCCTGCTACATACAAACAAATGGAAATGTTTGATACAGAAGAGAGTAAAGCTCGTAGCCAATTAATGCAAACTATTGATGCTATGAATATAACGATGGGACAAGATACGATTCGCTTCGCCGCACAAGGCATTGATCATCCATGGGCTAGAAAATGTGAGCATCGAACCCCAAGGTATACGACGAATTGGAAAGAACTTGTGAAAGTAATATAAATAGCTAAGTAATTTACCCGTTTTGGGTAAACCCATATTGTCTAAACCTAATCTGGGTAAAGACTAAAAAAATAAAGACAATAAAATGACTTCTGAAGTTAGTTAGTGCTTCCTCCAGGATGGTTGGTTAGTAATTGTTTTCGATCAACCATCTTAGAGTGAAGATTTTTTAAAAAATAATTCTTAGGAGGAATTAATAAAGTGATAGCCAAATTCATGAAAGTACCTAATTACAGTTATTTATTTTTATTTTTAAGCATTTTAAGTTTTAATGTTCTAGCTGGAGCAGATCCTGATGAAGTGACGCTTGAAGAAGAGATGCAGATAGAGAATGCAACACAAAAAAAAGATTATGTGCAAAAAGATAATATAGAGTTAAAGATTGAAAAACAACCTATTGCAATTATTAAGGATTGTATTTCATTTCCTGAGGCTGTAGCTTTTAAAGAGCATTTTGCTTGCAAAGCTGATATGGAAAAAAATCGTCTTGCAAGATTAAATTGGAGTTTTGCTAAATTGTTGTTAAGGTAATTTTTTAGGGTTACTGTTTTAAGGATATGCATAATGCTAGTATTGAAAATTTTTCATAGACAATATATTTATTTATTAATTTTTTGTTTATCAATAAATTTATGTTATG
>Ga0181601_10003974_pt1 | contig 12449 bp, 8 predicted proteins | sample 041ome_8_FD_133020 | JGI IMG/M metagenome (GOLD analysis project Ga0181601, IMG submission 133020) | Coastal salt marsh microbial communities from the Groves Creek Marsh, Skidaway Island, Georgia - 041407BS metaG (megahit assembly) | ecosystem: Environmental > Aquatic > Marine > Intertidal zone...
AAATTTGCATGCCTGTATTGCATCAAGGACAGAACTCGGTTGCTGGGTGTTTCGAAAAGCACCGCCGCATCCGAGTTTTTGAAGTGATTATTGTAGGGAGATTTACTCGAGTCGTTTCGATCGTCATCGCTGGTATGAGAAAAGAAACCAATGCTAGATGTTGAGATATCTGCCACTGGAATTTTTGCCCCCCTATGCGGGTTCATGTCCTCTTTCAATAAATCTTGTTGTTCGGAAACAGAAATAGAAATATCCATTCTCATCGTTGTGGATGCTCTTATGTCAGGGTTGGATTGACTATTAAGAGTGCCGTGCCAAGTTTCGCCCACTGTATTACTCAAATCATTCTCATCGTATGGAAAACTGGCATTGAGCGTATAAAAATGAGGGACTGCAGTTGGAAACTGGAAGGTCTTACCTTCATATAATTTCGAAGTGCTTGCATCGTATCCAGCCTTGTAAGAATCCGCATACCCGTTGCTTGTTGAAGGCGAGTAAGAAAATTGTTCGTTTCTTTGCCACACCCTCTTCCCGTGCTGATTGGAATGAACCAATGTCCGGAAATTAAAATCATTCAGCAAAATCTGCTCAACTTCAGTGTGCCCAGGCAACTGCACTCCTACTTCCCAACCAAACCCGGGAAGCATAGAACTTCCTAGGTTATTAAAGTTTTCCTCCAGGAAATCTACAGAAGTCTGGACAGATCTTGCATTGTCAGGTGCCGTCCAATGGGAAAATCGCGTGATTACTTTCGGAGAGTTACTTTGAGTCGGATCATACTCAGAGAGGTAGTTACCCTGATACATGGTAATGCAGTTAATATCTGAATATCCAGTTGGTTTTTCTCCGTAAGAAAAGCCTTGCGAGGCACGGTCATATTCAAGCTTTTCCATCGCATTCGCAGGCATGCCATACACCGCGTCTATTTTTGAATAGACCCGGTACAAACCCGTGGGGGATGTGAAATCCGTAGCCCATAGAAAGCCCCTTTCCTTGGCACTCCCAGTTTGTCTAGAAATCGGTACAACCAATCGAGAAACTGATTCATCACTTGGTACCTGTTCTTCTAAAAGAGACTGAATTTCCTCACGAAATGCTGAGTAATTGACCGTTTCTCCGGGCTGTAAAACCTCGTTTGAACCAGTGTAGTCAGGCTCTACTATTCTAAGCCTGAGTGCATTGGCTACTTTTCTGTATTTGGACTCCTTAGAGAAAAACTTAAAACGAGGTTGATAGTCAGCGTTAACAGGCTGGGAGACATCGGAGTTTTCATGATAATATATGCTCTCAGAAAAGTTGATTCCATATAAAGAATGAGGGGGAATTCCATCCTCCCATTGCCTTTCAATAATCTTGGGATCTAGAGGACTTTTGGCTGTCTCTCTAAAATAAAAATCATAATCCAACCTAGGTTGATCATTGGGATAAAGGTTATTGTATTGGGGGTATGCAGACGGACTATTGATGCCAAAATATGCTACAAGAGCAGGATCTGGAGTAAGATAATCCTTAAAATTATCAGCTAAGTCTGTACGGAAAGAGGCATTATCTCGTTCATAAAGAGCCATCCACCACTTGCGATATAAGTCGTATTCTTTCAAGTCTACAGGGTATGCTTCCAAAACAACATAAGACGGGACATCAATGAAAAGATTATTTAACTCCAAAGGTTTATCGTAAGGGTTCCAAAGGGTAACGGCGGGAAGTATGGCAATTGAAAGTTTATCAGAACCAGGCTCAATAACAGGACAGATTGCCATGCGAATCTTCGTCATGATTGGAGATAAAGTGTGATTTTTGGGCTCTGGGCGATGTATTCTCTGCGAGTCATCCCAGCTGTTAAAATAAAGTGTTGCATCATTTTTACGGTCAAAGCTGTTTGAAGGGCTTTGGGGCCTTCCCTCAAAAATGACCGAATTATCACCAAATATACGCGGAAACTGGTTTGGTGCCTCTAGTTCCAAACTCTCGGGGCTAGTTTTATAAAGATTGTGAAAGTCCTCAAGAACCGACCAAGGTGGACCTGCTAGCAGGGTATCATCATCATCGATTAAAGCATCATTTCCAAGTAACCACAAATTCCTATACTTGGAATCTCCGAAAAGCGGGAGGTTTTTTTTGTAAATGATTCTTTCGCGAAAGAGATAGTTATTTGCAAAATCGTCTTCGATAACAGACGGTGGTGTTTTGCCGGGTGCAAAATTAGAGAAAGCCAGGCTCAAATCTCTCTTGAGACCGCCCGTTCGCAAATCTGAAAGCACACCATAGGAATGAGTGGTCAGCGAATGATAGTGGAGGGCACGAAAGTCATCCCAATGCAGCTCACCAGCTATTTTGTCATCCAGTAAACCCAATCCAGAAGATGAAAGCAGTTTTCCTCTGGATGTTGTTATACCATCCATCTCATAACTCCCGCCGTCCAAGTTGGGAGACGGTGCGGCAGTTATAATTGATTCATCGACCAATGGGTAACTTTGGTTGAAATCAATTTTTGCTTTTACGCCCTCATCTCCGACCCAAAAGGCATATGCCCCATCTCTGTTTTCCCAATCTTTATCCACTTTTTGGTCAGAGTGCAGGGCGGTCTTTCGCACTTTTACACGAAAAGAATCAACATCGAAAAACCCTTTCGACTTAACATCCTTAATTCGAGTGTGAACCTCTTCCGCAACTGGCTGGTTCAATAGCCAGGTTACGGAGTCATTTTCATCGGGGTCAGGAAGCTCCAAATAAGGGTGATGGTAATTTTCCAATTTTGTATCCACCACATTCTTGTGGTCCTGCCATGCGTTTTCATCCGTTCCATATTCTTGCCCAGCATTGATGGGAATTAAGCGATCTTGATCACTCGTAAGTGGCCTACCATCCGGCACCTCTATGTGCTCAGTCACTCTTCCCCTGCTGCCCAGTAGAGCCAACTTCTTTCCTTCATTCCCACTAACCAACCACGCCATTTCTATGGCAGGGTGGTGATCATAGGAACTATCCACAGCCCATGAATTGGTAAGAGCGATTGCATCATCCATATTCAAAGGAAGAGGGTTGGTCATTCGGTCGTCCTCTAGATTATTATTTGATGAACCAACCCCTCGGTCCTTCCAAACACCAGTCCACATCCGCTGCCCAGCGGGAAGTTTATCATCACCTCTCCCATTTCCGTTCAAATCAAAAGAATCCATTGATTGATCTACCTCGGTCTGAATATAGGTATTTGCACTTAGAGGAATTAGGGATTCCACCCGCTCATCATAAATATCGGCCGTCGCCGATACTCGCATATCTGGTCCCAGATGCTTTTGGATCTCTCCAATAGCGATCATCATGCCCATGCGTGCGTTTGCCCGTGCCAAAATTTGATTTTGGCGGGCATCCGTAAAACTCAACTCCAACCTGACCTGATTAACCAATGTAATGACCAGTAGGAAAACAAAGCTTATCAATGACAGAGTAAGGACCAGGGCAAAGCCTTTCTTTCCGCGGAAGTATTTTTTTCTCAATCTTGGTTCCTCCATCATTGACATCATTAACTGAGCCCAAAAATAGGATAGGGGCAAATTCTTTTACGCTGGATAGGGCACACCCCACCACCTAAAGGATGGAGGAGTTCTATTGAATTAGCGCGAAGGAATCGCAAGAATTTCTTCTTCGGATGGCCAATATTTTTCGATCTCTTCAATCGAAGGAATTTCTCGGGGGCGCACCAAGCGAAAGCCCACAAAGAGAGCGTCAGTATGATACCAAACACTTTTGGGAATTTGCGGGTCCTGCTGCTTCCAAGATTCCTCTGAGGCCATACGGGAGGAGGAGCGGTGGTTCTTTACCCCATCGTCCCAAGACCCGCCCTTAACCACACGTGGGTAGAGGGAGGTCGGAACGGCTAAAGGATTGGTTCTCTTGGTGGAGGGAGGTGCTGAGGGCGGGGGAGCAAACTGGTCAAGCGTCCACTCCCAAACATTTCCGTGCATGTCATATAAACCGAAGGGGTTGGCCGGTTTCTGACCGACAGGCTGGTACTGGAAATAACTGTTGTTCAAGAACCAGGAGTGCTCGGAAAGTTTCGCTGAATCATCCCCAAAACTATAGGCGGTGGAAGTTCCCGCTTTGCAGGCGTACTCCCACTCCGCCTCGGTAGGCAAGCGGTAGAAGCGACCGGTACGGGCACTCATCCACATCGAATACATTTTGGCGGAGAGTTGGGTCATGCAAATGGCAGGGTAACCACTCTTGCCCATTCCGAATGTCATGTCCGTGTAAGGAGCAGTGGGCTTAGTGACCGCATCGGAGAGGGTGTCGGATTTGGTTTCTTCCAACTTTTTGTACGCCCGGTTATCCCGGTCTATATTAAGCATCCATAACTCATATAAATCCCAGGTGAGTTCGTGCTTACCTATCCAGAAGTCAGAAACTTCCACTTGGTGAGCCGGCCACTCATCCGCACCACGATTTGGATCATCCAATGAGCTACCCATGGTAAATTCTCCCCCTTTTACGGGCACCATCTCGAAATTTAGATCGGAAGTGGCAATCTGCTCCTCATAATCGGAAAAATCATCCTGTACTGCCCCCGCTGAAAACCCAAGCTCGAGATAGAGATCCTTGGGCATGGTTCCGAGGATAGTGAGAGACTTTTTCTTGGGCGCCAAGGTGACATCTTCTGGCCAATCGGCTCCCTCGTCGATCCAGCGGCGAAGGGTGTAGAGATCGCCGGAGGAGAGGGGATCTGCCGGGGCAGGGGGCATGAACATCTCATCGTCCTGAGGTAGGGTGCAGAGGAAGTAGAGTTCACTCTCCACCGCATTACCGGGAACAATTACATAATCGGTAACAAACGCATGCTCTTTTGTATCTAAACGAAGATCCCCCTTCACCTTCCCCTCATAGTGACAGGCAACACAATTTAATTCCAGAATAGGCTGCACATGCTCAACAAATGAAATAGTTTTAGGAAGTCGCTTACGGGGCTCGAGCACCATTTCATCGGGCCAGTCCGCACCATCGAGTATCCACTGCTTGAGCACGGCTTTCTCGGAATCGGTGAGAGGGTAGTCTTTTTCCTCATTTTTGATCGGTGGCATGAACAATTCGTCATCGAGGGGCAGGGTAGTGGTCCAATAAAGCGAGCTTGCCTCAGGATCACCGGGCACCAGAACCTCATCTCCCGCTAGGGTGGCTGATTTTGTATCCAAACGGATATCACCCTTGGCGTTGTCTTCGCGGTGACAACTTACGCAATTGTGCTCCAAGACCGGCTTTACATCCCGAGCGAAGTCAATCTCTGAAGATTCTCCACAGAGAAAGGGCGTTGCGGATAAACAGAAAAGTAGTGGTTTGCAGACAAACTTAAAAAGCTTCATTGAAATAGAGACTAATATCTCATCTATGGGATATTTTCTCTTTATCTCAACCTTATTCACATTCCCCATTCTTCAGCCTGCCCTCCAAATGATTCAAGCTCTTGCAATAAGAACTGCTTCCTTTTTTGCATTGGCATTGGTTGCTTTTGCGACAGAGCCCATACTTTCTCCAAAAATAATTACTTTTTCTAAAACGCTAATGGGAGCTGAGTTACTCATTCTGGTGAATGCAGAGGATAACAACGCTCTCGAGGAAGCAGTTCAGTCGACCTATCGGGAGGGGGAGCGACTCAATATGATCTTTAGCGACTATGAGGCCAAAAGTGAAGTGAGCCAGCTCTCGCGAAGTTCAGCATCAGGAAAGCAGTTTGTTCTTTCGCCCGAACTTTTTGAGCTCCTTCAATATGCTCATAATCTATCCAAGCTGAGTAATGGTGCGTTTGATGTGACTGTCGGGCCACTTTCCCGGTTGTGGAGAATTGCGCGGTTCCAAAAAAAGCTCCCAGCTCCTAATAAAATCAAGCACGCTCTCAAGCGAGTAGGCTATCACAACCTCTTACTGAATCAAACAAACCGCTCTGCCACAGCCCAACTGCCTGGTATGGTCATTGATTTAGGTGCCATTGCCAAAGGTTACATTGCGGACCGCATGCTGGAGAAGATGAAAACGGGGGGCTACCCCCGCTGCCTGATTGATGCCGGGGGAGATTTAACCATTGGGGATGCCCCAAAAGACCGAACAGGATGGAGGGTTGAAATTGGGGGAAGACGGCATCCTCAACTTCCTGTTTTACATTTGGCAAACTGTGCAGTGGCCACCTCGGGAGATATGGAACAATTTCTAGAAATTGAAGGGAAACGCTACTCCCATATTCTTAATCCTATGACCGGGATTGGATTGCCGGGGGGGGCTCAGGCTACGGTGGTGGCCCCCAATTGTATGATTGCAGATTCTCTTGCTTCCATGTGTCTCGTTTTAGGTTTTGAGAAATCCATATGTCTGCTTCCCCAAACTAGAGCCGACCAGGCCCACTTCCTCGTCATGACAGACTCGGTCCCCCAGTATTTTAATTACAGCCAGGATTCCAATGTCCAAGAATAAGATAGGGTTTTGCCTTGTAAGATTTATCTTTTGTGGCATTTTGATTCTTTTACCTCAAATTTGATATGGCTAGAGTATGTGCAATTACAGGAAAGCGACCCAAAGTTGGCGGACGCATTATTCATAAGGGCGTCAGCAAAAAAGCAGGCGGAATCGGCTTGCAGTTGGTTAAGAACAACAAAAGAACTTTCCGTCCGAATCTTCAGCGTATTCGCGTGAAACTCCCCAGCGGCCAGGTAAAAAGAATGTGGGTTGCGGTTAAGGCGATCAAAGCCGGCAAGATTCAAAAGGCCTAGTATTCGGCTCAACCCGCTCAATTCGGGTTCGTTCTTGATGGATTCCGACATTAAATTTTGGAATCCGGCTGAAAAGTCCCTCGTCGCTGAAAAAATTTATGGCGAGAAATGGTTGAAGTTCACTTACAATCACCCCCTTGGAAAGATTGGATTGTGGGGAATGGTAAAGAGAGCCTGGTTCTCAAATTGGTATGGTCGAAAAATGGATGCACCTGAGAGTGTGACAAAGATTGCTCCTTTTATTAAGAAGTACCAACTGAATCAAGATGAGTTCCTCGACCCTCCGCATACTTTTCGCTCCTTTAATCAATTTTTCTTCCGCAAGCTTAAGCCCAATGCACGCCCAATTTCACGAAAGCCTAATTCGATCGTTTTTCCCGCAGATGGTCGCCACCTGGTTTTGCCCGACCTCTCCAAAACCAAATATATTTATGCCAAAGGCCAAAAGTTCTGCCTAGCCTCCCTGCTAGGCGATCTTCCCCTGTCCGAAAAGTTTCAAAATGGATCCATGGTGATTAGTCGGCTATGTCCGGTCGATTATCATCGCTTTCATGTCCCATGCGGAGGCACCATAAAGTCCCGCACTCTCATTAATGGCTTTCTTTATTCGGTCAATCCCATGGCACTAAGAAAAAAAATATCCGTATTTTGGGAAAACAAAAGATACCTTACCGTTCTTCAAAATGAAAAAATCGGTGATGTTCTGCAATTGATGGTAGGGGCAACCTGTGTTGGTTCCGTTCATTGGACATCCAATATTGGCAAATCTTTGAAAAAGGGAGATGAACAGGGATATTTCTCTTTTGGCGGTTCATGCGTGATCACCATTTTTCCTCCATCCTCTATCATATTTCGTACCGACCTTTGTGAGAAAAGCTCCAAAGGGATAGAAACTTACGGCATGATGGGCGAAAAGATGGCAGAATCTAATTTCTGAAATCATTTGATTCCTTTATTCTAATGATTACATAATTCTAACTCACCGATTTGAAAGCTCGAAACCAAGGATTTACGACAATTGAACTTCTTGTTGCCATCTCGGTTACAGCGGTTTTGGCCGGACTCTTGCTTACTATCTCAACAAATATCTTAAATACCCAGCGTCAGTCTTCGAATAATTTAGAGACGAACCAAATTGCTCAATTTGTATTGGATCGAATTCAAGAGGACCTGCAATGCGCAGTCTACCGAAATGACGGAAATGCATGGATGGCTATTTCCATCCTTGATGGCACTGAAGGAAAAGAGAATAGTGGCAGTTGGGACGATGATCCCTACCCTGATCTCACTAAACCAGCTGATCCGCAATTCTCCCTCAGGATTACCCAATCTGATTGGGATGATGAAGTCGGGCTTGAATTTGATCCCTACAACGGCCAAGGGCCACTCAAAGACTCTCGGTTTGGCGTTGCAGGAACTTGGCTTAGATTTTTCACCCAAAGCCCTGAACAAGACCCGGCTTCAGACAACAGAGGAGCAGCACGAGCCATTGCCTACCAGATAATAAGACACGGAATTACTAGCTCTGATCAAGCGATCCCTCGATATCAACTTTTCCGAAGCGATGTCTCGGCGAAAGACACATTTGAAGCAGGGTATGACCTCAGTCCTGATGGAGGCTACACTGAAAATGCCTCCAATAACCCTAAAACAGAAAATCAGCTCCGTGTCCCAAGTTCGATTGTGAACCCAATTTCCGATTTTGGGGAATCTTTAGCAGATGGCACGGCATTCTCTTTGGCCACAAATGTGATTGATTTCGGAATTCGTGCTTTTACTGTTGAGAAGAAGAGTAATGGAACTGGAAATTTTGTTCAGATTTTTCCCAAAATCTCTTCATCCAAGTCACTGCAATCCTTTGATTTTTACTCAATCCGCAACCCAAGTGGTAACGACGAAGGTCCCTTCCCTGATTGTATTGATGTCATGCTCCGAATTTTGACTTCTGAAGGAGCCAAGGTAATCGCAAATTATGAATTGGATATCACTCCTTTACCCAGTGGTAGGTCTCATGATGAGCATTGGTGGAAGATTGCAGTCGAAAACTCTGATGTGTTTATCCGAAGAATTAAAATTTACGGAAACGGAATTTGAACCAAAGGATTTAGACAAAGCCTTTTTGTTTTCTGTATTTGAGGGGCGTGATTTTCATCTGCCTGCGGAATAGTTGGGTGAATGAGCTCTGGTCATAAAATCCATTTTCTTTAGCAATAATAGACAATTTTTTATTGCTTGATAGCAAGTCATCACAGGCCGCCTCAATGCGAGTCCGGGTGATGAACTGCATCGGAGCGATTCCAAAAAGCTCGACAAAACCGCGATGCAATTTTCGATGAGACAGGTCAGAAACCTCCACCAAATCACTGATGGCTATCTCCTCACGGAAATGATTTCTTATATGATTGACTGCCCGCCCAATTTCATCATCCCTTTCCCATTTTAATTCTTTTTTCTCGCCATCGCCATAGGGACGAACTGTGCCCATTAACCCAACGACCTCCCCCTGATTATTGAAAAGAGGATATTTGTTGGTAAGGTACCAATCGGGCAAACCCTGACTGTTGAAAACAAGCTCCAATATATTCAGCTTGGGCTGTTTTGACTCAAAAATTTCGCGGTCATCACGCCTGAAGTGTTCAGCTAGGCGAGCGGGAAAAATATCAAAGTCAGTCTTACCAAACAATTCTTCTTGTGATAAACCAAGGCGATGCAAGAAGCCTGAGTTTACCATCACCAATTTGTGCTCCCGGTCTTTGACAAAAAAACTAACTCCCGGAAGATCATCAAAAAGTCCACTGACCAGCAAGGAGTTGCAATTATTCTTATGAAACCAATCAGTTACATGCTCAATTGATTTGGCATTTTCATTAAATTCCGTCTCATGCATATTTTTAGATAATTACTAAAATATTATTAACGCAAGTTTATATATTTTTATTAAATTCTCAGAAAACAGTGGTTGAAATCATAATTTTTGGACTTACCTAATTTTACGATTTTGCAGTTTTTGAACGACGGGCAGAAGTAATAAAGACCGTGAACTGCATAAAAGGCATAAATGTATGCCTCTATAAAAAAGGGGGGAGACTCGTCTTGAAGAGCCCTACTCGAGTCCAAGTTTCTTTAACTTGGGACGAATGACAAAGGAGCAGTACCCCTGATCTGGGTTCTTGAAATAATAGTCCTGATGATACTCCTCCGCAGGATAAAATTGAGGAGCAGGAACGATTTCTGTTACCACAGGGTCGACTAGAGACTCGGAAAGCCTTTCTTTCCAGAGCCGGGCGGTCTCTTTTTGCTCCTCGTTGTAGAACATCACGGTTGAACGGTACTGGGTACCCACATCCGCACCCTGACGGTTCAGCGTCGTCGGATCGTGGGCATTGCCAAAAATTTGCAAAATTTCCGCATACGAAATGGTAAGTGGGTTAAACCTAATTCGAATTACTTCGGCATGGCCCGTCTTACCCGTGCAAATCTCTTTGTAAGTGGGATTGTCAGTTTCTCCGCCTGCATACCCAGAGATCACCTCGTTTACCCCATCCAATTTTTCAAAAACTGCTTCCGTGCACCAAAAGCAACCTCCGCCAATAAGGGCGAATTCAGTGACATTTCCTTCCGTCATGATGGCAGCTCTAAGGTTCTTTTCACTATTTGATTGGGTTCCATGAGTGCCTAATAAAAGAACCCAAAGAAATAGTTGAGAAAAAAGAAACTTTTTGGCCATAATCATTTTTTACTTGGTTATCCACTCGTGTCCTCGGTTGAGCAATAATTTATCGGCCGCAAGAGGCCCCCATGTACCCGCAGAATAGCTCTCTAAACCTTGCTTGCCAAGTGCTTGCCAAGAATCGAGGACCGGGGACAGCAGACCCCAAGACTGTTCTGCTTCATCTCCCCTGATAAACAAAGTTCCGTCTCCTGCCATCGCGTCTAAAATCAATCTCTCATAGGCTTCAGGTGTATTGGAGCCGAAAGTTGTATCATAGCCAAAGGATAAATTTACCGGTTGAAGCTTGGTCTCTAGCCCCGGCGTTTTGGAGTTGAGGCTCAGGCCCACTCCCTCATCGGGCTGAATACGAATCGTCAGCAAATTGGGGGATAAGGGTTGCTTGGAATTCTTTCCAAAAAGGATGGCAGGCGGGCGGGTAAACTGAACCACAATTTCACTTACCTTCTGCCTTAACCTCTTCCCTGACCTAATGTAAAAAGGAACACCTTTCCATCTCCAATTGTCTAACTGGAGACACAGGGCCGTGTATGTTTCGGTGTAAGATGCAGATGGGACATCTTTTTCTTCCAGGTAACCAATGGCCTTCTCGCCTGCCACCAAACCCTCCGTGTAGACCCCTCTGACCACCTCGGCATGCGAATCATCGAGGGAAAGAGGTTTAATTGCCTGCAATGCTTTCACTTTCTCATCCCGAATAGCTTCCGGATCTAAAGAGGAGGGCGGTTCCATGGTGGTAAGTGCCAATAACTGCATGACATGATTCTGAATCATATCCCGCATCGCTCCACTCCGGTCATAATATCCCGCACGTGACCCAACTCCTAAATCCTCAGCCACCGTAATCTGAACACAGGAGACATAGTTTCGGTTCCAGACGGGTTCAAAAATAGAGTTGGCAAATCTTTGAACCAAGAGGCTCTGAACCGTTTCCTTCCCCAGGTAGTGGTCTATTCTAAAGACCTGAGATTCAGAAAATCGACGATTAATGACTTGATTAAGCTCCCTCGCACTCTGGAGGTCACGTCCGAAGGGTTTTTCGACAATAACCTTGGAGGCAGCCGCCGTATTTTGGTGCAACCTCGCTAGCCCGCTATTCCCTAAATTATCTAGAATGGGCAGAAAACCTGAAGGCGGAGTCGATAGATAGAAAATGCATTGAGCAGATTCATTGAGATCTGCCTGTATTGAATCAATTTTTTCCTTGAGAGACACAAATGCGTCAAGGTCATCATATTCTCCGGCATGGAAAGAAAGATGGGGTTCCATCTTTGACCAGATTTCATCCTGTACAGTTCTTCTCGAATAATCCTTCAGTGAATTCTTGAGTTTATCCCGGAAAACATCATCAGATATACATTTTCTACCAAACCCAATGAGATGAAAATTCTTTGGTAAAAGGTCATCGATACCTAAATTGAAAAGTGCAGGTACCAATTTTCGTGCTGTGAGATCACCCGAAGCACCAAAAATGATTATAATTGTGGGAGGTAAAGTACGTCTAGAAGAATTCGTCATAAACTGTAATTGATATAACGATTCTCATTCATCATGAAAAGAGGGAAACATTCTTGTGATGGAAAATTAGATCGGTTTGATTGATTGAATAGTTCAAATCTATTTCGATTACATCAAATCGATAATATGGTTTAGGATTCACCCTCAGATAATCTCGGCTCGCCTTTTCTAAGACGGATTTCTTCTTCTTGCTGATAGATTCATAACCAGACTGCAATGATTTAGCAGACCGTGACCTTACCTCGATGAAGACCAAAACTTCATCATCCATGGCTATGACATCGATCTCTCTTCGATGATCAACTGAACTGGTCCAATTTTGGTGGATGATTTTGAATTTCTGAGATTTGACAAATCTTACCGCAAGGTACTCACCGTATTTCCCAATCATGCATGTGTTAAGCCATTTGCTTTTGATGAGATACGGAAATAATGCATCGAGTCGAGTA
>Ga0181601_10003977_pt1 | contig 12444 bp, 11 predicted proteins | sample 041ome_8_FD_133020 | JGI IMG/M metagenome (GOLD analysis project Ga0181601, IMG submission 133020) | Coastal salt marsh microbial communities from the Groves Creek Marsh, Skidaway Island, Georgia - 041407BS metaG (megahit assembly) | ecosystem: Environmental > Aquatic > Marine > Intertidal zone...
GTTCAATAAATATGCAGCAAATAAAGGAATAACCGCAAAAATAATTTCCAAAAAATATAACATTCCATTTTCGAAACTTCAAATATATGAACTCCCGAGTAAAAATGAACTTAAAAAAACAGAGGCTGTATTTTGTAATTATTTTTTTAAATGGAGTGGTGAAAAAAATTTAAAAATAGCAAAGAAATATGGGTTTAATGTACTTAAGAAAAATCTTGAAGGGACTTATAGGAATTATGTTAGTATTGACGAAAAAATAAATAGAATTCATCAATATTTAAAATTTCTTAAATTTGGCTATGGTAGAGCAACAGACCATGCTTGTGAGGATATAAGAAATAATAAAATAACCAGAAAACAAGCAGTAAAACTTGTTAAAAAATATGACAGAGTTAAACTAACCTCCTATTTTTATAAAGAATTTATTGATAGCCTTAGCATAAAAAGGAAAGATTTTTATCAAATTTTATTAAAATACAAGAATAAAGAAATTCATAAAAAAATTACTCAATTAAGATGATTATTAAAAAGAAAAATAGAAAATTAAAAATTAGCAAGATAGACCTAGTTAAAAAAGCCGAAATTACTTTAAAAAATAATCAGTTCATTACTTTTAAATTTAATAAATCTCAAGAATATGATTTTACTAAAAAAAATTGGGGCTTTTATATCTCCCCATCAATTAACGTAAGATTAAAATCGAATAAATTTAAAATCGCTATCATTAAAAATAAGCATGAAAAATTTTTTTTATGTGGAGTAAGCAATAACCAGAAAAATAATTTTAAAAAATATTTAGTTTTAACAGAGCAAAAAATTATTTGTTGGTTATCAAAAAGGAAATTAAATCAATTATGAAAAAAGTCATTAGTTTTGTTCATGGGTACCATAATTTAAAAAAAAGTTTACACGACAAACCAAGGCCTTGTTTAAAGATTATTGAAAAAAATAAAGTTAGAAATTATTCATATATTTTCTTGAGAAATAAAGATGATTTTATGAAAACAGATGTTGAGATTGCTGGTGAAATGCCAAGCAAAAATGTTAAAAATTTTAAAAAATTACCTAGATTTGGTTTTACAGGACTAGCATTAAAAAAAAATAAAATCTATTGCGGAAGTTGGAATTCTATATATGAAATTAACAGCAGCAATCTAGAACTGAAAAAAATTATTTCCAACAGATTAATGTCAGATATACATGGTATTTGTGTTTCAAAAAAATATATTATTTATACACTAGCATGTAAAGATACAGTTGTTTTCTCTGATTTTAATGGAAAAATAATTAATTATTTTACAATTAATAATGATTTACAAATTTCAAAAGATAAAAAAATTTTAAAAACAGACTGGAGATTTGCTTCGAAGCAATTTCGTGGTTCAACTGGACATTTTCATTTTAATTACGTTACAATTAAAAACAACAATGAATTATGGCTTACTGCCAGAAATATGAATGCATTTGTTGTTGTTAATCTAAAAACTTTGAAAGTTACATTAAAAACCATGAATTTATTTACACCAGCTTTGGTTCATGATGGAGTACATTATAACAAAAAAATTTATCTAACTAGCATAGATGGTAAAATTATTATCGCAAAAGAGGCAAGTAAAAATGAGAGACAAGGAAATGAAGAAAAGGTCAATAGTAGTGAAAATTACAACAGAGGATTAATCACAGAATTAATTAGGTTGAATAAAGATTTAATTGGTAAAGATCCAAATTGGTGTAGAGGGATTGATGTAGATAAAAATAGAGCTCATTTAACAATAGATGGTCGATATGACACCAAATTACAATTTTCATATATAGAGATTGATCTAAAGAGAAAAAAACTTATTAGTAAAATTAATTTTGATTGGAAAGAGGTTGATGATAGTAAAAGAAAAATAAGATATTGTGCTGGTTTTGATGTAATTCTAATAAAATAAAATAATTAATATGTGTGGAATAGCTGGATATATTGGAAAAAAAGAATTAAACGAAAACCTGGTTTCTAAATGTTTTGATCTCATGAAAAAAAGAGGTCCAGATAATTTTGGCAAATTTACTTCTAAAAAAATACCATTCAGAAATATTTTTTTACATTCGAGATTAAGCATTATAGATCTTAATAAAAAATCAAACCAGCCATTTTCATATAAAAATAGAAGTATTGTTTTTAATGGAGAGATTTACAATTATTTAGAAATTAGGAAAGATTTAGAGATTTTAGGACACAAATTTTCAACTAATTCTGACACGGAAGTTTTGCTTCACGCATACATTGAATATGGCGAAGAATGTGTAGGCAAATTTAATGGAATGTGGTCATTTTTAATTATTGATGAAGAGAGAGGCAAAATTTTTGCATCAAGAGATAGGTTTGGGGAAAAACCTTTTTATTATTATTTTGATGGAAAAGAATTTGTATTTGGGTCTGAAGTTAAATTTATTAATTTACTTTTAGAATCTAAATCGAGTCTAAATGTTAGAAAAATTCAAAGTTTTATTAATTTTGGATATAGATCTTTATTTAGAGATAACGAAACTTATTATAATAAAATTATAGCTTTAGAACCTGGAAAGAACCTTATAATTGATTTTAATTTAAAATTAAAAATAAAACCATATTGGAAATCAGATTTTAGACCTAATTATAAACTTGATTACAATCAAATTAAAGAGGAGCTATCTTATTTATTAGAAAAAAGTTTAAGTTTTAGACTAAGATCAGATGTTCCATTGGCTTTTTGCTTAAGTGGAGGTATTGACTCTGGTTTTTTGACCTCTTTTGCTGCAAAAAAACTGAATAAAGAAGTTCATACTTTTTCCATTATAGATTCAAATCCAAATTATAACGAGGAAACTAATATAGACAAGGTTGTAAAAGATATAAAATGTAAAAATACTAAAATAAACATTACAGAAAAAACAAACTTTTTTGATAGACTTAGAGAATTAAATTTACAACACGACTCACCCTTATCTACAATATCTTTTTTAGCACAATCATTTTTAAGTGAAGAAATCTCAAATGCAGGTTTCAGAGTATCATTATCAGGAACTGGAGCGGATGAAATATTTACAGGATATTATAATCATTATTTGCTATATTTTAATTCGATAAAAGGGTTAGATAAGGAAGTAAGTGAAGTTAAGTATTGGGAAAAATTTGTTAATCCTATTGTTAGAAATAGTAAACTAAAAATTAAAGATCTTTATATTAAAAACCCGTCCGATACATCTTTTTCTGATCAAATCGACGAAAGTTTACAAAAATTTGTTATTAAAAACGATAAAATTAAAAATATAAAACAAAAATTTTATTGTGATGACATACTTAGAAACATGATGTTAAATGAGTTATTTAACGAGGCAGTGCCCGTAACTTTATTTCACGATGATTTAAATTCTATGAATTATTCTGTTGAAAACAGAAGTCCTTATTTAGACCATGAGCTTCTAAAGTTTATGTTAACTGTGCCAACTAAACTTTTAATAAATAATGGTTATCAAAAATTTTTATTAAGAGATGTTTCTGAAAATTTCCTGCATGACGATGTAAGATTATCCAGACAAAAATATGGATTTAATATATCAATTAAATCTGTATTAAATGATAATCAAATTAAAGATTTTTTATTATCCAGTAAAGATTTTTTATCTGAAATTATAAATTTAGATTTACTAATAAAGGATTTAGAAAACAAAGATTTTAAAATTGATGGAGAAATGAATAAATTTTTATTTTCAATTATAAGTTCAAGAATTTTTTTAAGCAATAATTCTTTTTAAATTTAGCTTAACTTAAGTCATCGTTAATATTTTTATTTTTATTAATTTTACCTTTTTCAAGAACAAATATCTTGTCACAATTTTTTAACATTTGTAATCGATGATTAATAAATATGATAATTTTATCTTGTTTTAGTTTAAGTATTTTATTAAAAATTTTCTTTTCAGTTTCATAATCTAAAGCATTGGTTGACTCATCCATTATTATTAATTCTGGGTTTTGATATAACATCCTCGCAATTCCCAACCTTTGTTTTTGCCCTCCTGAGATTTTTATACCTTTATTTCCAACGATAGTATTTAATCCTTCAGGAGATTGTTTAATAAAATCTTTTAAATCAACATCCTCAATAATCTTATTAATCTTATCATCAGTCACTCTAATTTTGTCGTCTAATGTGATGTTAAATAGAATTGTATCATCAACAAGAAATATATCTTGAGGAACATAACCTACAGCATTCTCAAAATTTTCTACTAAACTTAAATTATTTTTACCGTTAATTTTTATTTCACCTTTTTTGGGATCAAATAAACCAAGTATAATATCGATTAGCGTAGTTTTTCCTGACCCAGATTCTCCGACGAATCCTATAGTTTCCCCTTTATTTAATTCAATACTTATATCATCTAAAATTGTTGGAGATGAATTTGAATAACTAAAATTTACGTTTGATAACTGTATCGATTGAATTTTATTATTTATCAAATTTTTATTAATTTTAGTCTCTTTTAAATTTTCATATTTTTTAAATTGCATTAATATATTTTTCATAGATTCCTTATGATATTGAAGGACTGAAGTATTTATGTTAATTATTCCAAATGCAGGAATTGATCTTACTAATAAAATCACTAAGAACGATAGACTAGGAAAGATTTCTTTAAAACTTACACCTTTATAAATAAAATAATATACTGTTAAACAAATTATAATAATTGCTAATGTTTCTAAAAAAGCTCGAGGCAAAAGAGAAACAAATTTATGTTTGTTTTCAGTATTAATTTTTTTACTATGAATTAGGTAAAATTTTTTAACAAATAATTTAGTAAGATCATTTAACTTAATTATTTTAATTATACCAAATGTTTCATATAGATGTTTAAGTCTATCTTCTGCATATATTTTTGATTTGATACCTAAATCAATTAAATAATTTTTAATTGTTGTTAAAAATATAAAAGAACTAATACCCATTGTTAATAGTATTAATAATGCAATTTTATAATTAATTATAAAAGCGGATATAATTAAAAAAAATAAAACTAAAAATTCTCTTATTAAATGTAAAAAATTAAATATAAACGCTACCGATCTAGCAGTCTCTGAAATAATTGAGTTTTTCAAATTATTTGGATTGTTAAGTGTATGAAAAATATATGGCTGATTCAAATATGAAATTACAAGTCTTTCTGATAAATTTAAGTAGATATTTTTTTCTACTTTCATAGAAAAAAAATTAAAAAAAAGTAAAAAAATATTTTTTATTATAAATAAAATTATTAATCCAATAGTAGAATAAATTAAAAGATTTTTTTGATCTAAACTTTGCAAATTTGTTTTAATTGATCCTGACGGTAGCTTATCTAAAATTGATGAAGAGTCTGAAAGTATTACAATGTATCCCGCAACAGATCCCAAAGATAATGACTCAACTAAAGAAACAACAAATGCTCCAAAAAATATTAAAGATACATAAATCTTATCTTTTTTCTTAAAAAGTGTAAAAAAATATTTTAAATTATCCATTCATAATATTATTGAGACTTGTGAAAAAAGTCTTTATACCATTCAATGTATTGATTGTAACCATCATCAATCGAATAACCTGGTTTATATCCTAAAAGATTTTTAGCTTTATTAATATCAAGTGTCCCTCTTTCTGGCATAAATTTATCTCTAGGTTTTTTTTCAATTTTTATTTCATGAAAATGATTTTTCAAAATTTCAATTAAGTCACTTATCTTTCTCGCACTTCCGTAAGTAATATTGAATGTTTGATTTACTGAATTTTTATTTTCAATCGCCAAATTAATTCCTTGAAGTAGGTCTTTAATATAAGTAAAATCAAGTTTTTCTTCACCATCTCCATTAATTGATATTTTCTGACCTCTAATTGCATTTTCAATAAATATTTGACCTACTCTTCTACTGACGCATCTTTCTCCATAAAGTGCCGAGGGTCTAATAATGGTGTAAGGCAAATCAAAAACCTCATTATATGATTTTACAATTAATTCTCCACACATCTTAAGAGTGCCATAAATTCCAATTGGCTGCAATTCACGGTCTTCTTTTACAGACAACCCATCAAAGTTACCGTAAACCATACTGGAAGAAATATAAATAAAATGTGATTTTAAACTTCTTGCAACATCAAGAGCATTTTCTAGAGTTCTTAAACTATGATCAAAAGTGTTGTGGGGATCCTTATTTGATTTATTTGCATGGGATACAGCAGCCAAATGCACTATAACATCAGGTGAAATATTTTTTATAAGCTTACTTAAAGAGTGATAATTTCTAGCATCTGAAATTTCATATACAATTTTTTTTTTAGATAACAACTCTAGTCGATTATTTAAAACTTTCCTGTAAAAATCATTATTTTCTCCTTCACTATTTTCAAAAGTAAATAAATTATTTACATTAAGACCATCAATTATGTGAACAGAGTAATCATTAGATTTTAAATATAGTCCTAAATTATGACCTATAAATCCACAACCACCAATAAGTAATATTTTTTTCATCTTTAGTTTGAGGCTTCCTTGAGCACTTTTGTTATAAACTTAATTTTGTTTTTATCAATTCCAGAATGAACAGGTAAGGATAATGTTTCTTTAGAAAAAATTTTAGATTTCGAACAAATTTTATCATTTTTATAATAATTCATATCATTAAGTGACCTTGCGTAGTGAATACTAAATCCAATTTTTTTCTTTTTAAATAAATTAATTATTTTTTTTCTAATTTGTGGTTTAGCAAAAATCGGAAAAATAAAGTATGATGCGTTATCCATATATTTGTGAAACTTAATTTTATTTAATCTTTTTAAATTTTCACAATACATTTTTGCATTTCTTTTTCTCACTCTTAATTCCCTTGCATATCTTTTTAATTGAAAAAAACCTAGGCATGCTTGAAAGTCTGTTAGTCTAAAATTAAGACCAAGTGTATTTACATTATATAAACCAGGTATTTTTCTTTTTTTAATATCTGTATCTATTCCAAATGCTTTATTTTTACTAATGAAATCATTTAGCTTTTTTTTATTGCAAATAACCATCCCACCTTCTCCAGAAGTTATTTGTTTAGTTGGATAAAATGAAAAAACTCCATAATCACCAAAATTTCCTACATGTTTTTTATTATATTCAGTTCCTAAAGCATGAGCACAATCTTCAATTAATTTTAAATTATATTTTTTGCATATTTTTAGAATATTTTTCATATCACAGGGATAACCAGCAAAATGAACTATTATTATACCTTTGGTTTTTTTTGTTATTTTTTTTTCTAAGTTTTCAACATTTATATTTCCATCGTACAAATTCACATCAGCTAGGACAGGTTTTGCTCCTGTATATTTTACTGCATGTGCAGTGGCTACATGAGTCTGAGCTGGAACTATTATTTCGTCACCTTTTTTAAATCCAAGACTTTGACAAGCTAAATGTAAACCAGCTGTACAATTAGAGACAAGATTTGAATATTTAGCACCTGTAAATTTTGAAAACTCTTTCTCAAATTCTTTAGTATAATACCCGTGTGTAAGCCAACCTGATTTTAATACTTTACTAACTTCTTTTATATCTTGTGGTACGATGTTGTTCTTAGAAAATTTAATCTCTATCATACAAAATTTTTACTTTTGATTTATTTTTTACAGATTTTTTGGCAGAAAAACATATTTTCATTACATTAAACAAATGCTTGTTAAATTTATAGTTTGTTTTACTAATTTTTTCGACAAAATCATGAATTATTTTGTTTCTATTTTCTTTATCAGGATATTTTCCAAAAATATTATTTTTTCCGTTTTTTTTATTGAAAGTATGGGTGCCAATTGGAGAATGATAAAACGTAAAGTCTTTTGAATGAACCTTCAACTCATGAAAGTGATTTGTATTTGAATTAGAATTTACTGTAATTTTAGAATATAAATTATTTTTAAATCTTAATATTATTACATGAAAAGAGTTTTTTTTAAATTTAGTTTTATTTAATGCAATATTATTTCCGTATGCTGATACTTCTAAAGGGTAATCATCTAATAACCAACAAACTAAATCTATCATATGAATTGCTCCACCTAAAATAAGAGAAAAATTTTTTGAATTCTTTCTCCATTGTAGTAATTTTTTATATCTTCCCCATAAATAATCAGCCTCGATAAAATAAATTTTTTTTTTATTTCTTTTTATTTTTTGTTTTAAAGAGTTGAATAAAGATATTGTTTTAAGAACAAAATTACTTTCTATATGAACTCTATTTTTTTTGACTAATTTCTCTATATTTTTCAGTTGTTTTTCATCAGTGCAAATAGGTTTTTCCACAAAGACATTTTTTTTCTTCTTTAGACTTTTGATCACTTGTGAGTAGTGAAAATGGTCGTAACTCGCAACAGAAACTAAATTTATTTTTGGATCATTATAAATATCAATTTCTCTTTTAAGTAAAAAAACATCTTTATTTTTCTTTTTAATTTTTTTCATTTTTTTTTTATTAAAATCAATTATACTAACTTTGTTTAAGTATTTTGATTTGTTGTAGGCTATCAAATGTTTTTCACCAACTCCCAATCCTATGATAGCTACATTAATTTTTTTCATTATCTGACATTAAACTTAAAATTTTATTGTAATCTATATACTTATTTAGATTAATTTCTTTTAAAATTTTTCTAAAATACAGAAGGTCTTTTTCTTTATCAATACAAAGATTCAAATGAGATTGATCAATTTTATTTTTTAAATTGATTATTTTAAAATTCTTATAGTTCCTATAAAAGTAAGTTGTTACATGTTCTTTATCAAGATTTCTAAGATTCTTGACTTTTTTGATTAGATCAGTTTTAATTATTTCTATTGACTGACCCTTAGGAAATGTCCTAGGAAAAACATTTGTATATATGTCATAGTTTTTCTTTCTATTCTTTAATAACAATAATTTTTTAATTATCTTTACATCCATAAAAGGACTATCTCCACTAATTCTCACAAAGTAGTTTTCTTGATGATTAATTGCACAAGTAAACAATCTTTCATAAACATTGTTTAGAGAACCCAAGAATAAATTTAAATTATTTTTTTTACAAAATTCGACAAGTCTTTTGTCTGTATCTTGATTAGAAGTTGCGACAATTACTTTTTTAAATAATTTACTTCTTTTTAGGCTGTTAACAAGTATCTTGATTGACGGCATTTTATTAATTTTTTTTAATATTTTGCCCGGTAATCTATTAGATGACATTCTAGCTTGAACGATGCATATCATATTTCTTTAATTTTTAATTTAATTTTGAATTCTTCTATTTAAGTAATACTATATTTATTAGTTATGTTGAAAAATAAAAAACTCAATATATTAGATTGAAGACTAAGTAATAGTGGTCATTATAGTGGTAATTATTAATCAAGGTAACAAAAATTTAAATTTAAAAATACCAAAGATATTTATATTTAAGAATATCTGGCAAGGATTAAAATAATAGAAACAACAATTAATATTCTATATAGATGAAAAAAAAATTTCTAAATATAATATATTTTATAATGTGATAAAAATTGGTCTTACATATACAAAAATTCATAATAAAGTTTTAAGTAAAAATATTTTAAAAAGAAAAAAACTTGTACCAATGAATAAGATGGCAGAACCAAAAGATATAGCAAATTATATTTTTTTTTTAATATCAAATAAAAATCAATTTATAACAAATGAAGTTATAAGTATTTCTGGTGGCGAATAATTTGGTAATAAATAAAATATTTATTCTTTAATTAATAATCGGCAAGTATAATCTATTCTGTGTAGCCAGATATTATGACCCTTAAAATATTCATCTACAGCTTTTTTAACACCTGGGCAGTGTCCGTAATCATCTATATGCAAAATTCCGCCACTTGAAAGTTTAGGGTATAATTTATCTAATTGATCAGCTGTGGGTTCATAAATATCGGTATCTAACCTTAAAAAAGAGATTGAATTGGGAAGATTTTCACTTAACAAAAGTGTTTCTTGAGTTTTACCCTTTACAAATTTTGGAAAATAATTTTCTTTAATGTTAAATTTTTTAATTATATCTAATACATCATCTACACTTGGAAAGAAATTTTTTTCAAAACTTAATTTTTCAATTTTTTTTCCTTTGGTGCTTAGATCAAATTCACTAATCTTGTCAAATCCCTCTTCAAAAGTATCATAGCCTATGATTTGTCTATTTAATTTAAGCATTTGTGCAATTAAGCAAATAAGGATTAAACTTCCTCCTTTGTAAACTCCACATTCAACAATCTCGCCTGGAACATTTTTTTCTTTTATGTGTTTTAACGACTGGATTATAGACCACTGGTTAGCTGTGCTAGAAAGAGCAATTTCAGAAATTTTTTCTAAAGTTTTTTTTTCATCATCTGATATCTCTGCAACAGAATCAAAATATCTATCCTGAAAATTATTTTTTCTTCTGATTTCTAAATCAAAAAAATTTAAAATTTTTTTAATAGACTTTTTATAAAATTTATCTTTCTCACCTCTTGGCATTATGAAGCATCATATATCAAGTATTTTATTCATATCAACATCTTCAAATAAAAAATTACTTTAAAATTAAGCTATTTAGAATATACAATTTATATTTAAATGGAATTTTATAATCAAATTATAAATGTAGTTTTGTCTGTTTTTTCTGGTCTAGCAATATTTTTTTCATTGGTTTTGATTAAACAGAGATGGGCAAATACTTTGCATCATTTGATGACTTATTTACTTTTACCACCAATATCTTTTGTCATAACGCAAATGATTGCAGATAATTTTGCTCTTTCTTTGGGTATGATAGGAGCACTTTCAATAGTAAGATTTAGAAATCCAGTAAAAAATCCTTTAGAACTAGTTATATTTTTTGGTTTAGTTACATTAGGAGTAACTTATGGAGTTAGTAGATTATGGGGGATTGGATTAGCATTACTTATAATTGGAATTTTATTCTCTTCAAAAATTTTAGAATTTATTTTAAAAAAAATAAATTTTCTCCCATTATCATTGTCATTTAATGAAGAATTTTATGGTAATTATTTAGAAATAAAATCTATTAAACCAATACCGATTTTAGAAAATCATACTAAGTTAAATTATTACAGTAGAGAAGCAAACGAAAAAAATATAATAGAATATTATTATAAACTTTTAATTAGAGAAAAAAAAGAAATTGAGGAAATAAAAAAATCCCTAGAGCAAATTAATGAAATTGTTAGTTTTGAAATTAAAATTTTTAATAATTAATATAAAAAAGAAAGTATTTTTAATTTGTCTATTTTCACTTTTAATTAATCCATCACATGCATTTTCAAAATGCAATAATTATAATTTATTAACTCTTGATAAATTAAAACAGATAAATATTGATCCTAATAATAAAAGAAGATGGATTTCAAACTTATTCGAGATGAAACATTTAATGGAATTAAATAAAAATGATTTTAATATTAATTTTTATTTAGATAAAAAATTTAAGAAAAGATTTAAATCAAAATTAGAATTTATATTTTTTGATGGAACAATTTGTAAATTTAATTCAAGAATTAGATTTCATGGTGATTATCCAGATCATTTAAAATTTAAAAATGGAAATCTATATTCAAGCATAAATGTAAAGCTTGATAATGGTAATATAGAAAATATTACAAACTTTATCTTATTTCTTCCTGAAACAAGAGGCCATGATAATGAAATATTTACATCTGTTTTAATGGATGAAATTGGTTATTTATCTCCCAGAACATCTTATAAGAAAGTAAAAATAAATGGCATTACGTCAAAATATATATTTCAAGAATACATAGGAAAAGAATTTTTAGAGTACAATGATCAGGTAGAGGCACCAATTATAGAAGGTCATGAAGTATTTGAAAAGAATCCAAGCGGAAGAAATCCAAGTACAAGGCTAGGACAAGCAATAGTAAGACCTTTTTTATCAAGAATTTCAAATAATAATTGGATTAAGGGGTCAAATGAAAAATTTTACTCTTCATTAAATGCTTTAAATACAATTAACTTAGCATATATGTCGGACCCAGCTTTAAAAAGAGAATATGCTTTAACTGGTGTATTGGAAATTGATCCAAAAATATTTTCAAAAATTGAAAATAAAAACAACAATATATTTGAGTCATTGATGTATGCTTTGGGATCAACACATAATTTATCGAGAGATGATAGACGATTTTATTATGACCCAATTTATGATGAATTTAAAAATATTTATTATGATGGTGGCTCAGAGATACTTAACTTTATGAATATAAAGCCTCTAATAGTAGATTATTATGAGGCAGAAAAAGCCCAAGGGTATGACAGAAAAAACTTAATCTGGCACCCTGCTGTAAATTATCAAGCTAAGTCAGGAGCAAGAGGTGCAATAAATTTAATAGAAAAAATAA
>Ga0181601_10003982_pt1 | contig 12432 bp, 12 predicted proteins | sample 041ome_8_FD_133020 | JGI IMG/M metagenome (GOLD analysis project Ga0181601, IMG submission 133020) | Coastal salt marsh microbial communities from the Groves Creek Marsh, Skidaway Island, Georgia - 041407BS metaG (megahit assembly) | ecosystem: Environmental > Aquatic > Marine > Intertidal zone...
AAAGCACCCATTGCTACAGATAAGAATTTGTTTTTAAACATAGCGATGAATTTTTGGCCAAAATTAACAGGTTCTCTCAAGTGTGTGATTAATGGAATGTTGTGGAAAGATTAAGTTAATTTTGAGCAGTAGATATGATTTAACACTTTTCAAAATTAAGTGGTTATTACCTTCAGCCCTTTATTTTTTTTTACCAAGATGTTAACAACTAGGGTAAAATCAAGTAACATAAAGCATTCAGATTAGCGGGCAAAGGGCTTAAAATGAGCGAATTATACTATTTTTAGGAATACATATGGACGTTTTAACACTTTTCACACCTCGTTTAATTTTGGGAAATGGTCAGTTTCTGGATCGTGTGGTATTGGTTTTTCGGGGGGATGAACTTGTGGAGATTTGCAATAGCGAAATTGAGCATTCGGCCGATGTAATACTCAATGAATGGATTTCCCCTGGCTGGATAAACTCCCATTGCCATCTGGAATTGGGACACCTGGCCGATCAAATTCCTGAAGGTGGAGGGATCAATGACTTTGTGGGACATGTACAAGCCCTGCGGAACAGAATAGCGTTTGAGGAAAACACCGTAGCGAAACAGCTGGACTTTATGTACGAGCGGGGCGTGGTTTTGGTGGGCGACATCTGCAATGGCTCACAGACCGCAGAGGCAAAAAGAGCGCATCCTATGGAATCGCACAGCTTTATAGAGCTCATCGGCACTCAAGAAGCTCATGCCGATGAAGTTTTTAGCCGCGGACTCGAGCTGCAAAATGAATTTCATGGACTATCGTCCAGTTTGGCAGGACACGCACCCTATTCTACATCGAACCGCCTCCTTTCGAAAATAAATGAACACCAGGCCACTAACCCCTCACCTACAACCATTCACTATATGGAAAGTGCAGGCGAGCGCGAATTGTATGAGTCGGGGTCGGGTCCTTTGCACGCGCAGCTTCTGAAATTTGGGATGCCCGAGAACGCTCTCCGAACGGACGGAATCCCCAGTCCTTCCGCGCTCATGTCCACAGCAAATGCGGTAATATGGGTTCACAACACCCAAGTAACACGGGAGGATTTCTCTACTGATGAAATGAATAATCCAAATTGGTTTTGGTGTACCTGCCCCAAGGCCAACCGCTACATTGAGCGCCGCCTCCCCGACTATGCACTTTGGCTCGAATACGACCTGCAAATTGTAATGGGGACAGACAGCCTAGCAAGTAACGATTCGCTCGACCTGTTAGATGAAATGCGAGTAATTCAACGGGCTAATCCAGCCATTACCACTGAAACAATGATTTCTTGGGTTACGGGAAATGCGGCTCGGGCCTTTAACCGAACAGACTTGGGGAGAGTGGCACCTGGGGTAAAGATGGATCACCTCACCGTTATTGGCGGGTTGAGCGCCGATGGAGGCCTTTTACCCCACTCCTTTACCCGACGTCTTGTAAAGCACATCGGCAAGGGCTAGGTCTTCAGGGGTGGTGAGTTTGATGTTGGATGCATCACCTTCAACCAAATGAATGGCATTCCCTCCGAGCTCAAAAACCGTGGCATCATCCGTGAATTCAGGCAGCCAAGGCTGGCGGTAGAGTTCTTTTATCCGGGTTGATAGGAAGGTCTGCGGCGTTTGAACCGCTCGGTACTCGTCTCGAGCCACCGCTGTGCTAACACCAGAAGTGGGGTCAACACGGCGCAAACTGTCTTTAATAGATACTACGGGAATAGCGCTGCCGTAATTTTCGGCCTCGTTAAAGCACAGTTCAATTAAATTGAGGGATACCAACGGACGTACCCCATCGTGAATAGCCACTATAGAATCACTTGGTACAAGCTCTAACCCGTTGGCCACGCTGTGGTAGCGCTCTTCACCGCCCACAGCAAGGTCGTGGGGTGTATTAAACGCAAACTCGCGCGCCAATTCGCGCCAGTAATCGTGCTCATCGGCAGGCAAAACCACAATCACCTTTACGGGATTAGACAAGAGGGCAAAGCGGTCGATGGTATGCATCAACACAGGCCGCCCCTGCCACATTATAAACTGCTTGGGTACGTTACCCCCCATGCGCCGACCTTTTCCACCGGCTACCAGGATGGCGTAACGAGAACGCATTATAATATGAGCATCGCGTCTCCGTAAGAGTAGAATCTGTACTTCTCCTTTACGGCTTCGTTGTAGGCCTTTTTAAGCAAATCGAATCCGCTAAAAGCCGCAGTCATCATCATCAAGGTGCTCTTAGGCGTGTGGAGATTTGTTACCATGGCGTCCGCAATACTAAAATCGTAAGGCGGGAAAATAAATTTATTAGTCCACCCATCGTATGGATTAAGACGGAGATTGGCGCTTACTGAACTTTCAATCGTGCGCATTGAAGTAGTGCCAATAGCAACCACCTTCTTATTGGCGTCCTTTGCCCGGTTTACAATTTTTGCAGCTTCCTCCGGAATATAAATTTGCTCCGAATCCATTTTGTGTTTGCTCAAGTCTTCCACCTCCACAGGACGGAACGTACCGAGCCCCACATGCAATGTTACTTCTGCAAAATCGATACCTTTTATCTCTAGGCGTTTGAGCAACTGCTTGCTAAAGTGAAGTCCAGCTGTAGGTGCAGCTACGGCGCCTTCGTTTTTTGCAAAAATGGTTTGATACCGCTCTGCGTCTTGCTCATCGGGTTCGCGGTTGATGTATTTCGGTAGGGGAGTTTGGCCCAACTCGTATAATTTGCTTCTGAATTCGTCGTAAGTTCCGTCAAAAAGGAAGCGAAGTGTGCGACCACGTGAGGTGGTGTTGTCAATTACCTCTGCCACTAAACTTTCATCATCGCCAAAATACAGCTTGTTCCCAATGCGGATTTTTCGAGCGGGATCCACGAGCACATCCCACAGGCGGCTTTCCTGATTGAGTTCACGCAAAAGGAAAACTTCAATTTTAGCACCAGTCTTTTCTTTATTACCATAAAGGCGTGCAGGAAAAACCTTGGTGTTGTTGATGATCATCACATCGCCTTCATCGAAATAATCGATGATATCTTTAAAAACGCGGTGTTCAATCTCTCCGGTTTTGCGGTGCACTACCATCAAGCGCGATTCGTCACGAACATCGCTGGGACGGCTGGCCAATAATTCCTCGGGGAGGTTGAAATTAAAATGAGAAAGTTTCATTTTCATAGCTTACGGGCTTTGAATTAGCGCGCAAATATACGACGAGAAATGCCGCTATGCCAATATTTCCAGTTTCAGTTTGAACAGAAAGGGCGCTGTGGTGTTTTTTTTATAACTTTAGTACACGATCAATTTAAGGAAGTCGAATATGTTTCAAGGGGTAGATTTAGAGGAGCGCTTGAAGCGCACGAAGCAAAGGCGCATTCAAAAGAAAGGTGATGAACTATCGGATGCCATCCGCAACTTATTACTAGATGTAGAACAAAAAGATACTGAAATTCTACAGCGCGTATTCGCCAGCGGATCGGCGCAAAACGACGAGAACGCGCGCCCGTTGACCGATCTCGACCCGCAACACATTTACCACTTATCGGATATAAAATCGATCTGTGTAGATTATCGATTGCGCTTTTTAACGGCAAACCGTTTTAAAGGATCCATTCCCGTGGAGGCCATCCGGGAAATTAACCGCATTGAACAAGATGCCGATGTGGAACTGAGTTCTTTTAGGATTGTTGCGCCAGCAGAACTCTTTCGCTTGGACGAGAAAGACAAAGACCCCATGCTGTTTATGCCATTGAACAACGGGTATTACTACCTCATTCACAAATGGGGTGGAGAGCTAAATCCAATGCGAAAAATTTTGTCGTATCCCCTTCAAAACTTTTACAAACTAGCCCAGACCATTTTTTGGTTCACTTTGGCGGTTACGTTGCTATTACCTCATTCCATTTTGGTTACCGACCCGAGCCACTCGGATTTGGGTATACGGGTGATCTTTTTCTTTTGGCTGCTCTTGGCGTTATCGGGAATGAGCGCCTTCTTTATTATGGCCAATGAACAGAATTTTAATGAGGATGTGTGGAACAGTAAGTTCAGGGCATAAATGAAGTGTGAATAGCGCTATATCTTGAGTGACTTTGCGGAATTTGCAACCGGTGCTTGCTTAATCGGCGCTGATGGAGGTATTCGCAATAATCTTCTCCCATTCCTCTAAATTCTTGGCCTGCTGCACGGTGTAAGGGCCAATAGATTCTCTTCGGAGTGCCGTTAAATATCCTCCTACGCCTAGAGCTATTCCAAAATCCCGAGCAATCGAGCGAATATAGGTTCCCTTGGAACAGGCTATTCGGAACGAAACCAGATTTTCCTTCCATTCGAGCACCTTAAATTCTTTAATCTCCACTTCCCGGGCCTCGGGTTGGGCATCACTGCCCTTTCGCGCAAGTTTGTACGCGCGTTTTCCATCTATTTTTACGGCAGAAAATAACGGTGGTATCTGGGAAATGGTGCCGGTGAGCGAAAGTCGAGCGGCTTCTATATCTTCTTTGGTGAGATGATCGATGGCTACGGGATCTACAACCTCCGTTTCTGCATCGAGGGAAGGCGTAGTACACCCTATGCGAATTACGCCCGTGTACACTTTGTCCATGCCTTGAAAATCGGATATGGTTTTGGTTTTACTCCCTGTACAGAGTATGAGCAAACCTGTGGCGAGTGGATCCAGTGTGCCGGCATGTCCCACTTTAACCTTGCGCTTTCCGGAGGCCTTACTTATAGCACTTCGAAGACGCTTAACCACGTAAAAAGAGGAGTGGTCTATGGGCTTATCGACCAAAAGCACCTGCCCTTGACCATGATAATCGGTCATGCTTACTGCTCAGAAGATGAATCCGATTTATCGCGGTACATGATCGCATACGCCTCAATAGCAAAGCCAATGAGAATAAGTGTAGGCGCCACTACGATGCGTTGCGGGCTAAAAATTGCTTCGTTAAACACGTTCGGGTCATCGGAGCCTCCGCCTATCATCAACAGATAGCCCACGGCAATAACTGCGAGGCCGACAAACATGATTACAAAATTCCTTCGTCCAAAAATAAATTCAGATTTCATAGTCTAAAGGTATAAATCGTCTGTTTTCAAATTCAAATATCTGCGCACGCCAAAGAATGCACTAATCGAGGCAATGACCACCCCAAAACCCAGCAGTACCAAAGCTGTACTGCCCAACAATAAGGGGTCTGCTACCCAATTAAACTCTGGCAAATTAACCTGCAAACTGTATAAAATAGCGGCATTTAGTCCGATGGCTACAAGAGCGGAAACCGTCCCCATTCCCGCAGCTTTGAGAATAAAGGGCCGGCGGATAAATCGAGATGTGGCACCGACGAGCTGCATCGTGCGGATGCTAAATCTTCGGGCATAGAGGCTCAATCGAATGGAGCTATTTATAAGTGTAATACCCACCAAGAGCAATAAACCCGAAATGCCCAGCACTACGCCCCCAATTTGCCGAATGTTCCGATTCATTAAATCCACCAAATCGGCATCGAAAGAAACCTCAGCAATTTCTGGGTTTGCGGCAAAACGTCCTGTAAGCGTTTCAATAAATTCCGGGGTTACATAATTCGCCATCAACCGAACCTGTATGGCATCGGAAAGCGGATTATAGCCTAAAAAATCAACAAAATCTTCGCCCAAATCGTCCATCAACATACGCGCCGCCTCTTCCTTGCTCACAAATGTGGCTTCCAGAACAAAGTCCTCAAAACCCAGCGACTTTTGCAATTGGCGCATTTCGAGTTCCGGCGTATCGAGCTCTAACAGCAACAAAACGGTAAAATTTTCTTTTACATGGCGGGAAATAGCTTGTGCATTGAGCACGAGCATGCCAAAAATTCCGAGCACAAACAATACCAGAGTCATAGCCACCACCACCGAGAGGTAGGAGGTGCGCAAGCGCTTTTTGAGTCGTTCTTCGCTTTTTGGAGCCATGCAACGAAAATACATAAATTTAATCCAATGCGTCGGGTTTCATACCTTTGCCGGCAGAATTTACACGTCGATACCCATCATGCAGTACAATCACGAAGAAATAGAGGCCAAATGGCAAAAATTCTGGTCCGAAAACGGAACTTACAAAGCTGAAAACCAGAGCGATAAGCCCAAGTTCTACGTGTTGGATATGTTTCCTTATCCGTCTGGAGCGGGATTGCATGTGGGACATCCGCTTGGGTATATTGCATCGGATATATATGCGCGATTCAAACGGCATCAGGGATTCAATGTATTGCACCCCATGGGATACGACTCATTTGGTCTGCCCGCAGAGCAATATGCCATTCAAACAGGCCAACATCCGGCTGTAACTACTGCAGAAAACATTGCGCGTTACCGCGAACAATTAGATCGGATTGGGTTTTCCTTCGACTGGTCTCGCGAGGTTCGGACATCGGATCCGAGTTATTACCGTTGGACCCAATGGATCTTTAGTGAGCTCTATCGCCACTGGTATCACACCGAGGAAGACTGCGCCAAGCCCATTGAGGACTTGATAGCCCTTTTTGAGCGCGGGGGTAATGCTTCTGTTCCCGCCACGCACTCATGTAAAGAGGTTTTTTCTGCTTTGGAATGGAGCGCCTTTTCCGCAGATAAAAAAGAAGCCATTTTATTGGATTATCGCTTGGCCTACCTCGCGGAAACTTGGGTTAATTGGTGCCCTGCACTCGGAACGGTGTTGGCTAACGACGAAGTGGTCGATGGCGTATCGGAGCGCGGAGGCCATCCCGTTGTGCAAAAAGAAATGACGCAATGGATGTTGCGCATCACGGCCTATTCGGAGCGCCTATTGAAGGGATTGGAATCCGTAGATTGGTCGGATGCGCTCGTAGAGCAACAGCGCAATTGGATTGGTAAGTCCATAGGTGCCCAGGTGTTCTTTGATCTCGAGAACTCAACAGAAAAAATTGAAGTCTTCACTACCCGTCCCGATACCATTTTTGGCGTGAGTTTCATGGTGCTTGCCCCTGAACACCGATTGGTGCGGGACATCACAACGCCCGATCAACGCGGGGATGTGGAGGCCTATCTGGAATCGCTAGCTAGTAAATCGGAACGCGAACGCCAGCAAACCAAGAGCGTAACTGGCATTTTCACGGGAGCCTTTGCCATCCACCCCTTTTCAGGGGCTCGCTTACCCATTTGGATAGGGGAATATGTATTAGCCAGCTACGGAACTGGTGCAATTATGGCGGTGCCCTGCGGCGACCAACGAGACTTCGACTTCGCTCAAAAATTCGACCTCCCCATTCCGGCTATCATGCAGGAGTACAATGCGGAAGAAGGCGCATACGAAGAGAAATCGGGGACACTCGTTGAATCGGATTTTCTCAATGGCTTAAGCGTGCAGGAGGCCATCCCCGCAGCAGTAAAAAAAATTGAAGCCCTCGGACGCGGGCGCGGAAAAACGAACTACCGCCTTCGAGATTCGGTATTCTCCAGACAGCGTTATTGGGGAGAGCCCTTCCCGGTTTACTATAAAAATAACCAGCCGCATTTGTTGGAAGATGAAGCCCTGCCCGTAACCCTTCCGGAGGTAGATGCATACCTGCCCACTGAAGATGGCGAACCGCCATTGGCTCGTGCTCACGCATCGGCATGGAACATTGCGCGCGGCGATCGCATGGAATACAATACCATGCCCGGATGGTCTGGGTCGTCCTGGTATTTCTTGCGTTACATGGATCCACGCAACGAGAATGAACCCTTTTCCTCGAAAGCCATGGATTATTGGAAAAATGTGGACCTCTACGTGGGTGGAGCTGAACACGCCACTGGACACCTCCTTTATGCCCGATTTTGGCATAAATTTTTAAAAGATATTGGCCGTGTAAATACCGAAGAACCCTTCCAAAAGTTGGTGAATCAAGGGATGATTTTGGGAACATCTGCTTTAATCCACCGCGTAAAGGATTCGCGAAAATTTGTGTCGGCCCGATTGGCGAATAATTATGAAACCACTCGAATTCACATCGATGTATCTTGTGTGGATGGCGATGTGGTAAATTTGGATTCCCTCCGTAAATGGCGTCCAGAATTTGCAGAGGCACAATTCGAAACCGAAAACGATGGAACTTTCCGGTGCGATCACGAAGTTGAAAAAATGTCCAAGCGCTGGCACAATGTGGTAAATCCAGATGACATCTGCAGTGAATACGGTGCCGATGTCTTGCGCATGTACGAAATGTTTCTGGGACCCATTGAACAAGCTAAACCCTGGAATACTGCAGGTATCACGGGCGTTCACGGCTTTGTTAAAAAGTTTTACCGACTGTTTGTCCGAGACGGAGAGTGGATGGTTAGCGAAAAGAATGCGAGTGAAGCCGCCCTTAAAATGGTACACAAGACCCTGAAAAAAGTTACCGAAGATATTGAGAACTTTAGCCTAAACACTTGCGTAAGTGCATTCATGATTTGTGCAAACGAACTGCAGAGCATGGGTTGTCACGAGCGAGAGGCTTTGGAACCTTTGGTTGTGCTGCTCGCACCCTTTGCCCCTCACCTCGCTGAGGAATTGTGGGAAAAACTTGGGCATAAACCCAGTGTGACCTCAGCCCCATGGCCCCAATACGAAGAGCGCTACCTCACCGAATCTGCGCACGAATACCCTGTAATGTTTAACGGTAAAATGCGCTTTAAACAGTCGTTTCCCTTGGGTGCAGATCACGCCGATATGGAACGCGCCATTCGAGAAGATGCACGAACCCAAAAACAACTCACCCAAGGCGAAATCCGAAAAATAATCGTTGTACAGGGTAAGATTATTAATGTAGTTGTAAAGTAACCCTCCGGTTTGGCCTAACTTTTGAAGATTCTCTTGGGTGCGAAGACTATAAAAATCGAAACTCATGAGAAAATACACCCTCCTCGTTGTCCTGATTTCGCTCGTGCAATTTGGGTTTGCTCCAGAGCCACACAGCGCGGCCGACCCGCGTGCGCCGGAATTTAGAAAAGTACAACAACGCGCCTTTAACACTGGCGAATATTTAAAATTTAAATTGCATTATGGCCTCATAAATGCGGGTATTGCAGAGTTGCGCGTGAAGGGCACGACCAAAAAGAGTGGACGAGATGTGTTTCACATAGTGGGTACAGGCAGGTCCGTAGGTATGTTTAAATGGATGTATAAAGTGGACGACCGGTACGAAACGTTCCTCGATACCGAATCCATGATGCCTTGGGAATTTAACCGACATGTAGATGAGGGAGGATACATCATCGACCGGCACATCACCTTCGATCACACCGAGGGAAAGGCAATAAGCGATGGAAAAACATATACCGTTCCACCCTATGTTCAGGATATCTTTTCTGCCTTTTACTACTCGCGCTGCATGGACGTGAAGGACATTAAAACGGGCGAATTTTTGGAAATTGAGACCTTCCTCGATCACGAAATTTATACCCTACGGCTTAAGTATTTGGGTCTAGAGGTGGTAAAGAGTGAAATTGGCCGTGTTCATTGCATGGTTTTTCGGCCCTATGTGCAGGCTGGGCGCGTTTTCAAAGAAGCCGACGACATGACCATTTGGGTGAGCAGCGATGCCAATCATATTCCCGTGCGGCTGCAATCCGATTTGCTTATAGGTTCCATTAAAATGGATCTTTTAGAAGCTCGGGGGTTGTTGCATCCGCTTGCTTTGGTTTCGGATTGATGGAGAAATAATTGGTAAATTGCCGCGCATCGAACCGAAGACCATGCCAACAGCAAACAGCCCTGAAAACGAACTGGCGCAACGCCTGACCAAACTGGAGGACAAATACCGCAGAATTGGTCAAGACTTGAACTCTTACTTGGACGGCTTGCTCTACGCCAATCCGCTTCATTATTGGGAGTATATTAAGGTGGACACCTTATTGTCCTTGCAGGAACCTCGTACCGACTTTCCGGATGAGCACGTGTTTATTATGTACCATCAAATTACTGAGCTGTACTTTTAACTCGCTCTTTTGGAATATGAGCAAATTGCCAACAATGGAAAAAAGCTGTCTGAATCGGGGGAAGATTTGGGCTGGAACGAAGCGTTGAACGCCGATTTTTTTGTGGCGCGGGTGAATCGTATCAATGGATATTTTACAGCTCTCACCTCCAGTTTTGGAATCATGATCGACGGGATGGAACCCGAACAGTTTCTTAAATTTAGAATGAGCCTCTTACCCGCTAGTGGATTCCAATCGGCTCAATACCGACTCATCGAAATGGCAAGCACCGACTTGGAAAATCTAGTATTCCACGAATTGCGGGGCACCATGAGCAACGCATCGGTTGCACAAAAAGTAGAACACCTGTATTGGAAACGAGGAGCAATTATTCAAGAGACCGGCGACAAAACACTCACCCTGAAAAATTTTGAAAAAAAATACACAAAAACATTCTTGGATTGGGCACACGAATATGAGCACAAAAACCTCTGGGTTAAATATCAGCAGTTATCTGAGTCGGACCGAAACCGAGAAGATTTAAAGGGTGCCCTTCGCGAGTTAGACGTTCATGTAAACGTAAATTGGCCCTTGGTGCACTATAAATCCGCCGTCCGATACCTCGCCTCAAAATCGGGCGATGCGCCTGCTACAGGCGGCACAAATTGGCAAAAATACCTACCTCCTCGCTTTCAAAAACGCATCTTTTTCCCCGACTTATGGGAGGAAGCCGAAAAAGAAGAATGGGGAAAAAGTTGGGTAGAAACCGCACTGAAATAAAATGATTAACCGACAAACCGCAGGATATCTGTTCCTTTTATTAGGCTTGGGAATATTCTTATCTGCCTGTACTTCAACACCCCCGGACGATAAATCCGAGAGCATCATCTCACAACCCGAACCCGAACCCACGCGGTACGCCTATGGCCTACCCTTGGACTCCTTCGAGGTGATTGAGGGAAAAATTAGGCCAGGGGAAAGTTTGGGCGCACTGCTTCTCCCCTACGGTGTGGGCTACGGGACGCTGGATCGAATTACGAGGGAATATGCCGATGTATTCAATTTTAATCGCATTCGAGCAGATCACAATTACATTCTTTTCTGCAGCCCAGATAATACGCGTAAAGCCCAGTGTTTCATTTATGAAATTAGTCCTGAGCAATATGTGAAGATCGATTTGGGCGAGAAGCTAGAGGTGGTGAGGGAAAACCGACCCGTAGAACTGCGCGAACGCTCGGCCTCGGGTTACATCGCCAAAGGATCAAGTCTATCGCTCGCATTGGACGAACAGGGATTGCCCCCCGTACTTGCGAACGATTTGTCCGTTATTTACGCCTGGACCATCGATTTTTTTCATCTTCAACCGGGGGATCGGTTTAAACTCATCTACGACGAGCGCTATATCGACGATGAGCGCGTGGGTGTGGGGCGAATTAAAGCCGTGCATTTCGTGCATTTAGCATCCGATTTTTACGCCTTATACTGCGAGGATTTCGAAGAGTATGGCGATTATTTTGATGAGCGTGGAGACAACCTCAGACGTGCGTTTCTGAGAGCGCCCTTGGAATTTGGCCGGATATCATCCCGATACAACAAAAACCGCCTCCACCCGGTTCTGCGTGTGCGTCGTGCGCATTTGGGCACAGATTACGCCGCGCCCACAGGCACCCCCATTTTAGCAACTGCCGATGGCGAAATTATTGCCATGTCTTATACACGCGGCAATGGAAACTATGTGAAAATTAGACATAACGGCACGTATACCACGCAATATTTACACATGTCTAAATTCAACCGAAAGCTTAAAGTAGGAACGCGCGTGCGTCAAGGAGATGTTATCGGTTATGTGGGCAGTACTGGGCTAGCAACGGGTCCTCACGTGTGTTATCGCTTCTGGAAAAATGGGGTTCAGGTTGATCCGCTCAAGGAGGACCTTCCCAAATCGGAACCCGTAAACAACCGCGAACGCTTCCAAAAAATCCTAAACGAGTGGAAGCCTCGTCTGGATTCCGTGGCATTTCCAGCCACTTCTGAGTCCTAGCTCGCATTTTACAATGAGCTCGAAACGCGTCGGAAACCATTTAGCTGATTCATAAACCCATTCAGAGGAAGTGAGTTTTGCGCACCCGCATTTTATGCACCCGCATCAACCTGCATTCTAAAGCTTGAGCAGCCCACGTGGGCCGGCAAGTAAATGATTTTTCAGCTTTATAGACCCTAAAACCCCATCTCAAAAAGTCCGACGACGCTGACTCTACTCGATGACCAATCTCTTAACCCATAATCCGGTCCCATCTTGCATGCGCACATTAATGGTATACACGCCAGGAGCCCAATCCGTTACCTCAAAAGTTTGGCTTTCCCTATCAGTTAAGACCCAAGTGCGCACCAATCGACCAGCGATATCGCGAACTTCGGCTTGAACTGAAACGGTCAACGCCGACCCCGCCCATGAGAGGGTTACGCGATCGGACGCGGGATTAGGAATGAGCTGCCATTGACCCAGCG
>Ga0181601_10004003_pt1 | contig 12396 bp, 7 predicted proteins | sample 041ome_8_FD_133020 | JGI IMG/M metagenome (GOLD analysis project Ga0181601, IMG submission 133020) | Coastal salt marsh microbial communities from the Groves Creek Marsh, Skidaway Island, Georgia - 041407BS metaG (megahit assembly) | ecosystem: Environmental > Aquatic > Marine > Intertidal zone...
CGTTGTTTTCGTCGATTCATCTTTACTCAAAGTTCCCAACGGTGGTAACTCTTCGCTATCGTCAGCCCAATTATTCGCCATATATTCGCGTCGCTTTATGAAGAGCTTGGGAAAATTCCGCTTTTCTTTTTACGCGCGCGCTTTTTCGCCAGATTTTCTTCGAATTTCCCACATCGAGGAGGCCTGGGCGAGCCTCTTTTTTTTGAGTGTTTTCGCTTTTCGCCTATTTTGTTGGAAATGATACGTAGATGCCTCTGTGTTTCGCACCAATAACGACCACACTTCTTTGAAGCGATACAGTATACCAACACTCACCAAAACACGTAAAAGAGAGAGAGAGAGAGAGAGAGAGGGAGAATTAGATTATAGGAATAGAAATGGATTCGCACTTGGACGGGTCCGGCGGTGGATCGCTCTCACCGCCACTCTCTGACAACAACAACAATAACAACACCAACTTCAACGGGAAAGGAGACCTCACCACAGAAGACGCCAAAGAGATTCATCCAGTCATTCCTGTCTCGAGACCGATGCACGCGGCGATGTCAAATCCATTCGTAGGTGGTACAGGTGGTGATAATAACGAGTACATTGCCGCTCCGGGAGCAGCATCAATTCAGAACTCCGTGTATACCACGAGGAGGTTTGCGCAAAGAGCAACTGATTCCTCTTCAACGATAAATCAACAACAACAGAACTTCGTGGAGAACGGCAAAAATATGCAAAACAACAGAGCTAAACCATCCACATCGGCGGCAGATTCAAACGGTACCCGAGGCAACACGAACGAAGAGAACACCGAAGACGATGACGATGAGGACGGCAATAGAGGTAACGATGTCAAAGCAAATGAAAATAACAACAAGAAGATCAAAGCGAGAACAACGAGAAGTAGTGGTAGTTTGCACTCTGAAGAAGTAGAAGGAGGTGGCGCTCCCAAAGCGGGAAGCTTGAATGGAACGGAAGCTGCGCATACCGACGGTAGACCTGAAGTAGAATCCAAAGAGAAAAAGGTAGTAAAACAACAAAAATGGCGGCGTCAGATTGGTAGCACGACCAGTAATAACGAAGATGGAATGGACACATCCGAGGAAGCTGCTGCTGTTGTAAACGAAACCGCTCCGCTTCCCCCGACGAGTGAGTACGAATACAAAGAACCATGGGATATTCCCTCAGCAGATTTGATTCCAGCGGCGAAAAGTTTAAAACTCACCGCTGACGCGTATCAAAACGAAGGGCGCTTCGATAACGCCGAGAGAACATACGGTATAGCGTTGCGTTTTATCGAGCACGAGTCACTCTTCGCCTCGGTTGGTGAAAATGTAGAGAAACAAATAACAGATGCAAAAGGAAGTACTCCAGATATGCGACTCGTTTCAAAGACTGAACTTACTGTTGCGTGTTTGATTGAAGCTTCCGTGTGCGCTTTGAAAAGAGGAGATCCTTCACGAGCTGGCGACTTAGCTTCGAGGGCATTGAACAACTCGAAAAATAATACTTCTGCGCTGAAAGCGCGAGCGCAAGCTCGCTTAGCCGAAGGCGATTTCCAAAACGCGCTTGCAGATTGCGATGAGGCTTTAAAAATTGAGGAGCACACGAATAAGAAGGCTGATCTTGAAAAATTACGGAAAGAAATCGAAACGTGTTCCGAGCAATTATCGCCTATGCGCGGGAAACAACAGCAGCACGAGTTTGAGTACGGCATCCAAAATGCTGCGGTGGTGCGAAATGCGTTTGCAGCAAACGATGCCGCAGGTAACGAGCCACTAGTCAGAACGAACGCCACGGCTATGCGAACGACGACATGGCAAGCTGAAGTAGAAGGCGAATCTGAAGGTGGTAGGAATACAATGGATACGGAACCTGGAGCTGCGTTCGGAGGTATCACGCGAGAGAAGAATAGCGAAGAAGGTTACGATAGAGATAATGGTCAAACGTTATTAAACGTAGATGTTGAGAAGAAAGGTGATCCGAACAGAACAGCGGCGACAACAAACGTTGGGGATACGACCGCACAACTCAATAAAACGCATCTTCCAACGCAACAGACGACAACGCACGAACAACCTTTGCGTTCTCAAGATGGTGGGATACAAGGATCTCTGTTGATAGGTTCTGTTGGAGGTGGGGGCAATCACAGACCCCCGTTGTCGCGAGACAGCAACGGAGCTCAAGCTGTATTAATTTCAAATTCGACTCAGCGAGCTCTAGGCGGCACTTTTTCGATTCAGAAAGACCATCGTCCAACAGATGCGCTCGTAGAGAGCGACGAGAGCGACGAAGAAGGTGAAGAAGTTTGCGGCGGAAAATAGTGCGGAGTCGCAATGGTTCATCGTCCATTCAACAGAGCCCATAAAGTTCGGCTTTGGACTGCAAAAAAGGCAAAAAAAAGTGTAACAGAGAATTCGATCTTGCGAAAGACCAATAAGTGATAATACAATTGACTTCTAGATAATTACAACTTGGTACACTCTATACACACCCATTCATCCCTCTCGTAAACTTCGAACTCTGCGCAACCTTCTTCAGAATATCTTTGAATGACTGCTTCAGCTTGTTTTCCCGCTAAGATCCCAGATAATCCAATTTTTCCTCCTTTTCGAGTCATATTGACAAACTTGGACGCTAGTTCCAGATTTGGTGTTATAAGAATATTTGCTACGAGCACGTCTACATCTGTTGGTTCATCGGCGTTAGTTTCTGTTCCGTCACCGAGCACAGCTTTGAATCTGTCCTGGACGCCGTTGATAACTGCGTTGGACTTCGCGGCTTCAACTGCTACAGCATCAATATCTACACCGAACGCCCGCGCGGCACCTAGTTTCAAAGCACCAATCGCGAGGATACCCGTCCCACAACCGAAATCAACCACCTCGTCGCTCGCTTTGATGTGTCTTTTCAGAAATTGCAAACACAAAAGCGTTGTGGGATGATCGCCGGTTCCAAAAGCCACGCCCGGTGTAAGTTTTATTTCCGTTTTGTATGTTTTGTTTGTCTTCTCATCACATCGAATGCAAAACTCTTCGTCGACGAGGATATCTTTGTAGGAGTCCAAAATGACACTTTGCCAATTGTTAGCATTGATTTTGTCGTATACAGCGTTCAGGGGTCCAACTCGGTTTTCCAACTGTTTGACTGCTTTTCTCACATCGCTAATGCGAACGTCTTTGCCGAAATACAGCTGCACGTCATTAAACGACCATTTTTTCATCCATTCATTACCGTTGGAATCTCGGGAATAGAAAATCTCCTCTTCGTTTTCGGTACCTTTGAATGCGTCGTTGTTGACTTGCGCAAAGTCTGTGTACCCTAACTCTTCCAATATTTCCGTGATTCGTTCCGCCTCTTGACGTGGAACTCGACTCAATGTCACTCTGGGAACGGTTTCTTCTTGAGAAGAAGAAGAAGAAGAAGAAGAAGAAGAAGAAGAAGAAGAAGAGGAGCGCAAAGATGAAACTGTTTGTCGGTAATGCGTTTGAGCGAAAAAAGAATACGACGAATGAGTGAGCGCGTTCGCACACCGCATCCTAAATTTAAAGGGAGCGATACTATGAAGTTATTTGCGAGTACGAGTACTCTCAAAATAAAAATCTTCTTCTTTCTATTACACCTCACCTCACCTCTTCCTCTCATCTTCTCTCTTGCACTCCCAAAAAATCCGCTAATCGGATGAGGGAGCGTTCTGCTCTGCAGCTGCCGCCGCTGCTGCTGCTGGAGGAGGCGTTTGTTTCAGTTGTTGTTGTTGTTGTTGCGGTGGCTGAAAATTTTGCCTTTGCTGATAGTGTTGTTGATGTTGATGTTGGAAACCTCCTCTTTGGTATCCTCCACCACCCATGTGAGGCATTCCACCAAATTGACCGCCTCTGTGCATTTGTGGCGCGTATTGCATCATCGGATTATGATACGGGGCACCGGGGCCCATGCCGTATCCCATCATCATGTTCATTTGCGCCATCTGTGCCTGGTAGTTCATAATAGCTGCTCGTTGTGCAGCGCTAATAGCATCCTGCGCTTGCATTGGCGGTGCAGCGACGGCTGCAGCGGGTTTTTTCGTCGGTACGAATGCAGAAGCCTTCGCCGACAAAGTAAATGCCGGCGCGTTCGCGGATAGTTTCGAACCAGTCGCGGGTGTTTTCGCGTCCGCCGCAGGAGCTGTGGGAGCTTGTTGCCCTGCAGCCGGTGCTGCTGCGGATCCCACCGCCGTCTTTTTCGAGTCCGCCATGGATGCCACACTCGCAGGAACTTTACCAGCTGACGATGCCCACGCCGGTTTTGACGGTGGCGGCGCCGCTTTGAAGCCTTCACTACCCGGCGCTCTTGACACAGATGAATACTTCGCCTCTTCATCATCGTCAAAGTCCGATATGAGTTTTTGGTTTCTCTCCTCCGCGACGTGCGGATTCGAGGACACTTTACTTTCGATTTCTCTCGCAATTCTTGCGGCTTCTTGTTCGGTGATGCCAATTTTGGATTTGTCGATTTGTGTTGTGTACACAGACTCGTCAAATTTTGTTTCCACTCCGAATAGTTGCTTGTTCGCCGCAAACTGATCCCACTGCCCTGGAGGTGCCTTCCTTCCCCACGCGCCACCCCTCGTATCAAATCTCCCACCAGACCGTCCTCCTCCTTGGCCATCTTCCAAACCTCCGACATTTGCCGAAGAGTCGTCGTCACCGGGCGTCCAAGCGACCAGCGTTCGATTTTGTCCCGTAGCGCCTTTGGAAATCCCCACGTCAGTAAAGTCATTCATGTCATTCATTCGAGACGGCCCCAAGGCCAAGTCGGACATGCCGACGTTGAGCGCTTGAATCCACGCGATATCTTCCAGCGGAACTTTCTTCAGCTTATCCGGTTTCTTTCTCGGCGCTTTCTTCGGTTCTTCTCCGTTCGGGCCTCGAGGCGTAAGAAATCGAGTCCACGCGTACGCGAGAACGATGTGATTTTCAACTTCTCGGGTGTCAGCTAAGACGCCGTTGAGCAAGACTCCTGAAGTGAGCTGCACGTCGACCGAGTAGCCCTTCAAGGCGGACAAAGTGAAGGCCAACCTGTCTTTTGCCGAGACAGTCATATTTTATATATAGTTTCGTCTTTCTCTGACACGAGTGAATGTATTATACAAAATATAACTTGCGCGCGCAAACTCGATCAACGCAGCGAAAGAGAGAAAATTTATGTGTTTTTATATTGATGATGTTGTTGTTGTTGTTGTTGTTGTTGTTGTTGTTGTTGTTGTTGTTGTTGTTGGTGGTGGTGGTGGCGATGATGATGTTGTTGTGACAAGTTCCTGAGGCAGTGTGGATAAGCGCGAAAACTCTAACCTTCTCTCTCACTCTTCCGTGAGGAGTTGAGCAGTGGGCGAGTTTCGACTTCCGCCGAAGTTGTAAGGAGAATCGAAGAAAGTTCGTGTTGCCACGCAGAGCGTTCTTTCTTAAAGTTTCTTTCTTTTTTTTTTCGTCTCTCGCTCTGCCACTTGTCTGCATTAAAATGAAAATTTGAACACGTCTAACACACGTCTGCTTTATTCTATTACAAGTACAAGTCTACTCTATTGTTACTACTACTTCTAACGGTACAGCTACATCATCTAAAAACGTTTTCACTCGTCCTTCATCTCGTCACTTTCCTTCTTGTTGTTATTAACGAGCGCCATCAAGTTAACCGCAGGCGCAACCTTTTGCGAAGTTGTTCTTCGGTCGTAAGTGCCTTTTTGCATCGCGGATGAGTGACCCATGTACATGGCCAAAGCCTCGAGCTCGTTATCAGAAGCCATGCCTTGCCCTCTCACATGGGTGATGATCATATCTCGCACCAAGTGCGGATTGACTTTTTGGCCAGTCACGCGTAAAGCACATCTTGAGAATGCTCGAGACAGTTCCGATGCCGTATAAGGTTCTCCGTTTGGTCTCGTAAAGACGAAATTGTGTTTCGGCTTGAACGCGTCGCGGTACTCATTTAACCAAAGCTCCAAAGCTGGATATATGCGTGGATCAAGCACTAAATTCGGGCGCGTGCCATACACGTTCCCGGTTTTGTAATCAGCAGCGTTGTGCTTAATGAACCATGTTTTCGTTGACGAGTCATAAAATAGCGTTCGGTTAAGCTCCAACTCACGCAACGTTCGCTGACGATCAGGTATGCACGCCAAAACTGCAAACATGAGGTAAAGCTGTATGCTTCTTGCAATGTCTACTTTAGCCCTCGCCTTACCACGTTTATCATAGCCAGCGCACTCGAGCTTCAAGCATTCTACGAGAACAAGATATTTTGGCCAATCTAACCATTTCTTCGCTTCATCAGCCGCTCTCGGGGCCACTCTCGCGCGCGCTCTAGCACCACGTTGCAACCGCATAAGTTCTTTTACGACGTCTGTGTTAACTTCTTCACCAGCACTTGATAGCAAAGAAGAGGAAGACGTCGCCACGGAATTCTTCTTCTTACCAGATCCCGACGATACCGATGCCGATGATAATTTCGTAAACGGCGGATAAAGCCATTTTGCGATTGCAATGAGCGAACGCACGTACGCATCTTCCGTTGAGCTCAGTATCCCTCGCGTTTCAACCATCCATTGCATGTATTCAATGGCGTACTGCGCGCCTTCAGAATCTGAAGATGGAAATGCGTCTTTCAAGCTATAGTTTTCAGCATTCTCATTCAAACCTTTTATGTTTACCAAATACCCGCAAAAAGCTCGGGCAACATCGCGATGATTCTTCACCGTCTGCTCACGAACTGGTACGCCTTCTTGGCCGACGCGTCGCGTCGTCAAATCTCGAACAAATTTGTCGAGCTCTTTCTTGAGCGTTTTCGGTAGATTCTTCTCGCTGATAGCGTAATCTGGCAAACGTCGACGCGTAGTCACGCGTTTCTCGCTCAAAGGCACATCATCTGGTCTTCTGTTTGTTCTATATTCTATTGATGGTTTTCTTTGAGTTTCTATACTTTTATCACTACCAGTATCGTGCTCTTCAAAGTATAATCTCGATTGCAAAGGAACGCGGGCTTCGAGAGGAATATCACCTCCAATCCATCCATCGATGTCGTCGAATTTCTTGGAAGCAACTATTATTTTATCTTCTTCTTCTCCTTCTTCAAATCTTTTTGCTGCTATTTCTTTTGCGTTGGAGCTCTCGTTATCATCTATTGTTTTGTTCCTTTCCTTCGTATGTGCCAATACCGCGTTGTACAGTTTTATTGGTAATTTCATCGCGACCCATTCTTCTGGTTTCACTAAAACGGTCTCGTCCTCGCGCGATATTAATGCGTCTATATCGTCGAACCAGTTTTCTCTCAATATTTCAACCACTTTATCGGCATCTTCCGGCGGTCTGTTAATATCTACAAAACACTTCTGCAAGGTTAAGAGTAAAATATCTTCTTCTTCTTCTTCTTCTTCTCTCGTTCGAGCGTAGCAATTTGTTCTTCTTCTTCTTCTTCCTCCTCCTCCTCCTCTTCTTCGAGTGAAAGTTTTTGTCCCATGCACCTTCGTCGCCATCGCCATCGCTCCGAAAGAAACGCACGGCATCTTCCTTCTCTCTCTCTCTCTCTCTCTCTCTATTTCATAGCACGCCGGGGACGTTTTTTTCTCACAAAGCGCCTTTTCGTTTTGTCGCTCTCACTCATCACACAGCAAATTTCAAAAATAAATTTCAACTGCGTGCTCTCTTCAAAAGCGCGTACAAAACACACACGAGAGCACAATCTTCAGAGAGGAAAGTAGGAGACACGAAAACCATCGCCTCACAGGCTCGCGTAAAAAAGAACTCACTTCATTGTGCACCGCCACGCAACATTAGTTTTGGTCATTAAATCGCACACCAACGCGCTTCACTTCTGAAGCGCGGTGTTTGTGTGTTCTTTCAAAGATGGCGAAAACTTCTTCTTTAAAGGAAGAGGAGCTGATGATGAAGACGAAGGCAAAGAAGAGAAAGAACGGCGACAAAAACAGAGAGAAAGCGAAGAAGCCAAAACCGACGAACGCGATGTTGAAGAAACTCGTCTTTAACGCTCGAGTCAAGGAAAATGGTCGCGATGGTAGTGAAGAGACTGTCGGAGTAAATCAGAAGAAAATTCAAAATCAACAGGAGCGCACGAAACAAAAGAAGAAGAAGAGGAAGAACAACAAAAAGGCTGGTGGAAAGTATAATAGTGATGATGGTTATGCGTCTCCTTCTAGCGACGACGACAACGGGAACAACGCCGGTAATGGACAGAGAGAAGAGAAACCGTTCGACACGGATCGCAAAAATAAGGTCAAGGCTCACATCGAAAAGTTTGGCGGTGTTGAAATATTGCCCAAAGCCAAGCTGATGAGGATGTTCACGGAACATATAGATAGAGACGCGGATGATTTGTTTCATCGCATCGACAGGAGAATAGAAAAAGAAGAGGTAGAGAAGATGGATCTCAAGCAATTGAAAACGTTGTACAAGGCGGTCTACGATCATTTGGACAATATAGAAGAGGGGGTTGCGTACGCCAAGAAGCATTTGTTTCCACCCATGTCTCCAAAAGAGAATAGAATGTCGGCGCCGATAGTATACGTCTCGCCTGAGAAGAGAGAATACGCAAATGAACACTCTGATTTGTTTCCCAAAACATATGGAAGAAATCCGAATAGGAAGAAGCGGCAAATAGATGAAAATGTTGCGTCAATGATAGATACGAAGAAAAAAACGAAGAATGAGAATACGGTCAAGGCATTTAAAACGACGAAAGTGACATCAAAAAGCAACGCATGTAGCAAAAAGGAACAAGTTTTGACGGAGAAGAACGACGCGCGAGCATCCGGAAAGAGCAGCTCCAAAGCAGCTCTCGCTTTAGCTTTACCTCCTACGCAAAGAAATAATAAGCAACAGAAACTCCCAGTAGGGGTGTGGAACAAAAAGAAGTTTTATAAAAAGGTCAAAGTTGAAGACGAAGTGTTCAAAGTTGGAGACGACGTTTACGTGTGTACTCCAGAAACTGTTGATTTGACTGAGGAAGTTGATCACATCTGCGAGCATTGCAAAAAGCCGGGCGTGGAGGAAGGTGCTGACGGCAAGGAAATCGAAACAGAAATGCTCGAATGCGATTATTGCGTGCGATCATGGCACCTTCGGTGTTTAAAGTTAGATCACGTGCCGGAAGAGACATTTTGGAGTTGTCCAATGTGCATTGCCTCGCCTTCTGGTATCGCCGCGCCGCAAAATTTCCACGAGAGACGAACGCCTTGTGGGGAATTCTTGGCGGGGAGACTTTGCTTAGCTAGAATCGAAAGCATTTGGGCAAACGTTGATGAACTCAACGATGAAGATCCAAAAGTGCGAGAAGAAGCGTTCAAATTCATCGCTCGCCTGTACGTGCTACCAGAGCACACTCACACCGGAAGGCAACGGCATCACATTCGCCGAGAGGTGTTTCTCACGAACACAAAAGAGGAGGAAAATTGTGCTGCTATTTTTATGCGCGCAAAAGTACTCGAGCCCGCCGCGTTTCGCTCGTCCAGTGGCGATGACGATTTCTACATGTGCGAATATTCGTACGACAAAAATTTTTCTCGCTTTCGACGGAGAACAGAATGGGAGGACTCTGATTTCTCGGAAGACGAATTTGACGCCGAGGCTAAGAATATCTTGTGGAGCGAAACTGAAAGCTCAGACGACGATGAAGATTACGATTATAAGAAAGAGAAAAGAAAGGCGGAAAAAGCAACACACGCGCGACGAACGAAAGCAGATATAGCCGCAGCAAAGAAAGCCGCGGCGTCTAAAAAGGGAGCTAACGCGTCTTTAGAATGGAAAGAAGCGATTGGCTTGGGCAAATCTGGCGTCTTGGCAATGGACTCCGCTCAAAATAATGGGTCGCGCACTGCCATTGAGCGAGCGAGAAAAGCATTACAGTTGAGCTCCATCCCAGCAAAGTTAGAGTGTCGGGAAAAGGAGCGTGAGAAGATTATGCAATTTACCAAAAACGCGATTGGTGCGTACGGTGGAGCATCTTCATGTCTCAGCAACTCGCTTTACATTTCAGGTGTTCCTGGCACTGGGAAGACGGCGACAGTACGCGAAGTCATAAGAACGTTGCGTCAAGAAGCCGCGAATAAGAAAGTTCCAAAGTTTAATCACATCGAAATGAACGGTTTAAGATTGCAAACGCCACAGCATGCGTATAGTTTAATTGCAGAGGAGCTCACGGGTAGAAGGTTTTCACCGAGTCGCGCGGCTGAGTGGCTAGAGAAGCGGTTCAAGGAAGGCAAAGAGTCAGATGGAAGAGTGCTCGTGCTCGTCGTAGACGAGCTCGACGTTCTCGTTACACAAACGCAATCCGTATTGTACAACATTTTTGACTGGCCGACTTACAAAGCGAGCAATATCGCTGTTATTGGCATCGCTAACACCATGGATTTACCTGAGCGTTTGTTACCGAAAATCGCATCTCGCCTAGGCTCTGGTCGGGTGACGTTCAATCCGTACAACACATCGGAACTGACAAAAATTATTGAAGCGCGCTTACGATCGACCGGTGATTATAGCAGTGACGGAAAATACGATGCTATCACGCAAAATGCGGTGCAACTGGCGAGTATGAAAGTAGCACAAATTTCAGGTGATGCCCGGCGGGCTCTGGAGTTGTGCCGGAGAGGCATCGAAATTGCCGAGGCGAGGATCGAGCGCGAACGCGAATCTGGAGAATTGAATTGTATTTCTCGATGTGGGCCCAGCGATATATCTAAGGCGCAAAACGAAATGTTTTCAGCGACATATATGAAGATGTTGAAAGGACTTTCGAAGCATGAACGCATATTTCTCGCCGCTTTACTTCTGCGCACAAGGCAACTTGGCTATAAAGAAGTATACGTCTCAGACGTTCTCGAAGTTCACGAGAAGCTCTGCATGAAACATTCAGTGGAATCGCTTCCTACGGGCTTCGAAACGACCATGGTCTGTCGTCTGCATTCTATGCGCTTGGTATTGGCCGACCCTGGATACATGCGTCGATTACAAAAAGTGAGTTTAAACATTCCGCAGGAGCAAGCGATGTACTCCCTCAAAGACGATATGCTTTGCGCAGACATGCGATGGATTAAAAATGCGCTGTAAATAATAGTTGGTTTCTACAATTAATTGCTAACCTAGGTCCACTAGAATTCATAACTATGAATGCTTAAGTACTATCTGTGCTCCATTCACCCTCGCGAAGCTCGCTCGAGTTCCGCCAGTCGCGCTTTCAAAAGACGTATTTCGTATTCTTCCTGAGTGATTGAAGCGACGGCTTTTTGCAAAGACTTTGCCGCGTGTCTCTCGCTTTTATTAGTAGCGCGTTGTTGTAGTAGTAGTAGTTGTTGTTGTTGTTGCTGTATTCGTTTTTGTTTCGCAATCTCTTTCATCATCATTTGCTGCGAAGTTTCACGCAAAAAATCGTGAAACTCTGCATCATTCACATCCGCTGGATTGGTATTCATATCTCTCTCGTTATGATGGTGGTGGTGATGATGATGACCTCTCGCTCGATGTCTCGACTTCGTCGACGGCGAGAAGAACACGACCACGTCCATCGAAAACGAAAACAGAAAAGTTATGTATGTCCACAGAAGCTGCAGGAACCGCACGATAAAGTTCTCTCTTGGTGGTCGTTTACCTCTTGGTCTTTCCAGTTTCTTGTTTGGATCGCCGTCATTATCATCGTTGTTGTCATCTGTTTCAGCTTCGTTTTTATTTTCCCCTCTTTCTCGTCGTCGTCGTCTCAAACCACCAACATCTCCCCCAACAAACTTCTTATCCCTTTTGTCTTCTTCTTCTTTTCGATTTTCGCTACCGTTACTCTTGTCCATCGCGCTAATCACGGGAGATGTTTTCGTTGTCTTTCTCGTCGTCGTCGTCGTCGTCGTCGTCGTCGTCGCGCCTGCGTCTTCATCGGGTGCATCCGCGTGACCCCGCGCAGCTGTTGTTGTTTTTCCCATCATCATTTCCTTTTTTTCTTCCTCTCCGCTGCTGATTTCTTCTTCAGCCGGCGACGCGTACATCTCCTCCTCTTGCTTCGAAGAAGGAGAAGACGCATCGCCGTGGTGGTCTTCGCCGTCGTCGTCGCTCTCGATCTCACTCGCCATCGTTATTGCGCGTGTCTCTCCCGTCGAGGGGTTTAGGGGTTTATTCGGTTCGAGAAAAAACTGAAGAAAAGCGGTTCCTTCGTCGTTCGTGTAAGTGTGTGTAAGTGTGTCACGAGCGAAAGATATTTATTTTTTCGGAGAGAGAAGAGGGCACCCTTTGTAAAATCTTTCCGCACTTCTCCACTTCTCTCTCTCTCTCTCCCTCTCTCTCCTTCTTTCTGTTTTCTCTTTCAAAGCGAAGAAACTTTTCGATCGGGTAAACGCACGACGAAATCGGAAGAACATCATCAGCACGCCGCAAAGAGAAC
>Ga0181601_10004004_pt1 | contig 12395 bp, 7 predicted proteins | sample 041ome_8_FD_133020 | JGI IMG/M metagenome (GOLD analysis project Ga0181601, IMG submission 133020) | Coastal salt marsh microbial communities from the Groves Creek Marsh, Skidaway Island, Georgia - 041407BS metaG (megahit assembly) | ecosystem: Environmental > Aquatic > Marine > Intertidal zone...
AAAAAATCCCCCCGGCGCGAGCCGGGGGGATTTGTGTTTGCGGGCGTCACTTAGGTCAAGCGAGGCCATTGTGTTATTGCGTTTACTGTAGGGTAATGCGCAATACTTTTGCTTGGTTATTAGCTTCCACGTGGAGGAAGTAAACTCCTTTAGCGAGGTCGCTTAGATCGAAACGTTGGTTGAACACACCTGCGGGTTGATCAAAGGCCTGGGTCAGGATGTTTTGCCCTGCGGGGTTGGTAATTTTCACTACGATACGCTCCTCTCTTAGGGTTTGCAATTCCACGAAAAGCTCCCCTGTAGTTGGGTTAGGGAAAGCGCGTAGTTGTTGCAGTGCTTGTTCAGAGAGGCTTGAGCAGTCTACCACGAGAGTTTCGGTGTAGGTATCGGAGCCACAGTTGTTGGTCACAGTAAGTGCCACGGAGTAAGATCCATCGGCGGAGTAGGTGTGACTGGTTGTAGCGCCGGTGCCCGAAGCTCCGTCACCAAAGTCCCAAGTGTAGGTATCCCCAGAGGAAGCAGAGGCATCAAAGTCCCAAGTACATCCTGGCACGGAGCTGCTGGTAAAGCTAGCAGCAGGCGCGGGGTTCAGGTTGGCTGTAATGGCCGTTGCTTGTGTACCGAGACACACCGGAGTAACCACCCAATCAAAGAGATAGTAGTAGCGAAGTTGGTTAGCAAAGTTGATGCTATCTAGGCTTACTACATCGGTGAATACGTAAGGGAAAGAAGCCCCGCCATCGGCGCGGAAGAGCTGTCCTGCACCACTTATATAGTCGATGTTGAAGAAGTAGTTACCAGGCTGTACGGTTAGATCCACAGCCACTTGGTGTTCTCCAGCTGCGGGCAAGGAGATCAACTCAGACTGTTGGAGCACCACCCCACCAGCAGAAGGCTGATCGGTCCATACGTTCACTCTTACGTCCAATGCGTCATTGCTCTTGAGCAAGATGCTATCTAAACGGAAGGCAGTAATAGCTGTGGCGTAGATACCGTTGGTAAAGTTACCAAAGCCATTGGCCGCAATAGAGGGTAGAGGTCCTACGTGCTCAGCGGGCGCCGATGGTGATGCATCGATAGTCTGGAGCGTAGTGTTAGCAATCAGTGAATCGATAGTGAAGTTATCACCAGATCCAGCGATGGTGTTGAGTGCATCGAGCCAAACCACATAGGTGTTGGTATCGCCAGGTGTAGCAGAGAGGGTCACGGGCTGTCCGTCACAACCATCTACATCCACTCCTGCAGGAGCGGTAGCGATGTTACACACAGGCACATAGTCACCGAAGCAGAAGTCATCGACGTACATCAGTGGAGTAAGCGCCCCTGGTGCAAAGGAGTAGAGGTTCACGGCACTAAAGTTGCCGTACACACCCGATTGCCCATCGCTCCATACCCAGTTGGCCACGGAGAGTCCGTTGAGGATCATCTGTGCCTGATCTTGATCGAGGTCAATGATCACACGCACTTCGTTCCAAGCCCCAGGGTTGAAGTTGAAGTTGGCGATGTTGCCACCTGCAGAAGAACCGTAATCGATAGACCCTTGTCCGTTGGTACCGTCGAGCAGTACTTCAGCTGCCCAAGTATTGGTTCCACCTACAGTGTAATCGTGCATGAGGCTAAAGTATCCTCCGTTTGCAGCGGGGATATTAAACCAGAAGCTGAGTTCATGCACCCCTGAAGACTGACTTGCGGGGTTGAACAGGATATCGGTAAATCCGTTGGTACCGGTGGTGTGGATTTGGAGGGCAGCGTTGCCACCGTGTGTGGGCGAGGCCACTACGGCTGCATCTTGCGCACCGCCATCCCACGATTCCCAGTAGCTGGACTGGCTTACCAAATCACCTGGGGTATACCCTTCGAAGTCGTCGCAAGCTTGGCTTACAAGCGTTCCACAGTTGGGAGTAGTACCGAAGATGCTGTCATTGAGGTTAAACGATCCACCAGAGGGCAGCGCAAAAACAAGTGCCCCAGACGGGTCGTAGATGTTCATGTAAATCTCATATTGGTAGCTACCTGAGGCAAGCAATTGGAGCTCTGCGGGGATGCCATCACAAAGAGGCACCTGCAGACCAATAAGGCTGTCACCTGAAGCCAGGGTAAAGCTGCTTACCACGACTCCGTTTTGGACAAAACCAAAGTCGTTGCCGTTCCATCCATCACCCCAAGTGTCATAGAGGTCTACGGTGTAGACACACTGGTTGGTGGTGTCACACAATGGAGTAGATGCTCCAACAGGACCCACCCAGTTGCTGAAGTCTACCCCATTGGGGCAGAGTTCACGTACGTAGAAGTCATAGCTGTTACCTGGGGCGAGATTACCTACGGTATAGGGGTTAGACCCTGCGGTTACGGTGGTGCCAGATCCGAGTGCAAATCCAGCAGGTCCGTACTGTACCTCCCAAGAGGTTGCCCCAGCCGTACCCTCTACCCAAGCCAGTTCTATGGATGTAGTGGTATTTACTCCAGTTGCTTGAAGCGATGTTACATTAGGACAGGCGGGTGGCTGTACTACTTCAATTTCATCTAAGAGGATGTCATTATAGAAGGCAGTAGCAGCGGTAGTTTGGTCTACACAGAACTGGAACTTCACATCGCCTGTAATGGTAAATGAGCTTAAAGGCACATTGATGGCCATCCAAGTAGGGTTATTGCCCATAAAGGTATAGATGGAGTCGTTCCACTGAGCACCATCCCAGAAATTCACAAAGAATTTCATATTACCACTCGAAGCATAGGTAATGTTATTACTATAGAGTTCAAAGTTGAGTTCAGCCGCAGGCATCGACGAGAGATCAATAAGCGGCGTTTCCAATACAGATACTCCGGTATTGGGAATAGAGCCATCTACCCAAGCAAAGCTGCCCGAGGGTTTTCCATTATTTGCGGCGTCATAACCAGGTACACCCGTGAACTTCCAAAGGTCGTTAGCACTTGTTGAACCCGATGTTTCAAAGTTGGCCCAACACGAACTGGGAAGTGATCCCGAGTTGAGGCCTTCGATAAATGGCGCAGAGAAAGTTGCACAAGCTGTAGTGAACGCGATGGGGCCAGTCCAACTCGAAGAGTCGGCGCCACAATCGCTCTGGATATAAACCTCGTAAGAAGTCTGAGGTGTAAGCCCAGGTATGGTATAGTTAGGCGTAGTGGCCACTGCAGAGGTTCCTGAGCCTAGTGCGAATCCAGGCGCACCCCACTCAATGTTAAAGGTGGTTGCGGCTCCTGCAGGGGTCCAAGTTACATCGACCGAGTTGGTAAGCGTAGTTACGGCCACGTTAAATGGAGCAGGACAGTTGCTCAAGTTAATGGCAATGTTGTCAAACGCCCCAGAAGGCATGGTACCTACGGACCCATCGTTACGCCATTCCAGTACAAGTCTAAAGGACTGTCCGTCATAAGCTGTGGGCAGGGTAAAGAGTTCGCTGTTCCACGTAGCCGACTGGTTAAAGTTACCACCGAGTTGGATGCGTCCGGTGGGCGCAGTTCCTGTGGCTGAAATCAAAGCTCCTGGCGTGGGCACAAAGTTGGTAGGCACTACCCAAACTTTGAGGTAGTCGCAACAAGCCTCAGCGAGTGCTTGCCAATCGAAGCTCAAGTCGATCACGGCATTACCGGAAGGTAATTGGAAGTCGCGGTAGGCGTGTACAATCGAAGTTGAGTTGATGGTGTAGGCGTTAGACACCCCGTTATCGTTTGAGATGTAAAGTGCTTGGGTGCCCGAACCATTGCTGGTAGCTGAACCGATAACCCATTGGTTGGTGGCCGATCCATTGGCGATAGTCCATCCTCCCGGGCCGTTTTCCCAATCTTGGAGATAGGGGAAAGTGGTCACGGGGATTTGTCCAGTAATGCTTGTAGCAGGACCCGCAAAGTTAGAGGAATCTGCACCTCCGGGACATACCTCAGCTACATAGAATTCATAGGTTGTATTGGGTTGCAATCCCGGTATGGTAAAGGGGTTAGTCGTAGCAGATACCACCGTACCGGTACCGAGAGTAAACCCGGGCAATCCGTATTCAATAACCCAGTTGGTCGCTCCTGCGGAACCGTTGGTCCAGCCGAGGTCAATAGAGTTTCCAGTGGCATTCAAAGCGGTAATGAAGCTTGGATTGGGACAAGCCGGAGCGTTGTCTACCGTTACATCATCAATAGCCAGGTCACCGCTACAGCATCCTCCGCTGCGTGCTCTCCAACGCAGTTGGATGGTTCCGCTGTATCCCGCAAGCCCTACGGTGTGTGGAATAAATGGATCGGAAGAAGAAGTTTGTACGGCACCTACCAAGGTATCGAGACCAACCCATCCGCTGCCTGTGCTCACCTCAATAAACAGGGAGTCTATTTGCGGTCCATAGGCGTGGTAGTGGAATACCAGCTCAGGTGTGGTCAACGCGGAGATGTCGATCAGTGGCGACAATACCTCTGCCATGTCTCCTGAGGAACCATTGGATGCTTCGACATAAATATAATTACCAGAGCCGCTGTTGTCGGAGCTTGGTCCTGTAGAACTCGATCCGGTAGGAGTAGACCGCACGTGCCATGAGTAGGTCGTTCCAGTAGGGTTGGGCGTCCAACAAGGGTTAAATACGTCGTTGACGGAGCTAAAGTTAATATCATCCGGCGTCCAGCTTGCATCATCGAAAGTTTCACTATAAGGAGCAACCGCAGGCACACAGTTGGTGGTAAAGGTATACGGTCCAATTTGGATACTGGAATCGGTAAAACTACAGATCTCTGTGAGGTATACGTCGTAGGTGGTCTGTGGCGCAAGGTTAATAATGGAATATGAAGTACCAAAGGCCAAGTCGGTAGTGCCACTTCCAGGAGTAAATCCGGTAGGGCCGTACTGAATTTCATATATCAATTGAACAGGACTACCGGGTTGCCAAGATACATCCGCAGAGTTGGCAGTCACATTAGAAATGGTGGCATTCACTGGAGGCAAGCAACCTACAGGCTCGTATTCGTCTGCACCGATGTCCACTATGGTAGAGCCGGGGTAAGGACGAGGATCCCCATCGATATCGGAGAATACTCCCACACCATTGTCACCAGCGTCGTTGGCGGCGCCACCGAGCACATGTAAATCCCCATTTCCTATGAATAGTGGATCACCGGTAACGGAGGCAGCATCGTAGCCCGTAGCCGTCTGCCAAGCAGTAAGGTCGGCCACATTGGCGCCATAATAGAACCAGTTAGCTCCGGTGGCATAGTACAGGTTGGAGTTGATGTTACCGAAGTATCCACCATCATCGGCCACACCAGTCACATAAATTAATTGACCGGCACCATAATTGGCAAAAATGTTATTGCGTACGTCTACGTTGCCAGGCACAAAAAAGCTTGTAGAAGTACTTCCGCTGAAGTACGCACATCGGGCGGTGGTACTACCTGCTTCAACATCAAAGCTGTTGTGGTAGATGTTGGTATTAGCCAAGTGGTAAGAGTAAATCCCATAATTGGTAGAGGAACTCGTTGGGGAGCAATACACCATGTTATTAATGACCGTTGAAGGATCATTAGATAGCGAGTTCATGTAATAAATGTATATCCCGTAAAGCGTACTCGACCCGTTCATTTGAATAGAGTTGCCCTCTATGCGCACTCGGGTGTTTACAGGAGCCGTACCACTAGAAACCCCATAAGTCCGGATAGCGTAATTGGTAGTTCCACCGGTGAGCACGATATCATTATCCAATGCCTCTACATAGGTCCAATATCCGGTATAAAGCCCATAAGCGAGGGTATTGATGGAGTTGTTGGTAAAGATTAGGGTATCACTAAGATTGGAAGAAGTCATTAACAAATAGGTGGCATACGAGCCTCCGTTGAACGAGTTGTTGGTAAAGGAGAGGTTGTTAATTGCGGTTGCTGATTCATAAATCAACGCGGTGTTCGTACTGTTCGAAGTTGCAGCTGAACCTTGGAAGGAGTTGCCATCGAAGCTCAAGTTTGAGCAGGTTCCTGTAAAGTAAAAGATCCGTGAATATGCGGGATTAGCCGTATCGATAAAGTTAAGGCTATTAATGGTGAGGTGTTCCACATCAACAAACTCAATCACATAGTTATCACCACTTCCTGTGGGAGCCCAAACCACCTCAACAGGCGCAGAAGAAGCAGGGTCGGGTTGGATGGTTACGGTATTCACGGAGCTGGCACCAGTCCATCCGGTGAAGGTGAATTGCTCGTTGTACACGCCGCCAGTTACGTTAACCGTTACAGGACCACCTACTCCACCGCATTCAAGCGCGGTCGCTAAATCGCCAAAGCTAGCGAAGTTCGTGCCCGCCGACGGAAGTGCAGGATTAACCGTATATGTTCCAGAAAGTGGATTTCCAATACTAAACACATTCACCACAGAAGAAGTAGCGCTTTGCCCTGAGCACGTTACAATACACTGGAACCATAGCGTATCAGAAATTGTTGCCGTGGCATACGAAAGCGTATCACCCACCATGTCGGTAAATGTTACGCCATCCAGAGAAGACTGCCATTGGTAGGTTTGCCCTGATCCTACAGAGAATCCATTTAAACTCAAAAAAATGGTATTGTTTACACAGATGCTGCTATCGCTAGCCACTGCAAATCCTGCGGTGGGAGGGGCAGTACAAGGCCCGAGAGAAATAACATCTAAATTGTAATCTTCCGCCTCGCCGTAGGATTGAGAAACACATGGCCCAAGGGGTAATGCATTCCAGTTGGAACGTACGCGCATGCGCTTGAGACCTGGAGTAGCCGTAAGAGGAATAGTAAAGCTACCTGTAGCAGAGGGGACAGACGACCCTGAATTCCACACATTCTCGCCCACATCGTCAAAGTCGCCATCGTTATTCCAGTCGACGTAAATGGTAAATCCCTGATTATAGGCAGAGCCGGCAACTACAGTAAAATCGATGGAGCCACCTTGTACTTGAGAGGCGGTAAGAGTGTTGTAATACGTGTAATAAGCCGGACTACAACCCGTATTTAAGTTTGTAATATTCGTTAAACCGAGGGTTGTTGAAAAACTCTCAATTTGGTCACCTACCGAACAGCCTGTAGTGTATGCAGGCGTACAATAGGTTTGAGCAAAGAGCGAAGTCGAAGCTCCGAGCATCAAGATAAGGGATAGCAGTCTTCTCATAGCATTAAGCGTAATAGATATTGTCAAAGTTTAATTTTTAGGGTGCTAAAGTTAACAGAATAGTAATTACACCGACATTGCTGCCCCAAAAAAAAGCGGTATTTAACACTTAATCAGCGTAACCTGCATCGTCTGCGAGTTCGGGCTCTTTACTTGCGGCTACTGCGAGCGCGTCGCACCTTTCGTTTTGGGGATGGTTGTTGTGGCCTTTCACCCATTGAAACTTTACGTGATGTTCCGCGTATATTCGAAGAAATCGCTTCCAAAGGTCGGGGTTTGCTTTGCCTTTAAACCCTTTCTTCGCCCATCCGTGTACCCACCTTTTTTCCACGGCGTCCACTACGTATTTGCTGTCGGAATAAACGATAACCTCCGATGGTTTTTGCTTAATTTGTTCGAGGCCTGCAATAACGGCGAGCAGTTCCATTCGGTTATTGGTGGTTAGTTTAAAACCCCGCGCGAGCTCTTTGTAGTGCGGTCCAGAAATCAGAATCACCCCGTATCCCCCTGGCCCCGGATTGCCTCGCGATGAACCATCCGTGTAAATTTCTATGAGGTTAGTTTTTGCCATGGGAATACTGCGTTGCGTGTTGGGCGTTCTTTTTTATTAGGGATTTTGGTTTTTTTTAGAAGGTTGATGGGCGGGTTGATGTGCTAATCGGTACAGCTTTTCGAAATGTGATTCTACAACTTCTGGAAAATGTGCGTGCTCCAACTTCTGTATATGCAAAGCGAGGTCCTCGGGAGTTTGGTTGGAATTCACATCACACCGAAACTGAGCAATAATACTCCCCTCGTCGTATCGATCGTTTACTTCGTGTATGGTGATGCCACTTTCCGTTTCACCCGCATCCAGAACTGCGCGATGTACGTGCATGCCGTACATCCCCTTTCCGCCAAATTTTGGCAACAAGGCGGGATGAATGTTTAATATTTGCCCGGGAAAGGCGTCAATGAGCCAATCTGGAATTTTCTGTAAAAACCCTGCCAGTACTATTCCGTTAATCTGCTCCTGTTGGATGAAGTTGGCAAAATCGCCTTCTGGGTCCGTGAGGTCGTATAACTGTTGAATGGGAGCCCCAAGCCTGGCCGCTCGGTCAAATGCGCCAGCGCCACGCCGATTGCAAGCCCAGCCTATCACTTGAATGCGTAGATGGCCCTTAAAATAATCCCAAATTTTTTCTGCGTTCGAGCCCGAGCCGGAGACTAAAATGAGAAGTCGCACAGGGGTAAAGGCCGGAGTCATAATAGTGGTGAGTTTGCGTGAGAGCGTAAAAATAACACAAAGTGAAGTGGAATTCTACAAAGTGGCGTATATTTGCCGGCTGAATTCAATGTTAATTGTTTTTTCTTTCTTTGTACACATAACTAATACCATTGATCATGTCAGACATTGCATCACGTGTTAAAGCCATCATTGTAGACAAACTAGGCGTTGACGAAAGCGAAGTAACTATAGAGGCTAGTTTTACCAATGACCTCGGTGCCGACTCGCTTGATACAGTTGAGTTAATTATGGAATTCGAAAAAGAATTCGATATTCAAATTCCAGACGATCAGGCTGAGAATATTGCTACCGTAGGACAGGCTATTTCCTACATCGAGCAAGCGAAATAAATTGCGATGCAACTCCAGCGTGTTGTAGTTACGGGCTTGGGTGCGTTAACGCCGATTGGCAATAATTTTTCTTTGTTTTGGGAAAATTTAATTGCTGGAACGAGCGGTGCGGCACCTATCACACGTTTTGATACGACGAAGTTCAAGACGAAATTTGCCTGTGAAGTAAAGGGTTTTGATCCAAATGACTTTTTTGACCGCAAAGAGGTTCGAAAGATGGATGCCTTTACACACTATGCTGTAGTGGTTGCCGATGAGGCTATTGCAAATGCTGGCTTGAATCCTGAAAAACTCAACGTCGATCGAGTTGGAGTAATTTGGGGATCTGGTATCGGAGGGTTTGGCACCTTGCAAGAGGAAAATGCCAATTTTTGGACCAATGACCAAAACCCGCGATTCAGCCCATTTTTCATTCCCAAGATTATTTCCGACATCGCCCCGGGTTGGATTTCCATAAAGCACGGATTCAGAGGCCCCAATTTTACAACGGTTTCTGCGTGCGCATCCTCATCAAACGCCATTATCGACGCGATGAATTACATCCGTCTAGGCAAGGCAGATGTGATTGTAACAGGAGGTTCAGAAGCACCTGTTGTGGAAGCCGGTGTGGGCGGGTTTAATGCAATGCATGCGCTGAGCACCCGGAATGACGATCCTTCTACTGCCTCGCGGCCATTCGATAAAGATCGGGACGGTTTTGTCCTTGGCGAGGGTGCGGGATGTATGATTTTGGAATCATTAGAACATGCGAAAGCTCGCGGCGCACACATTTATGCAGAGGTTGTAGGTGGAGGATTATCTGCCGATGCATATCACCTCACGGCACCTCATCCAGAGGGGTTAGGAGCGCAAAATGTGATGCGGAATGCGCTGGACGATGCAGGTATGAGTCCATCCGATATCGATTATGTAAATGTACACGGGACTTCTACACAACTTGGTGATATAGCGGAAGTTACGGCCATCAAAGAGGTTTTCGGAGATCACGCATACCACCTAAACATTAGTTCTACGAAATCCATGACCGGCCACTTATTGGGAGCTGCAGGAGTTATAGAAGCCATCGCCAGTGTTATGGCGGTTAACGACAACATCATTCCACCGACTATTAATCATTTTACAGACGATCCAAATATAGATTCGAAGTTGAATCTCACCTTTAATAAGGCCCAGAAACGCGAGGTGCGTGCAGCATTGAGCAATACTTTTGGGTTTGGAGGGCATAACGCCAGTGTAATTGTAAAAAAGTTTAATGCGTAAACTCATTTCTTTTTGGAATCGAATTAGAAATCCCCATCCGCGTGTTGATGGGGATTTTTTATATCGGCTCCAGTTAATTATGGGGGTTCAACTACGGAAAAGCGACCTTTATCGCATGGCACTTCGCCATAAATCGTCGAGCGAAGTAAAATCGGGCAAAGGGTTGTTGAGTAATGAGCGACTAGAATATCTTGGCGATTCCGTGTTGAGTGCAGTAATCAGCGACTTTCTTTACAAAGCGTATCCGTATAAAGACGAGGGCTTTCTCACACGCACACGGGCCAAGTTGGTGAGTAGAGCAGAGTTAAATAAATTAGGGAATGAGTTGGGGTTATTAAACTTGCTCAGTGCAGAGATATCAAAGGGCAAGAATCAGGCGCGCTACCTTTCTGGGAATGCCCTGGAGGCCCTGATCGGCGCACTTTATTTAGATCGGGGATATGCGGTTACCCGCAGCTGGATAATTGAAAAATTATATGCCCACTTATTAAATCTTGATGAGTTGGAGCAGATGGTCTTGAGTTATCGCTCACAATTGATGGAGTGGTGTCAAAAAACCCACTTTTCGATGCAATTTGTTGATCCGCCACCTTCAGGACCCGAACATCGCAAAACCTTCTATATGGAGGTTTGGGTGAATAACGAGAAATGGGGTGAGGCTCAGGGTTTTTCTAAAAAAGATGCAAAAGAAAAGGCCTGCGAGAGGGCTTTTTTAGAAAGAGTGAAGGGGAATGGCTAAATTTGTATTGGACTGGGAAGTTGATGATATTTTCGATTTTAGCATAATCGGAATTATTGCGAGAATAAGACCGCACAAATTGGCCTATGCCTTAAACCAGGTTGTAAATCCACCCCTTTTTCGCATGCCTAATGATGCTCAATTAAAAACAGGAGGAAGAACTGTTTTGGTGCCACTTTTTAGGCCTGAGGCATCAGATCAGATTGCGACGAATCTCGTGCTGATTGAGAATTATGGATATTATCAACCCGAATCCGCCCAATTAGGACTATTTTCACAGGTAAGCACGGAAATAGAACAAGGCGATTGGCAACGGCAAAAACTTATTAAAAACTTAAAGAATTTTGATTTTTTTCTACTCATCTTTGGAGCTAGATCATCCGCACAAACCTCCCATTGGACGCGGACCTTGCGACGAGTAGATGAAGTAACTTTCGCAGAAGAAATAAAAAACATTGAATCTGTTGCAGGGGCCGAAGCGCTCTTGGAAATTGAACCCATAACGAAATGAAGAAAGCAAAAATAGTAGCGACTCTAGGGCCCGCCTCTGAGTCGCGTGAAATGATGATAAAGTTAATTCGAGCCGGCGTGAATGTGTTTCGAATTAATTTTAGCCACAGCTCCCACGATAAAGCGAAGGAGCTCATAGACCGCATCCGCGGAATAAATGAAGAACTGGGTTGTTACGTAGCAATTCTTGCCGACTTACAAGGGCCCAAAATTCGAGTGGGAAATGTGGCCGCCGATGCGCTGTTGAAAAGAGGTGATGAATTTATTCTCGAAGTGGGCGAATTTGAGGGAAATGCCTCCCGTGCATCCATTAATTATATCGATTTTGCTGCAGATGTGAAGCCCGGTGAGCGCATTTTGCTGGATGACGGAAAATTGGTGTTGGAGGTCGAGGCGACCGATGGGGACAAGCAGGTGCGTACGCGTGTTGTTCAAGGAGGGCCATTGCGCAGCAAGAAGGGGGTAAACCTCCCTAACACTCAGGTTTCGCTTCCTTGCCTTACCGAGAAGGATGAGCGCGACCTCGAGTTTGCATTGGAAATGGAAGTGGATTGGATTGCACTTTCGTTCGTTCGGAGGGCGTCAGATATTACCGAGATTAAATCGAAGATTAAAGCAGCTAAGGCATGGTCAAAGGTCATTGCCAAAATCGAAAAGCCAAGCGCGGTTACGGACATCGAATCCATCGTGGAAGAATCCGATGCGATTATGGTGGCACGTGGCGATCTCGGTGTGGAGATTCCCATGCAGCGCGTGCCGCTTATTCAAAAAATGATTTGCGAATTGGGCCGTAAGCATGCAAGACCGGTAATTATAGCCACTCAGATGATGGAGAGCATGCTCAACCAAATCACTCCAACACGCGCCGAGGTTAACGACGTAGCTAACTCTGTTTTAGATGGAGCAGATGCGGTGATGTTAAGTGGAGAGACTAGTGTTGGCGAATACCCCTTGGAGGTTGTAGAAAATATGGCCAAGATTATCATGCACATAGAAGAAAGCGGAGAAATTCGGCGGGAAGCCAATCCGCCTAAAAACCCCAATGATGTGCGGTACGTATCGGACTCTATTTGCTACAATTCCAGCAGAATGGCGGAACAAGTGCAAGCTACTGCTATTCTCACCATGACGCACTCGGGCTATACGGCTTTT
>Ga0181601_10004012_pt1 | contig 12376 bp, 5 predicted proteins | sample 041ome_8_FD_133020 | JGI IMG/M metagenome (GOLD analysis project Ga0181601, IMG submission 133020) | Coastal salt marsh microbial communities from the Groves Creek Marsh, Skidaway Island, Georgia - 041407BS metaG (megahit assembly) | ecosystem: Environmental > Aquatic > Marine > Intertidal zone...
CGCGAGTTGGCCCCGACCGCTCCCGACGTCCACGAACACGCCGTCGCCCACGGCGCCGCCGTCGACGTCGCCGTACTCCAGAAGCGCGAGCTCATCCTCCAAACTGCGCAGAAGCGCGACGAAGAAGCCCATGTCGAACTCGCCGTACATGCGCTCGCCCTCGGCGCCGCCCAGCGCATCCGCCACCGCGTCCTCGAGCACCGCCGCCTCCTCCGCGGCGGCGAAGACCGCGGCGTAGTCCACGCCGTCGTACAGCTCGGAGACCCACGCGCGCGCCAACTCGCCGCGCCGCACGTCTTCGGCCGTCACGAACGGCTCGGCGGGGGGGCGGCTCGGGTCCACCGCCCGCGCCCGGACGCGCTCGCGCGCGCCGCGCCGGCGCCGGGGCGGCGGTGTCGTCGCGACGAACAAGCGCATCGGTCTCCCGGAGGTGGACGCGGGGGGCTGCGTCGGCGCGGTCCGCGCGTCGGCGCGCGCCGACGTGACCCGCGGCGAGCACGACGCGTGCATCGCGGCGTGCGGCGACGCGCTCGCCATCGGGACGGACCTCAGGTCGACTGTCGCGATGTGGCCTCGGGAGTGACGAGGCAAGGCTTTAACGGTTCACACGACACCTCGGCTTCCGGCGACCAGTAGGCGTCGTTTCCTGACTGTGGGCCATCCGTGGAATGCGGCATTCTCGTGAACGCCTCGATCGAGTCGAGCGTTGAGTCATTAGACCCTCGTCGCATTCGACACGGAAAAGAGTTTTTTCTTGTAACACCTGCTTCGCGCGCGAGGCATCACTCGCACACTCAGCGCGCGCCGGAGCGCGCGGTCGTCGAGGCCCGCGAGTCTCGGCGGCGCACGGGCCCCGCACCGAGAGGCGGTGCCGCTCCGTGAGCGGCTCGGCGGCTCGGGTCGGCCCGCGTCGCGTGTCGGCACGGCGTCTCCTCGGAACGTCGGCGAACGCCATCGCGCTCGGGTACCGCGCTCGACCGCCGTGTGCTACGGAGCGACGACGACGCCTCCGCGAACTCGACGCGGGGTACGAGCGAGATGTCTCCTCGCGCCATCTCCGGCGGCCCGAAGGTGGTCGGCTCCGGCGACGGCTCCGCGGACGTGGGCGACCCGCGGTGGGTGGTCCGCCTGAAGCGTCTCACCGGCGCCTCCTCCGTCTCCTCGGAGCGGCTGGACGTCGCGAAGGGCATCTTCATCCTGCTCGTGTGCGCGGGCCACCTGTGCGAGCCGTTCTACAAGATCCAGAACAAGCCCACGCAGGCGTTCATGCACGTGATTTACGGGTTCCACGTCCCCGCGTTCGTGCTCATCTCCGGGTACGTCTCGGGCGATCTGAACGCTAAAAGGCGCCGCGCGCTCATCAGCGGCGTCGTCGCGCCGTTTCTCCTTCTGCACGTGCTCTTCTCCGTGTCGTACACGAAGATGTTCTGCGAGGGCGAAGCGTTCGACGCGTTCGAGCGCGGCGAAGTCGCCGAAGCTCGCCCGCGGTGCGAGCTCGTCAACCACTGGGCGCTGCTGGACAAGGACCACGGCGCGTGGGACGGGTGGGACCGCTGGACGTTCGCGTACCCGTTCGCGCAGCTGTGGTACCTCGTCTCGTTGTTCACGAAGCGAATCTGGAGACCGTTCGCGCTGGAGATGCGCTGGACGCTCGTCGTGCACGTCGTGCTCGGTATCTCCATAGGGTACACCACGATCGGGCGGTTCCTGAGCATCCACCGCTCGGCCGTGCACATGCCGTACTTCCTGTGCGGGTACCTGATGAAGAAACACGCGTGTTTCTTCCCGGAGGCGCGCGGCGGCGCCGGCGCGGCGTGCGCGGGCGCCGGCGCGGCGGCGGTGGTGGGCGCCGCGCTCGTCGCGACGTACAGGTACAACCTGCGCGTGGAGTACTGGTTCCAGAGCGACCCGCACGACGCCGCGTACGGCGCGTACTGGGCGTACGGTGCGTTGTTCCAGCTCATCCTGTACGCCTGGACGTTCTTCGCGATGGCGATCGCCTTCGCGCTCGTTCCGGGGCCGGCGAGCGTCGGCGTGCGGTATCCCGGCGAGGACGACGACGGCGAAACCGCGGGTTTGTTGTCGGTTCACCGCGGCGTCTCTTTCTCTTCTGAGATGGTGAAAAACAAAAAGTCGACGCGCCGGGTCGGTCGGTACGGTCGCGAACGCGACCAGACGACGTTCAAGGCTCGCGTGTACTTACGGCTGGCGAAGTGGGGGTCGAGAACGCTGTACCCGTTTGTGCTGCACATCGCGGTGTTCATGCTCCTCGCCAAGTACACGGACTGGTACGAGATCACGTGGCACAAAGCGGGGGGGAACTGGGAGGTCACGGCGCGGTTCCTGCTCACGCTGCTGCTCTCCGTCGCCACGGTGGTGCTGCTGTCGCTCAAGCCCACCGTGGGGGCGTTCCGGTGGCTGCTGGAGCCGAGCTTAGGGGTGCTCTATTCGCCGGAGGTGCAGAGGTATTAGCGGAGTTTCTTTCAACGCGAACGACTCCACGTATAGGCAACTACTACTACTCTCAGAAACAAACGCGAGAGACGCGAGACGCTTCGTCGGCACGCGCAGCACTGTTCCACAGCGCCCGCGAGCGCGCTACGGCAGGATGGGATACTCCCCGGTCGCGGGCGTCGAGGTCCCCGCGGCCGGGGAGTCGAACGCCGGCGCCGGCGCCGGCGACGCGTCAGCCGCCGCCGCGGACTTCGTCTCCGCCGCCGCATCGCTTCCCCTGTCATCACCGCCCTTTCCCCGCGCCCATTTCTTCTTGTCGCGCTCCGCAGAGGCCTGCACGAGCGGCTTGAGCCTTTTCTGCACGTCCAGAAAGCTCGGCCGCTCGCGCGGGTTCTGCGCCCAGCACTCCTCGCAAATCTCTTTCAGTCGCGGGTCGACGGACGCCGGAACCGCCAGCCTGTTTCCCGCGAAGCCCACGACGCCCACCACCTGCATGGGGTTCAGGTGCGACCAGGGGATTTGCTGCGTGAGCAGCTCCCAAAAAATCACGCCGTACGAAAACACGTCGCTCTTCTCGTCGCTCGGCTCGTTGCGCAGCACCTCGGGCGCCATCCACTCCGGCGTGCCGGCGTTACTTTTGGACGAGAGGAACGTGTGGTTCTTCATGCGGCTCAGCCCGAAGTCGCACACCTTCACCACCCAGTGCTTGTCCACCAGTAGGTTGGGCGACTTCAGGTCGCGGTGCACGATCACGGGAACGCAGCTGTGCAGGTAGTGCATGCCCTTCGCGACATCCAGGGCCATGCGCAGCCGCCGCGACTCGGCGTTCACCGCGGCTTTGATCGCCGGCGGCTGCGCTTTGTGCAGCAGCTTGAACAGCGACCCGCGGTGCAGAAACTCCGTCACGATGGAGAGGTTCGGGGTGGTGGTGACCGCGCCCATCAGCAGGATGACGTTCGGGTGCCTGAGCCGTCGCATCAAGTCCACCTCCGACGTGAACTCGCGCATCAAGTGCACGGATAAGTCCTGGTCCAGGAACCGCTTCACCGCGACTTCCGTGCCCCGCCACAGCCCGCGGTGCACCTCGCCGTACGACCCGATGCCGATGCGCTCGCCCAGCTGGATGGTGTCCGCGGCGATGGACAAATCAACCGCGACGCTCAAGGGGGAGACGGGGGAGACGGGGGAGCGCGACGACGCGTTCGTCGCCGACGAGCGCGCGTCTGCGACGAACGCGTCGTCGCGCTCCGCCGACGAGCGGCCCGGTGCGGTGGCGGGGGAAACGACCGCGCGTTTGTCATCCTCGCGTCGTCGGCTCGCCGCGCCCGGCGTCGCCGCCGACTCCGGCATGGGCATCGCCCCGAATCCCCCCCGCGCGAGCGCGGGCTCGTGGCCGGGAAGGACGCCGAACGCGTCGCCGAGCGCCTCCCCGCGGCCGTGGACGCGCCAGTGCTCGTCGGCGACGGAGCCGTCGGGCGTGACAGAGCCGATCGCGTTCGTTTCGTGAGTTCTTTCACGCTCGTCATCGCTTTTTAGTGAACCGTCCCGTACGGTCGGCGCGTACGCGTCCAGGAGGTTGGAGAACGACATGGCGTTCATCGCCGCCGCGGTCTCGGCCGCGTTCGGAAGGCTCACGCGGCGGCGGTGCATCCCGACAGACGCGTTCGTTTCCCGGGGCTCCGGAGACGTCTCCGGAGACGTCGGGCTCGCGTCCGCTCCCGGCGCTCCCGCCTCCTCGCTCGCGTTCGCCGCGCCTTTTTCTTTCCGCGTTTGTTTCTTCGTCAGCCTCGGCTGCTGCACGCTGTTCACGTCGCGCGGCGTCTGCGACAGCATCAGCGTGTCGGGACAGGAAGACGTCCTCGTGAGCGCGCCGGGGTGTTTTTTTTCACGAAAGGACCCTTCCGATTCTTTCCCGGTTCTTTTCTTCGAGAAGGGTTTCTCGACCGGGTTTACGCGCACCGGCGCGGGGGTCGCGTCGCCGAGAAGCGACGCCATCGCGCGGCCGGTGGCGCTCGTCATCGACACCAGCCCCTGACTGGTGTCGCGCGTCGCTTCCGCGGCGACGAGCGGGCCCGGGCCCGCCTCCTTCAGCGCGCTCGGGACGTGCGGCCGGTGCATGTCGGCGTAGCCCGCGTCGTCGGCGGCGTAGAGCGTGCCTGGCGCGCGCATGACGTCCACGAAGCGCTCGGCGCCTTTGACCACCACCACGTTCGCGGCGGCGTTCTCCGAGCCGCAGTAGTAGCGTCCGCGGACGAGCCGCGACGGGAGCAACCCGGCGCCGCACCGGTCCGCGACGTACTTGAACAGCACGGCGCGGTGTCTTCGCATTCCGAAACGCAACGCGCCCGCCGGGAACACCAAAGTGTTCAGCGCGCTTCTCAGGTCGTAGCTCGTCTCCGCCCACGCGCTCGCACAACCCTCGTCGCTCTCCACCGCGCCGCCTAGTCTCTGCGCCACCTCCATGGCGACGTACGACGCGCGCGCCGCGACCAAATCGACCGAATCGACGTCGGCGTTTTCGTTTTGTTTGTTCGTTCGTACGTCGGGAAGTTCGTTCGCGCGCGCGTCTCCGTACATCTCCCGCGCCGTCCGTACCACGCGGTCGCAAAACAAGCGCAAATCGTCGTCTCTGCGCGCGTCCAGCAGTAGCACGTCCCTCTGGTCGCTCGCGTCCGGCTCGATGCGCTCCAGCAACCGCAGGGGGGGCATCCTGTACTCGCCGGACAGCTCGCTCTCCGGGAACTCGAAGCCCCAAGGCGCGTAAAAGCCGTCCGGCGCGGGCTCTTTGAAGTTGAGCGAGCAGCTGGACAGGAACCGGAAGGACGCCGACGCGGCGGCGGCGTCATCCTCCGCCGCCTCGCGCGCGGCGGCGACGTCGAGGTCGAGCTCGGCGTCGCCGCCAAGGCTCGAGCGGCGGTCGTGGTGGGTCGCCGCGTGGTAGGTCGCCGCGCGTCGCGCGTGATCGGCGGCGTCGGGTGCTTCGCCGGCGGGCGAGGCTGAGGCTCGCCGCGCGGCTCGGCTCGACGCCGGCGCGAGGTACGGCGAAGGCGGCGGCGGGTCCTCGAACGAAGTCTCTTCCAGCGACGCGCTGATGGCCATCGCAATCTGCGTCTCCTCCTCCAGCTGGATCTGCGCCTGCCTGTCCGCTTCGCTGGGCTCGCCCGGCGCCGAGCTGTTGAACACGCGAGACACGCTCTCGACGTTCGGGAGCATGCTGCTGAAGACGCGCCGCGCGCGCGTCGAGGGCGTCGCGCTCGAGGGGGTCGCGGCGACGCCGCGCGAGCCGCCCGTCGTGCGCGGGGTCATGTCCGCGGAGAAGTCGCCCAGTCGACCGGACACGGACGTCCCGGTACCGGTGGCTTCCCCGTCCGCGTCGGCGGCGCCAGTCTCGGAAGGCGCGTCGCGCAGCTCGCCGTACTCGCCATCCTCGCGCGCCGCGACGTCCGAGGCGCGCGGGCTGAACGCGCTCTTGAACGAGCTGCGGATCCAGCTCGACATCGCGGCGTCGGGAGCGTCGGGAACTCCCGAACCCGCCGACGCCGCGCGCGATGACTCTGGGCCGCCGGAGGGCCACCGCGCGCGAATCAGCTCGCGAATGATGGCGCGTGCCACCGGCGTGGCACGCGCCATCATTCGTCGTGAATGGCGAGTCAACAACGGCGGTGCTTCCGGCTGGCAGTGAAAGTGCGCACTTTCGCGTTGCGAAAACGTGCTTTCCAAGGAGAGACTTTTTCTCGCATTCGACACCCTCACCGCGGTGAGGATGTCGCTTCTCGCCCCGCCAGTCTCGGGTCTCGAGCGACTCGGCGGCTCGCCTCACCGCCGAACGATAGGCGACCGCGCGACCGCGCGGACGCGCGCACCGCGCGCGCCGCGCTCCCCGTCGACGGCGTTCTCGACGACACCCATTCGGGATTTCGCTTCGTCCGCCGACGAAAGTCGGCGCCGCGAGGTGAGAGGGTTCGTGTTCCTCGGACCGAACACAGCGCTTTCGGCGAGAAGTCACGCGACGCGGCTCGTGCGTCGCGCGTTCCCCCCCGATCGGAACCTGGACGACGTCGAGCTCATGAAAGGCGACGCGATCGTCTTGTGGCTCTTCGCGCTCGCGCAGAAAGCCGCCGCCGAGTCTCTCGCGCCGAGCTTCCCGGGCTGGCTCGCGCCCGTTTCGCTGGACGCGGTGAGTTTTTCTAGCTTTCTGGTCGAGACGGGCATCATCGTTTCCGTGTGGTTGGGCGCGAGCGCGGTCGTGGGCGCGTACGACATCAAAGCCACTGGAACGGATTCGGAAGAGGGGGAGATGCGGAACGCGGTGAACGGCGCGGCGGCGTGTTGGGCGGCGTTTTCCGCGCCGGCGTATTTCGGCGTCACGCGCGCGCGCGAATCCGTCGCATTCGCGCATTCGCCCATCGGCGGTCTCGATCTTAACGGTCTCGGTCTCGACGATCTTAACGGCATCTTAACGACACACGCGGTGAACGGGTTCCCGGTACCACTCACCCTCGCCTTGGTGTTGCTCGTGATGCTCAGCTGGCGCGCGTACGCGAAGGTCATCGGCCTGCTGGGGTGGTGGCGCGCGGAGCGCGAGCGGAGCGACGGCGAGGACGAGCAATGGGCCTACCTGCGAAACGCGCAGGCGGCGGCGGCGTGCTTGGCGCTGAGCGCGTCGGTGGCGGATTTCGTGTCAAAGGGCGGTTTCGAGCGCGAAATGTTTTGATACGTAGAGCGGATATATGTATCATACGATGGTGTGATATATTTTTTCGGTAGCTATACCGTACATCGCGCGCGCGCGCGCGCGAAGAATCGGCGAAGATCGTATCTCAAACGCCGTCCGTTTCGTTTTCACCGAAACTCCCCGCCCGGGAAAACGACGTTTCGTTCGTCCGTAAAAGCCACAGTCAGCGCCTCGTGAGGTTCAACGTTTCCAAGCGCATCATCGTTTCGTGGCATCATCACTCGCGGTCGCGTCTCGGTCGGACAGCCCCTGTCGTCCCATCTCGTCGCCGCTTCGAGCATGTCGGCGCCGCACGGCGATACCGCGGTCGCCCCCCGCGCGTTCATCAAGCTCCCCGACCCCTCCAGCTCCCCGTGGGCGTTCACCGACGCGTCCTCCCGATCGTTCCTGCGCAAGTGGGACCTGGACACGCACGCGCGCGTCGCGCGGTTCCGGTACACCAAGCCGTTCCACCGCATGGACGCGGACGAGTTCGTGCGCGACTTCTTCGACTCGGACGTGGTGAACGAGCACTTTCGCGTCCTCGACCGCGCCAAACGGTGGCGCTCGGTGCGCGAGATCGTCCGCGACGCGGGGGAAGACGGCGGGAAGGAACGAGACGCGAACGCGAAGAAGGAGGAAGAAAAAAAAAAAACAGAGCCGATCGCCGTCGCCTCCGCGTCGTACGCGAAGACGCCGTGCTCCGCCGTCTCCATGTCTCTGTTCGACCGTCTGCGCGACGACACGCCCGAGCCGAGGATCACGCGCGCGGGCGATTCGGACGCGCTGGTGCGGAAAATCGAGGAGACCATCGATGGGTTCGCCGTGGGCGATAATCTGCGCGCCTGCCTCGTCGACGCGTGCGACGAAAACCACGAGACGCTGTTTTCGGAGGCGGAGAAGGCGGAGTTTCTGTTCCGCGTGTTTTCGCACCTCGTGCTGGGGGGATCCATGTGCCAGTACGAGGAGACGCTGTCTCCGTACGAAGACGTCGCGAAAGCGGTGTACAAAAGCCTGGTCCGCGCCAAGAAGGACGGCGACGGCGCGGCGGTCGCGTCGGACGTCTACTCGGCGACGGCGATTTTCCCCGCCGGAGCGACGAAAAACGCCGTGTCGCTGTTCCCGAGACCGAACCACGTTCAGAATTTCTGTTACCTGTGCGTCGACCCGTGGCGCAGGCACGTCACGGTGTGGTACCACGCGCACGTGCCGCACTGGTAGAGGCACAAAAGAGGAGCGCGCGCGTTCGTGGTCGATCGAAGCGTCGGAAGTCTTCCGCCGGCGGGCGCGCGCGAAGGCGAACGTGTTTATTTTCATGCCACCGGAGGCTTCTCTGCGAACTTTGTCGTCTAAAAAACTCGGGAGGTGTCTCCACCTAAATCCGGAGTGATGAATCGTCACCTCCGACGCGCATTCCGACGCGCGCGATGACGCTCGCGGACATCACCTCCCGCGGCCGCGCGCCGCTTAGGCGCGACCGCGTCCCCGGCGACGGCCCAACGGATGCCGCGGGCCGCCCCGCGAACGCGGCGGACACGTTCGTGCGATTCGAGTTCCCCTTCGACGCGGATGCCGCGTCGAAGCCGTCCAACGCGGGGAAATGCTTCAGCGGACACTTCGACGCGTCGTGCCCCTGGCGCCTGGACGACCCACGGCTCGCCGCGGACGCGTTCGACCCCGACGTCGGATTCGCGCGCGTGCACTACGTGATGAGCGAGACCAGCGCGGGCGTCGCGCGGGCGGCCGCGGGCGCGGGCCACGCCACGTCCACCACCGGATTGTTCAAGGCCCCATCCTTCTCGGCTGAAAGAAAGAAGCGCCAATCCGAGCAGAGCGGCGCGTCGAGCGCGCCTCAGTCCGAGCCCGAACTGCTGGACGCGCTGACGATGCCGGATAAGGTGGTCCAGCCCATCGTGGAGTACCCGTTCGACCCGAAAACCGCGCTGGAGAGGCACCTGGTTCTCGGTCGTTCGGAAAAATCGCCGACGCGCGGAGACGAAAAAGGGCGGCTCCGTTCGGACGCGGCGTTCGCCGAGGCGCGCACCAAGGCGTGCCTGCTGGACGACGTCATCGACCTCGAGGCGTTCGCGCGGTACGTGCACGAGCTCAAGCCCCGGTGCCAGCACGACCTGGCGCCCACGCTGTACCTGACGCAGGCCGTGCTCGGGCACCTCCTGCACCGCGAGATGTCCTTCTTCTCCGCGGAGGTGCGCGAGCTCAAAAACAGCCTCCTGCGCACGAAGGCGGTGTTGGAGGAGGCGGTGCGGGAGAGCAGGAACACGAAAGCGGCGTTGACCATAGACCGTTGGCGCGAGGCGGCGCGACGCGTGGTGTCGGATGTCAAGGACGCCAAGATGGAAAACCACGAGGCGTACCTGCTTCGACTGTCGGATGACCGGCAGGCGCAGATCGAGGACCTCGAGGACCAGCTGGCGAAGGCGAACGTCAAGCTGGAGGCGATGAACGAGATCCGCGAGGAGGCGCGTAAGGCGCGCCTCGATCTGCAAAAGGTGCAACGTTCCGTCGCGGCGACGGAGAAGAAGCACGAGGAACGGCAGAAGACGCTGAAGAGCGTGGCCGGGCAGAAGGACCGCCAGATCCTGGAGCTGCGGCAGAAGCTCGAGTCGTTGGCGCAGAGCTCGGATGAGAGCCACAAGCTCGCCGAGCTCGTCGACGAGAACGCCGAGCTGCGCCGGCGGCTCAGCGAGGGCGCGGGTCTCGCCGTCCCCGACGGCGCGTACGAGGCGTACGCCGAGTCAGTGCGTTTCTCCTCCTCGGACGTACACACGTCCGTGGCGGAGAAGCGCGCGAGGTCCGCTCGGCTGAAAGCGCTGACCCCCCCGGAGGCGGCGCGCGTCGTGCAAGCCATCCCCGAGTGGTCGGACGTCGGCGACGTGCTTCGCGGGACCACCGTCGATTTCGTCTCGGAAGTGCTCACTTGCGGCGTCCTGGACTACGCCGACGTCGGCGCCATCTTGTCCAACCTCTCCGACATGGACGGCATCGTGCTGTTCGCGATGCTCCGCAAGACGTCGCACGAGCACGTCGTGGGGCCGATGCGCACCGTCGCGCCCGCCGTCGCCGCGGGCTGGATCGTGAACGCCGCCGAGCAGGCGAAGAAACGGCTCGCGCTCGGCGACGCGCTGGGCACCGACGCCGTCGCCGAGATGGCGCGCGCGCTGGGCGACGACGAGGCCGTCTTGGTGCTGGACGCGCAGAACTACGACGTGCTGGCGAAGGTGTTCGAGCAGATGTACTACGCGGACGAGCTCGGCGACGCCGCCGAGCTGCTCCGAAAGTGCACGGGCGCGACCAGGACCGGCGTGCTGCTGCTGATGGACGAGGAGATCCGCGAGGAGTTCGCCGCGGAGCTCGACGACGGGGAGGAACGAGGCGCTCAAGAGCGACGAGATACTCTCGGCGGCGACGACGACGCGCGGATTGGATCGTTCGAAGCGCCCGTCTCCGCGTCGAACGCCGTGGAGACGGACGCGAGCCGAGACGCGACGGAGGAGTCGAATGGGACGTCCTCGAACACGAAAACGACCGACGCCGACGCGACTGAAGCGGCGGAGGCGTTCCAAAAAGAGACGCGTTCGACGAGTTCGGAAGTTTCCGCGGAAACGACCGGCCCAGAAGAAGAAGACGCGTCGTCTTCTCCGCGCCGCGCGGTGGAACTCGACGACGACGCCGCGTTCCCCGCCGGTCGCGTCGCGGCGCGGACGTTCGTCAAACCGTCGCTCGAGCGCGACATCCCCGATCACGAACGCGTCGTGGCGCACATGACCGTCCCGCCGTCGTGGCTCTTGTATTGCGGATGCGTCGATACGTACGTCGATCCGCGCGGATCCGAAAACGTGACCTTGCGACCCGAGAAGCTCCTCGGTCTGTGGCGCCGCGAGGCGTTCCAGACGATCCGCCCGTTCAAGCTGCGCGCGATGGTGGCGCGCGTGTACCGCGACAAGATGCGCGACGACGAGCGGCTGGCGCGCGCGGGCAAACACCGCTCGCCGCTGACGGAGTACGTCGCGCGGTGGTTCGACGCGTCGTACGGCTCGCGCGCGACGGCGCGGCGCAAGCTCGCGAAGTTCATCTTCTCGTTACAGAAGACGTACGAGGAGAACGAGGACCGGCGCGTGTGCCAATTCACGCGGCTCTGCGGCTTGTACCACCCGATGACGGCGGCGTCCGCCGATCTGCTCCTGGAGGCGATGGAGATGACCGCCGCGCGCATGTCCGGCGCGGACGCGCCCTTCTTCGCGCCCGCCGAGTTCTGGACCACCTGGACGAGCGGGAAGGTCATCCCGGTGGACGCCGCGACGCAGCTCGATATCCTGCAGAAGGTGTTCCCGGATGGTACCATCCGCGATCGCGCCTCCTCCCTCGATGGAACGCCCCTCGCCTTACGCGCGGCGCTCGGCGAGGAGAGCGAGTCGCGGCCCGAGGTTTTACCCGAGTGGGCGCGGTTGCCGCCGGGCGCGGTTTCCGTGTCGCGTTTCATGGAGTTCATCCTGGACGCGGTGGTCACGATGCACACGGAGTGGCACGACGCCGTCCAGCGCGAGTTCATCGACGCCGCGGGGGAGGACCAGGTCCTGGACTTCGCCGAGTTCAAGCGCGCGTGCGCGGCGATGAAGCCGGCGGCGGCGCCCTCGGAGGACTCGTTCGCGTTTATGTACTGGCGCGCGCTCAAGAGCGCCGAAGCGGGGACGAGCCAGAGCCAACCTTTCGCGCTTTCGTTTCGCGAGGTCCTGGACGCGGCGCGTCGCGGGGAAGAGGCGCTGGTCAACCTCGCTCAAAGTAACGAAACACGCGAAGCTGGAGACCAACGCGGGGGCGAGGGCGAGGGCGGCGCGTCTCTCGTGGGCGACGCGTCTCGTGTGACGACGAGTCTCGGGTGCGGCGCGCGCCACGGCGCGGCTTCGTTTTTGTGGCACTGCGGGATCGTCAATCAGCTCGGCGTGCGCGCGGACGGGAGCAGCGAGTTGACGGAGGCGAGGGAGGAGGCGCGGAGGCGCGACGCGGCGCTGAGCAAAGGCTCGCGGTCGTTCGTCATCGACCGCAGCCGCGGGGAATGAGACCGATGCGTCGATAGTAGAGCGACGTTTGAGAGCGACGTGTGCTATCCGTAACGACCGTGGACATAAAATACTTTCGTAGACTAGTCTACTTTCGCTTTACGCGCCCGACTCGGCGAAGTCGAAGGCA
>Ga0181601_10004017_pt1 | contig 12366 bp, 11 predicted proteins | sample 041ome_8_FD_133020 | JGI IMG/M metagenome (GOLD analysis project Ga0181601, IMG submission 133020) | Coastal salt marsh microbial communities from the Groves Creek Marsh, Skidaway Island, Georgia - 041407BS metaG (megahit assembly) | ecosystem: Environmental > Aquatic > Marine > Intertidal zone...
TATCAATTAGAGGAGATTTCAATAGCGCATATTCCAATGAAAATTAACGCTAAAAGTCACTTTGAATATGATTGGGAATTGTTGTTGGAGCACTGGAATAAGGCTAAAAAGAAACTGTTGATTATCGGACAATGTTCTTACGAACAACTTTCTAAAGAGGTTATCAATCTATTGGGGGCTACCGATGATTTCTTGGTGATGACTGAAACTACTTCAAATGCACATCATCAAAACTTCATAGAACGAATAGATAGTTTATTGATTCCTCTTGAAAACAAGAATAATGATGAGTTGTGGTTGGATTTACAACCTGATCTTGTGATTACAATCGGGGGAGCAATCGTATCTAAGAAAATTAAGCAATTTTTAAGAACTTATGCTCCAAAACAACATTGGCATTGGGGATTAACAACGGCTAATGACACTTTTTTTAAGTTAAATCAACATCTGGAATTAGGGGTAACAACGATACTGTCTAGACTGCAATCATCTTCAAATGAGAACGATTCTAGTTATAAAAGCAGGTGGATTTCTACCTATCAGCAAATTATAGCTGATACTAATACTTATTTGGAAGGGATAGAATTTTCTGATTTATGGGTACACGCTCAACTTTCAAAACTCAATTTAGGTCATGTTTTAGTACATTATGCAAATTCTGCTTCCATACGTTATGCACAGCTTATACCAAATCTATCGACTAAACGACTTTATTGTAATCGAGGGGCTTCTGGAATAGATGGATCTACTTCTACAGCAGTTGGTGCAAGTATGACGTATCCAGGGATAAGTCTTATGATCAGTGGTGACTTAAGTTTTTTGTATGATTCCAATGCTTTGTGGAATGCATACCTTCATAAAAACTTTAGAATTATAGTCATTAATAATTCAGGGGGTGGAATCTTTAGAATTTTACCGACAGCTATTGAAGATAAAAATTTTGAAACCTATTTTGAAACGCCGCATCAAGTGAATATTGAAGCCTTATGTAAGGCCTACGGTTTATCGTATTCAAGAGCGACAGATAAAAACACTCTTTTGGAAGCACTTACCACTTTTTTATCTGCTTCAAAACAACCTAAGTTATTAGAAGTGCAAACTCCTAAGGAACTTAATGATGTAGTTTTAACATCTTATTTTGAGTTTTTGACTAATCAAATCAACTAGTATTACCGAATTAAGTTTACTTTTGTAGTATGATTTATTTAGGCAAATTCAATCGATTAACCATACTCAGAGAAACTAGCGTTGGACTCTTCCTAGGAGATGAAGAAGGAACTGATATCTTACTTCCAAACAAATATATTCCAGGAACTTATACCATTGGAGATCAGCTTGATGTCTTTTGTTATTTAGATCATCAAGAGCGACCTGTTGCTACCACCTTAAAACCCTATATAGAGCGTGATCAATTTGCCTTACTAAGAGTTGCAGAGGTTAACGAAATAGGTGCTTTTTTGGATTGGGGATTGGAGAAACATATGTTAGTTCCATTTAAGGAGCAACGATTTAAAATGGTTGAAGGGCAATCGTATGTTGTGTATTGTTATTTAGATGAAGTTACTTTTAGATTAGTTGCCTCAAATAAATTAGATAAATTTTTGTCAAATGAGTCTGTTGATTTAGAAGTAGGTCAGGAAGTAGCGGTACTGCTAACTCGCGAATCAGATTTAGGATGGGATGTGATTGTAAATAATACCCATAAAGGTCTTGTTTATGCCAACGAGGTATTTAAAAAATTAGCCGTAGGAGATCGTTTAAAAGGTTATGTCAAGAAAATTAGAGACGATCAGAAATTAGATATTAGTCTACAACCTATTGGATTAGCCGTGATTGAACCTTCCTCACAACATATCATAAATTATTTGAAAAATGGTGGAGGTTTTATGCAGCTCCATGACAACTCTTCTCCAGAAGAAATTAAGGAAGCATTGCAAATGAGTAAGAAAACCTTTAAAAAAGCATTAGGAAGTCTCTATAAAAGTAAATTGGTTCGCCTTGAGGCTGATGGAGTTTATTTGAATGAAAATTAATTTACTCATATGGATAAAAGCGGCACGATTGAGAACCTTGCCCTTGTCTTTTTCTGGAATAATAGCAGGAAGTTCCTTAGCCCTTCAAAATGGTACGTTTCAGTACGATATCTTTGGTTTTGCCCTATTAACGACATTGTTGTTTCAGGTATTGTCTAATTTCGCAAATGATTATGGAGATGGAGTCAAGGGAACTGATAATGAGGATCGAATTGGCCCCAAACGCGTACTTCAATCAGGATTAGTCAGTAGATATACCCTAAAAAAGGCTATGCTTATAATTGCCTTTTTATCCCTTTTGAGCAGTTCAATCTTAATTTATATCGCTTTTGATCAATGGATCTACATCTTGATTTTCTTGGTTCTGGCATTTTTAAGTGTATGGGCCGCAATAGCATACACTGTTGGTAAACATTCCTACGGTTATAAAGGTTTAGGTGATGTTTTTGTCTTTCTGTTTTTTGGACTTTTGGCAGTTTTAGGTACGGTTTTCTTATATGCAAAGAAACTTGAACTAGACTATATCTTAGTCGCTGTCATTATCGGTTGTTTAGCTTCAGCAGTTTTAAATCTAAACAATATGAGAGATGTTGTTAATGATAAATTAAGCGGAAAAAACACACTCGTTGTTTCTAAAGGGCTTCGATGGGCAACAGGCTATCACAGCTTATTAATTTTAATGCCATTTGTTGCTGCACTATGCTATTCCTATTTGCATTTTTCATCTTTTTATCAACTCCTTCATCTTTTGGTATTGGTATCACTCTTTAGACATCTTAAACTGGTAAGAGCAGTAACAGATCCAACTGATTTTGATCCAGAATTAAAAAAAGTAGCACTTCACTCATTTTTATGGTCTATTTTATTTACACTTAGTTATCTTTAAGGTGTAAATAGTAATTGTGAACAAGCAAAAAGGCATAAATATCTTACTGTTAGAATTAGTTTCAGAGGACCATTTTGATTTTGAATCTATGGTTAAGGATTTGAATTGTGATCAATTGTTTATTAAAAATGCTTTAGAGGAGTTTAATGAATCACTTTTATATGAACCAATAGATCTGGTACTCATACATGCGTCTTTAGCACAGAATATACTGGCCAATAAAGCAGTTTCAAGTTGTAACGCCCATCAAATCCCAATAGCCTTAATCACTGATAATGAACTGGAAATAGCTGGTGTTAAACGATTTTCTGTAAAAGAGGAGATCGATCAATTACAGCAATTTGTTGAAAAGTTAGGATTTAAAAGTTTCTCTATCTCACGACATACTCTTTATGAAAAGGATGAAAATTTAATAGAGTATAGCATTTTTGTCAAGAGTAATCAACAGTATAAACGAATACTTTTTAAAGATATTTTATTTATTAAATCCGATCATGTTTACTTAGAGATTCACACCCAAAACGAACGATATATAGTACGTGCAAGTTTTATGGAATATGCCGATAAATTACCTTCAAAGAATTTTTACAGAGTACATAAATCCTTTATGATAAATGTTGAACATATTGAGCTTATTAATCAAAATGATGTGGTCATCAATAAAGTTCATATTCCCATATCAAGAGAGTTTAAAGCATTTATTACTAAATCGATCAAGACCTAATGAATATGAAAGCATCATACTGTTCTTTTGATCTTATTTTTAAACAGGCTAGTGGTACCTCTAGAGGAGTTTTAACCACAAAAGAATCATGGTTTATTAAAATAGAAGATGGAACTCAATGGGGTATTGGAGAATGTGGTATTTTAAGAGGATTAAGTTCTGATGATGTGGAGGATTACGAACAAAGAATTAAATGGGCATGTGAACATATTTCGTTGGGTTTAGAGGCGTTATGTGAATCATTATTAGCTTATCCAAGTATTGTATTTGGATTGGAGCAGGCGTTTATGTCATTAAATTCTGATCATCCTTTTCAACTTTTTGATACGGCATTTAGTAGAGGTGATTCTCCGATTCAAATTAATGGTCTTATTTGGATGGGAGATCAAGAATTTATGAAAAGACAAATTGACGATAAATTAAGTGCAGGGGTTCGTTGCATCAAAATAAAAGTTGGAGCCATTGATTTTAGTAAAGAGCTGGAACTTATCAAGTATGTGAGGACTAAAAGCAATACGATTGAAATTAGGTTGGACGCCAATGGTGGTTTCAGCAGAAGTAATGCCCTGGAGCGACTAGAGGTATTATCAACTTATAAAATTCATTCCATTGAACAGCCTTTAAAACCTCAATTCATAAACGAATTGGCACAAGTTGCTAAAACTAGTCCGATTCCAATAGCTCTAGATGAATCCTTAATTGGATTAAATAATCCGATAGAACAGCAGGAATTACTTGAATTAATAAAGCCTCATTATATTATCCTAAAACCAAGTTTTATAGGTGGAATAAGAGGGTCTTTGAAGTGGATAAAACATGCTAATGCACTGAATATTGGTTGGTGGGTAACTTCTGCCTTAGAAAGTAATATCGGGCTTAATGCCATTGCTCAATGGACTTCTACTTTAGGAAACGAGCTTCCACAAGGCTTAGGAACAGGTTCACTTTTTACTAATAATTTCTCAAGTCCATTAACAGTAGTCAATGATGAACTGTATTATAAGAAATCCTTGACATGGGAGAGTCAAAAAATTAAAGAACTATGTATATAGAACAAGCCTACAAGAGTAAGGGAGCTTATTGGAAGTACCTGCCGTTTCCATTGGCATTTATTGGTTTAATGGCTTGGAATTTTTACACCATTAAATCTCAAGAGATCAATGTTGAAGATCAGATGAATCAGTTGATAGAACTTATTGGAAAAAATAGTTTTTTAATGATCACACTTTTTCAATTTGTCATTGGTTTAGTATTCTTATTGTTGATCGTTAAATATGTTCACAAACAATCGCTAGTAGCGCTAACCACAAGTAGGCCCAAGATCGATTGGAAAAGAATTGGTTTTTCAGCGTTACTATGGTCGATTATAACCCTAGTAGTGACTTTTATTGAAATTGGTCTTGCACCCGAAAACTATGTGTTTCAGTTTAATTTGAGCGCGTTTATACCACTTTTATTGATTTCAGTGATAATGATTCCGCTTCAAACGAGTTTTGAAGAGTACTTGTTTAGAGGTTATATGATGCAAGGATTAGGAATGATCTTTAAAAGTAGGTGGATTCCATTTGTTGTAACATCAGTCCTATTTGGATTAATGCATATTGGTAATCCTGAAGTTGAAAAAATGGGTTATCTACTTTTAGTATATTATATTTCAACAGGTTTTTTCTTAGGGTTAATCACTTTAATGGATGAAGGACTTGAATTAGCTTTAGGTTTTCATGCCGCTAATAATACCATTTCTGCGTTACTAATCACTTCATCTTGGACCGCTTTTCAAACTGATTCGATATATTTAGATCGTTCAAGTCCAAGTTTAGGGCTTGAAGTTATTTTTCCAATTCTAATAGTATATCCTTTAGTGATATTTATTTTTGCTAAGAAATACAAATGGAAACATTGGAAGAAGCGATTGTTTTCCCCCTTAATATCAAAAGAAAAAATTCAAAGTTAATATGGAAGATTGTAATCAAGAAATTTCACTCGTACATCCTAGTTTTTCAATAGAAGGACTTCAAATTTCAAAAGATCAACTCAGTAAGGTTGCCTACAGTTATATCAAAGAAGGAGAGGATTTTGAACGTGAAATAGGTTTATTTTTATTAGACTGGTTATCGGATAGAGCTACAGTAAAGGTGACGACTTCAGGTACGATCGGTGAACCTAAACTTGTGCATGTTAAAAAATCAGCAATGTACTGTTCGGCTTTAGCTACTGCTGATTATTTTAATTTAAGCTCTAAATCTAACGTATTACACTGTCTTCCGTGTGAATATATTGCTGGTAAAATGATGTTAGTCAGAGCAATGGTTCTTGGTTTAAATATTCAATTTGTTGCACCTACTTCTAATCCTCTAGAAAAATTAAAGCATCAGGTAGATTTTTGTGCAATGGTTCCTTTACAAGTTGAAAATTCATTGGACCGTTTAGATCAAATTTCAAAGTTGATTATTGGTGGAGCTCCAATAACTGAAGAATTAGAAGAACGTATCGCTAACACAACTAACCCTTTAAAAACTAGAGTTTATGAAACCTTTGGGATGACCGAAACCCTTTCTCATATTGCTGTACGTCCTATGTTAAAAGATAGTTTACACCAAAAGAAATTTATGACGGTAAAGGGGATTAAAATAGATACCGATGACAGAGGTTGTCTTGTGATAACTGCACCTCAACTTTTTGAGGGTAATTTAGTAACTAATGACTTGGTATCCATCAACCATGACTTTTCATTTACATGGCTTGGTAGAATTGATTATTTAATCAATTCAGGTGGAGTTAAAATTATCCCAGAAAATGTTGAGAAGAAGATTAAGCATTTAATCAAAGGGAATTTTTTCCTGTTTGGGCTTAACGATGAAAAATTAGGTCAAAAATTAACGTTGATTACAGAAGAAAAACAAGATGAAGCTCTCTTAAATAAAATTAAAGCTTTAGAAAATGTGGAGAAATATCAAGTTCCTAAAGAAGTAATTCAAACGGGTGATTTTGTGTTTACTTCCAATGGAAAGTTAAGAAGAGAAAAAACAATCAATAAGTATAAGTTACATTAATCTTAGCTTATTTATTCATAGGCTGCTTATCTTTATTAATTAAACTTGTAATACTCCAGTAGAATAATTTTTTTCAATTGGTGCTTGATCAGCAGCTTCAATACCTATAGAAATCCATGTTCTAGTATCTAAAGGATCGATGATTGCATCAGTCCATAAGCGAGCTGCAGCATAATAAGGAGAAATCTGTCGATTATAAGTATCTTTAATTCGATCTAATAAATCAGCCTCAGTAGTCGCGTCAATTTTCTTGTTTTGTGATTGAAGACGCTGCTTTTCTATTTGAAGGAGGACTTTTGCAGCGGAATTACCACTCATAACGGCTAGCGCTGCACTTGGCCAAGAAACAATAAGTCTAGGATCGTAGGCTTTACCACACATAGCATAATTACCTGCTCCATAACTATTTCCAATGATGATGGTGAATTTAGGTACGACAGAGTTACTTACGGCATTAACCATTTTAGCACCATCTTTAATAATTCCACCATGTTCACTCTTTGACCCCACCATAAAACCGGTGACATCCTGTAAGAAGACTAATGGTATTTTCTTTTGATTGCAGTTGGAAATAAAACGAGTAGCCTTGTCGGCAGCATCCGAATAGATTACGCCACCAAACTGCATTTCACCAGCTTTAGTTTTTACCACCTTACGTTGATTAGCAACAATTCCTACGGCCCATCCATCAATACGTGCATAGCCGGTAATAATGCTTTTTCCATAGCCTTGTTTGTATTGGTCAAATTGTGAATCATCGACCAATCGTTTGATGATATCCATCATATCGTAAGGGGTGCTTCGATCTTTTGGAAGTTTCCCATAAAGCTCTTCAACTGCTAATTGCGGTAAACTTGCTTTAATCCTGCTAAATCCAGCTGATAGTGGCGCACCTATTTTATCTATGGTACGTTTAATAATATCCAACGCATCTTTATCATCTTTAGCTTTATAATCAGTAACTCCAGATATTTCACAATGTGTGGTAGCCCCTCCTAAGGTTTCATTATCAATGTTTTCACCAATAGCAGCTTTGACTAAATAGGAGCCAGCTAAGAAAATGCTTGCCGTTTTATCAACAATGATAGCTTCATCGCTCATAATGGGTAAATAGGCACCTCCTGCTACACATGAACCCATAATTGCTGAAATTTGAGTTATCCCAAGACTACTCATTATAGCATTGTTTCTGAAGATTCGACCGAAGTGTTCTTTGTCTGGAAATATTTCATCTTGAAGCGGTAAATAAACTCCCGCTGAATCTACGAGGTAGATGATTGGCAATTTATTTTCAATAGCAATTTCTTGCGCTCTTAAATTTTTCTTAGCGGTCATTGGAAACCATGCACCAGCTTTAACACTTGCGTCATTGGCAACAATAATACATAGTCTCGATTGTACATAGCCAATTTTAACTACTACACCAGCAGAAGGACAGCCTCCATGCTCCTCATACATATCTTCAGCAGCTAACGCACCAATTTCTAAAGATTTAGTATTAGGGTCTAGTAGATAATCAATACGTTCTCTTGCGGTTAATTTTCCTTTAGCATGTTGTTTTTCAAGTTTATCTTTTCCTCCACCTTGATATACTTTGAGTAACCTTTTTTTTAGTTGACTTACTGCTAATTTATTAACGTCTTCGTTTTTATTAAACTCTAAATCCATACCTTTTATTTTCGTCATAAATATACATAGGAATATTGATTAACTTTGAGCAAAACTAAAATTATGAAGGATAAAATTAGATGGGGAATCATTGGTCCTGGAAGGATTGCACAAAAATTCACTAAGGATTTAAGTACTATTGAGGAAGCAGAAATCACAGCAGTAGCCTCTAGATCAAAAGCTAGGGCTTCTGAATTTGCAGCGCAGTTTTCTATTGAAAAGATCTATGATAAGTACCAAGACTTATTCGAAGATCCTACTATTGATATTGTTTATATTGCTACACCTCATAGTTCTCATTCCGAATTAAGTATTCGAGCTTTAAATGCTGGAAAAGCTGTTTTAAGTGAAAAACCTTCCTCGCTTACAAAATCTGCTTTGCAAGAAGTAATTTCGCTTTCAAAAGAGAAAAATCTCTTTTATATGGAAGGTCTTTGGTCTCGATTTAATCCGTTGATTAACGAGGTGTATGAAAAGATCAAATCTGGAGCTCTTGGTCAAATCAACTATTTAAAAGCGGATTTTGGCTTTTATGCCTTAGATCGTGATGAAGAATCGAGGATACTAAATCCTAAATTAGCTGGAGGATCACTCTTAGATATTGGAATATATCCGGTATTTTTAGCTTATTTAATTTTAGGTAAACCAAGTCAAATCAAAACAATTCCAAAGTTTTATAAAACAGGGGCGGAGGTTCAAATTTCAATGCTGTTTGATTATCCTAATGCTCAGGCAGTACTTTATAGTGGTTTTGTTTGTGATACCGATTGCACAGCGATAATTGCAGGTACAAAAGGACAACTACACATCGATACTCGTTGGCATGAGCCACAAAATTACCGTCAAATAAGTGAAGGTAACTCACAAGAGATAGCACATGAGTTTATTGGCAATGGATTTGTATATGAGATCAATGAGGTACACACCTGTTTAAAGAATCATCAAATTGAATCTCAATTATGGTCACATCAACATAGTTTGGATCTTATGGAGCTTCTCGATGCCATTAGAATTGATGCTGGCATTGAATTTTAAGGAAGATGTTATATTAACTGCTATTTTATTGCGATATTTACGCCACAAATTTACAAACAAACAAAATGAATAAGAATACAGTATTAGCATGGGCTACCTATATTATGATATTTATGGGATTGTTGTTAGCAGCATTAGCTGTTTTTAAGTATGATGAAATTGCAGGATGGGGATTTGCAGCAGTTTCTTTAGGTTTTTTTGCTAACGCATGGGTGTTTAACGCCCTAAAAGGAAGAGTTTAAAATAATTAGTTATTTAGTTTATGTCTGACGATAAAAAAGTAATTTTTTCAATGTCTGGGGTAACCAAGACATTTAAAACCAGTAATACCCCTGTTTTAAAGAATATTTATTTGAGTTTCTTTTATGGAGCTAAAATTGGAATATTGGGACTTAATGGTTCTGGAAAATCAACCCTCCTTAAAATTATAGCAGGAGTAGACACTAACTTTCAAGGAGACGTTGTTTTTTCTCCAGGATACAAGGTTGGCTATTTGGAACAAGATCCTCAGTTGGATGATGAAAAAACCGTTTTAGAGGTGGTTAAGGAAGGAGTTGCTGATACGATGGCTATTTTGGACGAATACAATAGCATCAATGATCAATTCGGTTTGCCAGAGGTCTATGAGGATGCTGACAAAATGCAAAAACTTATGGATCGTCAAGCAGCACTACAAGATCAAATCGACGCAACAAATGCATGGGAAATAGATACTAAATTAGAAATTGCGATGGACGCTTTACGAACTCCAGAAGCTGATCAGAAAATTGGAGTCTTGTCTGGTGGGGAACGTAGAAGAGTTGCGCTTTGTAGATTATTACTTCAAGAACCTGAAATTCTATTACTCGATGAACCTACCAACCACTTAGATGCAGAATCGGTTCATTGGTTGGAGCATCATTTAGCTTCTTACAAAGGAACTGTTATTGCAGTAACCCATGATCGATACTTTTTAGATAATGTTGCAGGCTGGATTTTAGAATTGGATCGCGGCGAAGGCATTCCTTGGAAAGGAAATTACTCAAGTTGGCTCGATCAGAAGTCTAAGCGTATGGCGCAAGAAAGCAAAACAGCTTCCAAACGTCAAAAAACATTGGAACGAGAATTGGAATGGGTAAGACAAGGACCTAAAGGTAGACATGCGAAACAAAAGGCACGTTTAAACAACTATGAGAAGCTAATGAGTCAAGATCAAAAGCAGCTTGATGAAAAATTAGAACTGTATATCCCGAATGGTCCTCGTTTAGGTACGCATGTGATAGAAGCAAAAAATATTTCAAAGGCATTTGGAGACAAATTGCTGTACGAAGATTTAAATTTTAATTTACCTCAGGCTGGAATTGTTGGAATTATTGGACCTAATGGGGCAGGAAAAACAACTATTTTTAAAATGATCATGGGAGAGGAAACTCCTGATTCAGGTACATTTAGTGTTGGAGAAACAGCTAAAATCGCTTATGTAGATCAAGCTCACAGTACTATTGATGCTGACAAAACAATATGGGAAAACTTTAGTGATAAGCAAGAACTGATCATGATGGGAGGAAAGCAAGTGAATTCAAGAGCTTACTTAAGTCGCTTTAATTTTTCAGGAAGTGAACAAAACAAAAAAGTGTCACTACTTTCTGGTGGGGAACGAAATCGCTTACATTTAGCAATGACACTAAAAGAAGAAGGGAATGTACTACTTTTAGATGAGCCAACAAATGATCTTGATGTTAATACGTTAAGAGCACTTGAGGAAGGACTAGAGAATTTTGCTGGATGTGCAGTGATCATTTCTCACGACAGATGGTTCTTAGATCGTATATGTACTCATATTTTAGCCTTTGAAGGTGATTCAAAAGTGTACTTCTTTGAAGGTTCATTCTCTGATTACGAAGAAAACAAGAAGAAACGCCTAGGCGGCGATATTATGCCTAAGCGAATTAAATATAAAAGATTAACACGAGATTAATACTCCATTTTAGGATACCAATCCAATCGAATCACTTCTATTGAAGGGTCGGTAATTAATTCTTCAAAAAGATCAAGGTTACTTACATTAGGTCGTCCTCTATAATGATAGGGGATGACCTTTTTTGGTTTAAATTCCATTACCGCTGAAGCAGCAGAACTTTCTGTCATGGTATAGGGTAAGTTCATGCAAATAAGCGCGACATCAATATCTTTAAGCGATCGCATTTCAGGTATGTCTTCTGTGTCTCCAGAGATATAGATACGTTCATTATTTAAACTAAGCACGTAACCGTTTCCTCTCCCTTTACGATGAAAATTTTTAGCTTCTTCTCTTAAATTATACATGGGGATAGCCTCAATTTTTATGCTTTTATCTTGAAATACTTCTCCATTTTCTAAAACTGTAGTGAGCGTTTGAAGTCTCAAATTCATTTGTTCAAATACTGCTTTTGGGGCGATGATTTTAGATGCAGGAGTAATTAACTGTTCTAACGCACTTTGATCAAAGTGATCTCCGTGAATATCAGTAATAAGTATGAAGTCAATTGATTTTTTTGATACTATATTGGACCCTACAGGATCAATGGCAATTGATTTGTCTAATGCGTTAATGATAAGGCTGGCATGTTCAATAGGAAGAAGTTCAATGGTGCTGTCTTTGTAGGTTTGTGCTAAACTTGATGTGACTACAAATGAAAATAAAATCACTGTAAGAGACGTATTGTTGAAAGATACTGTCATGGTTTGAGGTTAAAAGGTTAAATAGATAGTGATGAAACACTTAGTAATTAACTGTTTTCATAGAAAAAGAAAATTAATCAGTTATAATTTCATAACCAAAATACAATTTAATGAGCTTTAAATCATTGCTTTAGGTTGTTTTATAGTATATTACATTAAAATTAATAGTAATTTATGAATAAAAGACTAGGATAATGACCTCAATATTTTAATTATCGAATTATAAATATTATTTTTGCAGCGTATCTGTAAAAGATTGAACTTAAA
>Ga0181601_10004049_pt1 | contig 12306 bp, 10 predicted proteins | sample 041ome_8_FD_133020 | JGI IMG/M metagenome (GOLD analysis project Ga0181601, IMG submission 133020) | Coastal salt marsh microbial communities from the Groves Creek Marsh, Skidaway Island, Georgia - 041407BS metaG (megahit assembly) | ecosystem: Environmental > Aquatic > Marine > Intertidal zone...
CTCGCCCTCGGCCAGATACGCCTGTTTTTGACGGGAGAGGGTATCGTTGAGCTGGGTAAGGACATCGGCGGTGGTCAGTTGGGGTTCTTGTGCGGTCATGGTGTGTCTCTCTTTTTAACTTGCTGTTTAACGTGCTGTTGAACGGCGCTATGTTGGCGTCTGCTCGGTTTTTTACTTAGGCGCTCACTCTAAATGACCGACGGTCATTTGTAAATAACTGGGGTCTGCTAGGGGCGCCGACCCTTGAGCATCGTCGCCCAGTCGCGGAACGGGCCAGTGGTGTTCTGCCACCATGACCGATAGCGATGTTGAGTATCAGGACCAAGGCCCCAGGGCGTAAATTCATCTTTCTCGGGAATGTAGAGGGTGCCAAAAAGGCGATCCCAGAGGCTGGTTACGGCTGCCAGATTGGTGTCCCAGTGTTGGGGCAAATAGCTGTGGTGGGTGTGATGCATCACCGGACTATGAAGCCATTTGGACAGCCAACGGGGGTAGTGGAACGCAACGTGGTAGTGGCGAAAGGACCCGTTGAATCCGAACAGCAGTGAAAAGACCCCGATATTGAACAGGGTCGCCTGCGTAATACCACCATTGAAGAGCCAGCCAAATACGCCTCCCGCGAGTCCGTAGGAGAATGCCGAGCCTGCGGCATACAGCGGCCCCTCCAAGAAGTGTTCCCGGTAGCGTGTGAGCGGGGTGAGCACTTCGGCGGAGTGATGCACTTTGTGGATAGCCCAGAGTGCCGGCACTTTGTGCTCGGTGTAGTGGATCGCGTAAAACACAAAGTCATAAATCAGTAGGGTGCATAAGCTGTAAAGAAGCATCCAGCCGAGGCTTGATTCAAGGCCGGGGGTCGTTCCACTCGCTGAGAGTGCGGCAATCACACCTGCTTCCGTTGTGGTCCCCACCGTAAGGATAAGTGCGCCATACCAAAAGGGATGAAGCAGTCGCTCCAACACATAGAGTCCAACATCTACACGCGCCGAAGGGTGGGAGTAGATATCCCGCGGCAGTAAGAACTGCAAGAGGCCAGCGGGTCGCTCGCGGCCCGAGGCATCTTTCGATCCGCGCCCCGCGCGCGCGGACCACAGGATTAACCCGAGGCCAAGGGTAATAAGCAGAAACGGCCAGGTGAGATCTCTGGGGAGATTGGCAACAAATAAATCCCAGCCTGTTGTGGCGATGTCGGCAAGTGGTCCCAAGACGCTTCCGGTGGTAGCTGTTGCGGGTGCCGCCATTTAAGCATAGATGGCCCCGCTTAAGCACAGACGGTTGTGTGGATTGAGGGCCGATGCTGAGCAAACGTCTTGCGAGGCCTTTGCCTAGCGGAGCTGTTCCGAAGCGATTATCGGTGGACAACTGCTGTCCCCGGGGGAAAAATGGATCTGCTTTTGCGCCAACCGATATCATGTCGAGACGATGCTCGCATACCCAAACCAGCAAGGAGTTGAGCAATGAAGGCGAGGATTTCCCGCAGAGACTTTCTCAATGGGGTGGCACTCGGCGCTGCAGGTCTGCATTTGTCGCCGCTTGAAGCAGTGGCTGCTGGCGCTCTCCCAGTGAGTGCTCTCGGCCCCGACTATTACCCACCCGGGCTCACCGGTATGCGGGGCAGCGTCGCAGGCACCTACGAGATAGCACACGCGCTGGCGCGCGAGGGCCGCTCTTTTTCGGTGCCCACTGATCAAACCGATGCGGACTACGATCTTGTCGTTGTGGGTGGCGGAATCTCCGGGCTCGCCGCCGCCAAGTTTTTTCGCGATCAGCGTGGCACCGATCAGCGCATATTGATTCTCGATAACCACGACGATTTTGGGGGTCATGCCCGGCGCAATGAATTGACGGTCGACGGACACACACTGATTGGCTACGGCGGCAGTCAGGCGATTGATACCCCGTCGGCCTACTCCAAGGTGGCAAGTCAACTGCTTCGGGATATTGGCATCGAGGTGGAGCGCTTCGACCGCTACTTTGATCATGAATATTTTTCAAGCCGCGACATGACCGAGGGTATTTACTTCGATGCCCCGACCTATGGCAAAGCAACGCTGACGCCGGATCCGATTCAGAGCACCCGGCATTATTCCGATCAAGCGCTCGCCGACATCACCAAGGCTATGCCGCTGTCGGTGGAGGATCAGCAGCGCTTTCATGTGCTGCTCACAGGCGGTATCGATTACCTGCAGGGCATGACCTCGGCGGAGTGCGAGCAACTCGTGCGCAACACGACCTACCTTGATTTTCTTGACCGTTATGCCAATCAGCCCGAGGCCGTCAGGCAGGTGCTACAGGATTCCTGGCTACCCATGATGGGTGCCGGGTGGGAAGCCATCTCTACTTACGAGGCGCTTTACTATGGCTTTCCCGGGACCGACAGGATCCGGGTCACCATCGACCACGGAGTGGAAGACCCTTACATTTACAAGTTTCCCGATGGCAACGCGAGTGTCGCCAGAGCACTGGTTCGCTATTTGATTCCTGAAGCCATACCCGGCGACACCATGGAAGACCTGGTGACCGCGAGGGCGGATTACAGCCGGCTTGATCAACCCGATAATAGTGTCCGCATTCGTCTTAACAGTACGGCGGTTAATGTGCGTCATACCTCCAGGGGTGATCGGGTGGATGTGGCCTATGTTCAGGAGGGCAAGGTGTGTCGCGTGCGAGGGCGTCACGTGGTGATGGCCTGCTATAACCAGATGATTCCTCACTTGTGCCCGGAAGCCACCGCGGAGCAAAACGCTGCGATTGCGCAGGCCACAAAAATTCCTTTCGTGCTTGGCACCTTTGCACTCCGCAACTGGCGGGCGTTCCAGGAGGCGGGGTACTACAAGTTTTATTCACCGGGTAAGGTCTTTTTTCAATATCTCCGACTCGATTTCCCCGTGAGCCTCGGCGACTATAAATATGCCCAAAAAACCGATGAGCCGATTGTGGTGACCGCCTGGTATTCCCCGAGGGCGCCGGGTCTGCCGGCCCAGGACCAGTACCGCGCGGGGCGTGCGCAGCTTATGGAAATGGCCTTCAGCGACTTTGAAACCGATATCGTCAACCACTTCGATGGCATGCTCGGCCCTTACGGGTTTGACGTGGAGCGAGATATGGCGGGCATTACGCTGAATCGCTGGCCCCATGGTTATGCCTACGAGTTCGAAGGAGTCGGCATCAACCCGGCGTTTGGGCGCTACAACGGGCCGCATATTCAGGGGCGAGCCAGAATAGGGCGTATTTCAATAGCCAACTCGGATTCAGAAGCCCATGCCTATGTCGATGGCGCTGTGGACGCGGCCTATAGGGCAGTCAGCGAGCAGCTTGCTATTTAACCCGCATCTATAGGGATTGCAGAGTTACGGACACCTGTATTTGAGAACGCCGATTAGGAGGCAGCTGTGGAAATAAATCGTCAGAACTGTATCGGCCTGTTGGCCGGTGCCCTGTTTACTGCTGTGACAGTTTCATCACTGGCAGAGGACAGTGCGGCGTTGGCCAAGCTTTCGGCGACCGATCTGGCCGGCGCCATTTTCGATCACCCGAGCACGCTTGTCATCGAGAGCGAAGGGGAGGGCGAGGGTGGACCGATCCTCGACTTCACCTCGCTCAAAGCGAGCGACGGAAAATTCGCCTCCGGGGTCTACAAGGCCGGCCCGCAGGTTTTTGAGATTGACGAACCCTATGGCGTTGATGAATTCATGTTTTTTTTGGAGGGGAGCGTAACGCTGACCCCAATGGGTGGAGACCCCGTCATAATCAATGCCGGGGAAGCGGTGACGATCCCCAAAGAGTGGCGAGGGCGTTGGGAAACCGAAGGGTATCGTAAGATCTGGGTGATCTACTCCGCTGATGGCTCTGGACTCTAGACCGGATAACAGGCCAATCCTTTCAATGGCGCTTCTTCTCGCCGCATGGGTGATCTTTTTCTCGGGACAGGCGGCGGCTGATCAAGCCGTTGTACCTGCCACTGTGGTGGTGGTATTTGATAGGGACACGATTAGCCCGGTGGTCGTTGAGGGCTATGGAAACCGAGCGACAGAACGCAAAGTACAAGCAAACGATCCAGTGCGCATTGCAAGCATTTCAAAACTGCTCATGGCATTCACTACATTGCGTCTCGTGGATGAAGGTCGCCTTGCCTTGCACGAGGATATTTCGACCTATCTGGGTTGGCCTGTCCGTTCTCCCCATTTCTCCAATGTTCCGGTAACCCTGGGGCAGCTCCTGTCGCACCGTGCGGGGCTTCGCGACGCCGGGGGATATGTTATTCCGCTAGGGGAAAGCCTGCGAGAGCGATTGGACGATCCTCTCGCGTGGTCGTCAGAAGCCCCGCCCGGCGAAGTCACTTTTGAGTACGCCAATCTAGGAGCTCCCGTGGTCGCAACCGTACTCGAGGCTGCTACGGGTGAACGGTATGATCAACTGATGCAGAGCCGCCTCTTCGATCCGCTCGGGATTGAGGCTTGCCTCAATTGGTTGGGATGTGACGAGCAGCAGCGCAGGGCCGCGGTGGTGCTCTACCGACATAATGGTGATATCGCGCGAGATGACCCCGCGGATTTGCCGCCTAACTGCACCATTCCCGTTGTCGAGGGCGTAGCCTGCAGTCTGGATGACTACGTCCCCGGTACCAATGCCTCGGTGTTTAGTCCTCAGGGAGGGGTTCGGATTGGCATGGTGGATTTGGCTCGCATCGGTCAGGTGCTTTTGCAGCTAAAAGACAACCCATTCTTGTCGCCTGCGATGCGCACAGCACTCTTTGAGGAGTCTCTGCTACAGGCGCCAGACCAGGCTTTTTTTTGCACCTATGGCTTGGGTATTCAGCGGATAGAAGTGATCGGTCGCACCTGTGAGGATGCGCTGTTTGATGATGGTGTTGCTCGCTGGGGACATGCCGGTGAGGCGTATGGTCTGCGCGCCGGGCTTTGGTTAGATCCTGTCGCCGGGCGCGGGATCGCCTATTTCACCACCGCCGTGCCGGACCGCGTCGGCCCCGAGGATGAGGGAGGTTTCCATCCCAGGGAAATCGCGCTGATGAAGCGGCTAGAATTCTTGCAGACCAATCTCGATTAGGGCCTCGGGTGCTCGATCAGCAGGGTGGGCACCTCGAGCGTGTGAGATTTTATCGTACATACTCGGGTACCCGGCTTGCGTCCTTCCCGAATTTCAGAAACTTTAATGCCCTCATCGATCAGTCGCTGATGGGTAGCCTCAATAGACGCTGTCTTAAAGGCGAAACCCCAGAGGTCGTCCTCCTCAGGGGCTTTTTCAGAGGCAATCACTTCGATGCTCATTGAGCTGGCGCGGAAAAACAGCTGAGTCCCGCCCCAGTCCGGCACGTCCTGCTCCAGCGCCAACCGAATATCCAGTTGATCACCGTAAAACCTTTTCGCGGCATCAGCGCTTTGCGTCCGTACGACGACGTGATCCACGGCTGTAATAGGACCTTCCCCGGTGGGGGTCGCCTCGGGTAGTGATGATACCCCATCGTGCTCGATACAAAACGAGAAGACACCCCGGGCAGCAGCAGGGTCCCAAAAAATGTTGTGCCAGTGACGCACAGCTCCCGTGGTTTCATCGACACCGTGCCCAGGAATCGGATCCGAGGCAGCCAGGCCTTTATCCCGCGCGTGAAGGATAAAATCGTTTGCGCTGTCGGTTCCCACGACAATGCCTCCCAGCGAGGAGCCGCGTTTATCTAAGTTGGCTCTCACGATATCCGCCGCCAAACCCTCACCCTGCGCCGCCAGCAGTTCTATGTAGGTGTTCTCCAGCTTGAACAAGGTGTTAGCGGTGCCGTAATCCGGGTGGGCGCCCCGCCAGCTTGGGGACCGACCCAGTAGCTTGCTGTAGTCAGCGGTCGCGCTGGCAAGGTCCGGGACGCTAATAATGATGTGGTCAATCGTGGTTGGCATAGGGTAACAGCTCCTGATTAGGGCGTTTTGAAACAGTAATGCCGCTATATGAATACCTTACGTTGGGGTAAACCTGCCGCTGCGTCTATACACTGCCCCAAAGCCATACATTCAGTGCGCGGATGTCGTTATGGCTTAACGATAATAACTGTGTGTGGCGATGGCTAAAACATGCCAAGCGAGTCAAGCACAGCAGCCAGAATCCTGATGGAGGAATAGTATGTTTAATAACAAAGTCGTCACGCCCGCTTATTTGAACATCGCCTTGCTATCGGCGTTGCCGCAGATTGCTTCAGCCGAGCCTGCCACGACTGCAGCAGACTTTTTCCATCCCGAGGGGGTTGTGGCCACGGCCGAGAGCTACCCGACCCTGGAAACGGCACGGCAATTGCTGATAGCGCAGGATCGCGCTGCGGTAAACACGATGCATCACAACCGCGAGCTTACGCCCACCGATGACCAGCCCGTGGTACGAATGAATCGCGACACCTATTACAGCTTTGCGGTCGTTGATGTCTCTGCGGGCGCGTCCATAACTATTCCCGAGATGCCTGAAGGCAAATATGTGTCGGTTCAGCCCGTGACCATGGATCACCGCATCCAGCCGATGTCCTACGGCAGCGGCACCTTCGAGCTTGCCACCCACTTCGGCTCACACATGTACCTTATTATTCGTCTCGACAGCACGCTAAGTCAGGCTGACGCCAACGCCATTCAGGATGGAATTAGCATTGATGCAGCAAGTGCCAATCCGTTCTCCGCAGAACCGGTCAACAAAGAAAGTTTTGACGCCGTCGAGCTAGCGCTGCGCCAAAAGCTTCCCGCGATGGTGAAGGAGTACGGCGCGCAAATGGTCTATGGCATGTTCACCGCACCTACGGATGTTTCAAGAGGCCTGTATACCTTTGACAAATATACGGTGGGTGCCGCACTGGGTTGGGGCGGGGCCCAACTGGCCGACAATCTTTACGAAAGCTCGCCAAACTTTCCCGCGGAGGGCTGCTATTCGGCCACCTTTGAAGATCCTGATAACGGTGCGTTCTGGTCGTTCACGGTCTATGATGAAAACGGCTTTATGTTCGACGATGTGGCCCACATGAGTTCCGATATTGCGACCCAGAATGACGATGGCACTTTTACCGTCAACATGGGGTGTGGCGCTGATGCGATGAATAATATTCCCATTGCCAATGACTCGGGGGTTTTCAACTTTATTGTGCGCCACTACATTCCCTCGGAACGCGTAAAGTTTGACGGGTACCGGTTAGTGCCCCAGGTGAAGAAGGTCGATTAGCGGAGGCACGATAGATTCCAACGCGGTTGCCTCCCGCGTTGAGCCCCCTCCGGGGCGCCTTCACTGCGTTTCGGCGTCCAAACTCTGCTTGGAGCAGAGTTTGTCGAACGGGCACCTCGCCTCGACCAGACAAGCATCCACAAAAAACCCGGCATAAAGCCGGGTTATTTGTAGATGGCGCGCCTGGCACGATTCGAACGTGCGACCGCCTGATTCGTAGTCAGGTACTCTATCCAGCTGAGCTACAGGCGCGAAGGGGCGCATGATACCCCACTAACGGGGTATTTCAAGTCTGGAAACCCTGCCCAATTACCCTTCAAGCATCATGGTTTGCCCTCAAAAACGCCTCATTGCGGGCGTCGCAAGAAACACCTGTCCCGTTTGAGACAACCTGCCCGATACCCCGCAATTTTTGACACAATGCGGGGATCAGATAGGAGAATCCCATGCCACAGCTTTCCCTCGCCGATATCGAAGCCCTCTGTCATGAGGCCCTCACCCAAGCCGGCGCCAGTGAGGAACAGGCGCGGATTGTCGCCGGCGAAATAGCCGACGCCGAGGCTGAGGGCATTCGCAATGTTGGTTTGGGTTACATGCACCTGTATTTGAAACACCTTCACTGCGGCAAGGTGAAAGCCCACGCACAGCCAAAGATCGTCAAGACCTCGGCCGCCGCGACCGTTGTGGATGCAGACTACGGCTTTTGTCATCACGCTTACATGCTCGGCGAGGCGCGTTTGATCAATACCGCTCGGGAGCAGGGCGTGGGGCTCATGTCGATTCATCACTCGTCTTCTGCCGGGGTCTTGGGATGGTTTGTGCGCCGTCTTGCCCGCGAGGGGTTGGTGTCACTGATGTTCGCTAATAGCTCGAAAGCCGTCGCAGCCCACGGTGGTAAAGTGCCTTTCTTCGGCACAAACCCCTTTGCCTTTGGTGCGCCGCGTGCCGGCGAAGAACCCTTGGTCGTTGATATGGCGACTGCGTCGACGGCGCGAGTCAATCTGGTTCGGGCCGCCGCAGAGGGCAGGGAGATAGAGCCGGGGCATGCCATCGATGCCGAGGGTAATCCCACCACCGATCCCGCCGCCGGTCTGAAAGGTGCACAGCTGCCCGTGGGCGGTCCCAAGGGTTTCGGTCTCGGATTGATGGTCGATATTCTTGGGGGGGTGCTTACCGGCAGTCATTGCTCTTACGAGGCGTCGATGTTTGCGACCACCGAGGGCGGGCCGCCCAATGTGGGGCAGACGATTATCGCCATGGATCCCGCGTTTTACAGCGAAGGGTTCGTTGAACATCTCGAAACGATGGTCAGTGCGATGACCGACGATAACGACGTGCGGGTGCCGGGCGAACGGCGCGCACGATTGCGCGCGCAACATCAACTCGAAGGAATTGACGTGCCTCAAAGCCTGATTGATCAAATTAACACGCTGGCCAAAGGGCTCTAGCGAACAGCTCCATGACGATAAAACAATAAGCGAGAATTTTGTGGAATTAGACTACAACCGAATCGATCCCGAGTTATTACCGTTACTTGACGTCTTCCCGCCCCTTGAGGTCTCCCGGGAGGGGTTGAGCGAAGTGCGCGAAGTCATTGCGCAAAGTCGCGACGTCGTCAAACCCGATGGTTTGATTGAGGAGGTTCGATCCTTAATAACGAAAGACGCAGAGGTACCACTCTACGTGTATCGAAAAAGTCACCGTGCCAACCAGCCGGCACTGCTCTGGATTCACGGCGGTGGTTATGTCATGGGGTCGCCCGAGGATCAGCGGGCCATTGATTTCGCCGTTGAGGGGGACATCACGGTGGTCTCAGTGGATTATCGCCTCGCCCCCGAGCATCCGTTTCCCGCGGGCCTCAATGATTGTTATGAGGCGCTACGCTGGATGATCGACAATGCAGAGGAGTTGGGCATTGATCCGAGTCGAGTGGCGATCGGCGGCGCCAGTGCGGGTGGCGGGCTGGCGGCGGGGCTCGCGCTTAAAAACCGCGCTGAGGCGAATCATCCCCTGTGCTTCCAGCTGCTGCTCTATCCCATGATCGATAATCTGCATGACACCGAGTCGGGACAAATAACGAACCATCCCATCTGGACTCGTGCTTCCTCTTTTAATGCTTGGGAAATGTATTTCAATGGAGAGCCGGGTGCGGACGGATCGCCTTACGCCGCCGCATCTCGTGCCGATGATCTCTCCGGTTTGCCCCCAGCTTATATCTGCGTCGGCGTTGAGGATTTGTTTCGCGACGAAGATATCGACTACGCAAAACGCCTGATGGCGGCAGCCGTGCCTTGCGAACTTGCAATCTTCCCCGGGGTCTATCATGCGGCAGAAGTGTTTTTGCCCCACGCGGTGATTAGTCGGCGGATGAATCACAGTATCACGCGGGCGTTATTTGATGCTTTGATCGAAGGTTCATCCTAACTTCATGCGTAAAGCGATAAACATATGAAACCCAACATCACCGGGGTCGAGCGAGAAACTAAGTGAACTGCCAAATGAAAAATCGCATAACAACGTCGATAAAAAACCAGCGTCCCCTCGGTTTATATCACCAAGCCATCGCCGTCATCGTGTTAGGGCTGGTCTGTGTCTCGAGTTACGGCAGTGAAGCGGTAGCCGAACGAATGTCGAGCCTGCTATCAAGCGTGCAAAGTGCGCGCACGGGATCCTCCCCCGATGGCGGGTCGGAAACCGGGGGTGGCCCGGCTGGCACTATGGACTTCTCGGAAGCCGATGCGGCCTTCGCTGGGTTTCTCGAGGGCAGCCCCATTTTTAATGGCATCAGCTACGTGGTGGTCGATGGAGAGCAGGTACTTCACACAGCAGTCTTCGGCGACCACTCGGAGGACCTGGTAGTGATGTTGGCATCTACCAGCAAAGTGCCTGCGGTCATGACCCTGCTGGCGCTAGAGGAAGATCCCGATGTAGCGTTTCGGATGGATCAACCTATCGGTGAAGTCCTGCCCTTTGACGGGGTTTACGGCGATCGCACGCCGTCACAATTGGTGAGCAATACGTCGGGCATCCCGGGCTTGCGCGCGCTGGAGGATTACGGTGATCACCTGTGTCAGTTCAATAATCTGCCTTTCACCACCTTCGAGTCCTGCGGGGAAACCCTGTTCAGCGTCGAGCTGGATGACGGCAACGAGGCTGGTTCGGTGTTTGATTACGGCGGCAGTCAGTGGCAGCTGGCGGGTGTAACCGCGAGCATTGCTGCCAATAGTGAATGGAATCAGCTGTTCGATCAGTACCTCGCACAGCCCTGCCATTTGGAGGTATTTGCCTTCGGCAATATGTGGCTCGACCTTACCGCCTGGGATGGATCGCCAGGCAGTTTAAAAGGGCAACACAACCCCAGTGTTGAAGGGGGTGCCATCACCAATCTGGCCGACTACGCCAAGCTGCTGCAGATTCATCTCAATGGCGGTTATTGCGGCGATACTCGCGTGTTGAGCGAAGAGGCTCTGGCTGAAATGCGCGTCGACCGTGGCGGTGTGGTGTCGAATGACCCGACCCCCTATGGCATGGGCTGGTGGATTTCGTCAGACAATCCCGGTGTCTATTATGACCCGGGTGCCTTTGGCGCAATCAGCTTTATCGATGTTGAACGCGGGATCGGCGGCTATGTCGCCATCGACGATTATTCAGCGGTGGATGCGGGGGCACCCATCGGTTTGGTTCGAAGAACAATTATTCCGCTGTTGCAGCAGGCTTTCGACACCGCGAAAAGTGGATCGGTTGCCGTGACCAGACAACAGGGGCCGGGCCCCGAGCGCAGCGTAAAGGCAACAGCTAGCATGAAAGAATAAGGGTTGGGACAATCGCTCGTTCGGCCCTGAGTCAGCCTGAACCCACCTTGGCTGGAGGAGTAAACAATTTGCTATGCTCCGCCTGTGCCGGCGGCTAGCAAGCCTCAAACTCCTGCATCGCATCCTCAAGGGCAGACCACGCGTAGGCCGCCAGAGTTTGATCCAAAAACAGCGAAAACCCTGCAACGCCCTGCCATTCATGGTGAGCCACGATCACGCTGATCCGCGCCATTTGCGTTTGTGCCACGTGTCCTAAGGGAAATGCCGTCTCGCTTAAATCGACGCCGCAGAGTTTTGCCATGAGCGCGGCGCGATCATCGCCGCTCAGGTGCCACCATACGTGACTGTGTTGGCAATACAGCGGCCAAGCATTCGGCGCCACGGCCTCTGAGGCCGGACGCTCTTCGAGCGCCATCTGATTGCCATCGAGCATCCAGAACTCACGTTTACTCAGCGCCATGACCCACTGTTGCTCTCCCGCCGCTTCGATGCGGTTGGGCGTGTCTACCCGCGGAAGCCCTTGTTGTGCCAGCCAGTCCGGTACGTCGCTCCCGCGCAGGCCAGAGCGTCGTTGCAAGCTGAGATCGCTGAGCGTGAGCGACCCGGCGCGCAGCGCACCGGTGGCTGCAGGTGTATCGGCAAGGGAGGCGAGGGGGCTACGCAATAGGGAGCTCATAAGGTCTGCCTCACGTTGTCGGGGTCGTAAAAAGGCAGCGTGGTGACGATCGCCTGCACTTCAACGCCGTTGTCGGTGCGGATAGTAATGCGCGCGCCCGGCGCCGCGTCATCAGGGTGGGCATAGGCGAGGCCAATAACGCGATCAAGACTGGGCGAGTATTCGCAGGAGGTAACGTTACCGACAATATCCCCGCTCTTGATTACCAAATGGCCTTCTTTGGGGCAGGGCGCGTCGGGTGATAGCGTAAACCCGATGAGTAATCGTGACAGGGGCTGCTGCATGACAATATCCACCGAGCGACAGCCGACAAAAAACGGTTTCTTTCGGTTCACGGCCCAGGCCAGATGAACTTCACCCGGATGGCTCATGCCATCGGTGTCCTGCCCAACGATGATGTGTCCTTTTTCCAGTCGCAACAGTCGCTGGGTCTCCACGCCAAAGGGACGGATGCCCCAAGGCTCGCCCGCTGCCATGACAATTTCCCACAACCGGTGGGCCATCATGCTCGGTACATGCAGCTCATACCCCAGCTCGCCGACAAAGCCCACCCGCAGCATGCGCACGGGTATATCCGCAATAGCGGCTTCCTGGTAATCCAGGTACGGGAAGGCCTCC
>Ga0181601_10004060_pt1 | contig 12290 bp, 6 predicted proteins | sample 041ome_8_FD_133020 | JGI IMG/M metagenome (GOLD analysis project Ga0181601, IMG submission 133020) | Coastal salt marsh microbial communities from the Groves Creek Marsh, Skidaway Island, Georgia - 041407BS metaG (megahit assembly) | ecosystem: Environmental > Aquatic > Marine > Intertidal zone...
CCTCGACGACGCAGGAGGATGATTTGTTGCGCAGACAAATCGAACGACTCGGTGGACCGGGTAACTGGACGGCGATCGCGGAAGCTTTGCCGGGAAGGTCGAGCAAGTCGTGCCGGTTGCGTTGGTGCAACCAGTTGAACCCGATGGTCAAGCGAGGTCCGTTTACGGCGGAGGAAGACGCCACCATTTTGGCGCAACACGCCATTCACGGAAACAAGTGGGCAGTCATCTCCCGCTCGATGCCCGGTCGCACCGATAACCAGGTGAAGAACCGATTCAACTCGACGCTCAGACGTTTGATTGCCAGCCAAAAGAAGGATGGCGAGCGCAGCTCCACCTCTGTAAACGTCGCCTCCCTCGCGCCCGCTTCACCGCGGGCCAAGGTCCCTTCCAGACCGCAATCTCGTTTGGGCGATCAACGAGACGGCGATTCAACCACGGCCACTGGATCCAACGGAGGCTCTGGAGCGAGCAGATCGAAGCGCGAGCGTTCTCCCGCCGAGATGACGAGCGCGCCGAGCGGCTCTGCCCGAGGCGGTGATTCGTCGCCAAAGAGGCCTCGTAACAGCAGCGATCGCGGCGGCAAGGTTGTCGACAAGCGCGCCCGGACGACCAACACTGATTCTCCGGCGCGAAAGCGCGGTGAAACGGCGGAACGCCAAGGTTTGGACAATTTGATCCAAGCTTCTCTCCAAGAGCTCGAACGCCTGAAGAAGCAAAAGGGTGAAATCTTTGAGTGGGGTGCGATGCCCTACGGCCCAGCGAGAGACTGCGGCACGCCCGAGCCGGCGCGATCCGACGAGGATGGCGTTGTCCCCACGCTTCTCGCTCCCAAGCCGAAGCGCGGCGGCTTCTCCGTCGGCGCCGCCTCGGACATGTACGACTGGCGATCCCATTCGCCGGCGCTGAGCGCCCCGTTCCTCGCGGGTCTCAAGCGCGTTGACTCTTTGGCGAGTCTGAATGGTGACATGGCAGCCCCTTCTCGTCCGACGAGCGCGCTGAGCGCCCCGATGAGCATGCAAGCCAGTTCCATGCTGCAATCTGACAGCTGGTACTCGCGCATGCTCGACAATTTGGGCTCGCGCCGCGCCGAAACCGCGAGCGTCGCTGAAGTCAAGACTGAAGCCGCTGAAGTGAAGGCATAACACCACCCCATAAACCTCATATGAGCACGCGAAGCCGACAACAAGGACGATACGATACCAATTCAAAACTTCCGCACGGAGCAGCAAGAAACATTTCAAGATTCCTGATACGCCATTACATCACCTTTACCCATTCTTTCTCCGGGACGCACTCGTCGCCGGTATTCCGCCTGGTAGGCTGTGGAAGACTGCACTCGCAGTCGAACGATACACGCATTAGGTGGATTTGAGTATTTATAATGTTAATTACCAATCTGTAGGACACAATTTTCACAATGACAACACGCTCGACTCGCTCTCGCTTCTCACGCCGCCTTGGCGAGTTCGTCGCCTCTGTTCGCCGCGGCGACCGCCGCGTTCATCATCGCCTGGCGTACACCCGCCTTTTCAAGTTCGTGAACAGCCGCGATGGTGGTTCCTCCCGGAGAGCACACTCTATCCTTGAGCACGCCCGGATGTTCGCCCGTCTCTAAAACCATCTTGGCGGCGCCGTAAAACGTCTGCGCGGCAAGTTGGAGGGACACGTCTCGCGGCAAACCAGCTCTCACACCACCGTCAGCTAAACCTTCGATGAGCACGAACACATACGCTGGGCCAGACCCGCTGACACCAGTCAAAGCGCTCATTTGAGACTCCAAAATAACCTTGCACACGCCCACAGAGGACATCAACGCGAGCGCCTTGTTTCTGTCCTCCTCCGAGCACGCGCTTCCTACGCACAAACCGCTAGCCGCAGCGCCGACGAGGCAGGGCGTGTTTGGCATGACGCGCACGATGGCTGGCGGAGCCTCCCCTCGGTCCTTCCACACGCTCTCCATCGTTCCGAGCGTCACTCCGGCGGCGACGCTCACGAAAGTCTTCGATTCGAGTTCGCCCGCGTCGCAACCGTTCCGGATTTCCTCGAGCACGCTCTTGATGTACGGCGGCTTGACGGCGAGAAAGATGACCTCGGAAGATTTTGACACCTCCACGGCGTTTTCGACCACGCGTCCACCGCGAGCGGCGAAAGATTCCCGTCGTTCGACGTTGGATTTGTTACACATTGTTAGGTCAGAAAACGCGACGATGCCGGCAGCGACGAAGCCGCTCCCCATGGCGTCCGCCATGTTACCGTAACCGACGAAACCGACTCGCATGATTTGAACGCGTGACCGTCGAGACAAAAGAGGGAGCTTTCCGACTTTTCCGTCGCTCTCGTTCGTCGTCCAGAGAGTGCGGTCGGGCGCTCGAACAAACACGGAGGGACACGAAAAGGTTGTCGTGAGACTGTGTCTGTGTTTTTTTACATGCAGAGCGCGTGCGTGGGTACAATTCTAATAGTAAAAGTACTCGTGCGTAATGTACTGTCGTGTAAGACGTGTTGCAGTAAGATGATGATGCAGTTGTTCATCTTTTATTGTTTCACCGCGTTTTGCGGTCGCCTTTATCGGCGTCGTCATCGTCGTCGTCCGCGGTGGCGGTGAAGTCGTATTCTAACAAGACGTTGTTGGCGCCGTCGCATACGATGCGTTCCGCGTCGGCGTAAACACCTCCCAACCAAATCGTATGGCCGAGGACGGCGTAGCGCGCGTCCCGACGAATCGTCTTGATTCGTTGTCCAGGTTTCGTGCTCGTGAGATCCAGATCCCAGACTCGTATGGTCCCGTCGTGGGCTCCGGAGACCAAGCGTCCCGGGCAACCGGCGGACAAGGACACGACGGCGGCGGTGTGACCTCTGAGTTCGGCTACGAGTCTGGGGGTCACTCCGTTGTGATTGACGCGTCTAGACGCCAACGAGTCAAAAGTAGCGTCGCGAATCCCATCGGAAATGAGACGCCAGACGCGAATGACACCGTCCGAGCTGCCGGTGATGATGCCGTTACCCGGGCAGTGGGCTATCGATCTGACGGTGGAACCTTCGTGAGCTATCCAAGCGTTTATGACGGATGTTTCGCCAAACGAGCTCGAATCAGCGCTTAATATGGCGGCGGATCCGTCGGCGTTACCGATTGAAATCAACCCAGCGTCGTCGTCTGAGCTCATGCAAAGGGTTGGCTGTCCAGAGCGCCATTCGCCTTGTTGCAAAAGCGCCGAGGATGGCTCTGGCGTGTACTCTTCGCATTGCTTGCGCCCCCAGAGCTTTTTCGCGTTTCGAATTTTTTCATCCTCCTTGGCATTCAGCGCCCATCGACAGAGTTTGCCGTCCAGAGCGACGCTCCACAACGAATCTCGCGCAAAAGTGAGCCCGGTCACGACGTCCTCGTGCTGAGCGCGTCCGATTTCGCGAAGCGCGGCAGAGTTGGAGCACGCCTCGTAGAGACGTACGACGCCGTCGCGTCCACCCGACGCCACCTTTGCAAAGTCGTGTTTCCCTTCCTTCATGAGCGACAGCGCGACGGACGTCACCGCACCGCCGTCGTGCGCGCCGAGCAGGACGCGCTCTCCCAGAGGTCTCTCTTCCGCGTCCACCCAGTTTTTCTCGTGCGCGCTCGGCGAAATCGCCAGCGCCGAAGCCTTGCTCACGTCGCTCACCGCGACGTCGCCCTTGGCGGACCCGACAACCGCGTACGGATACTTCACGGCGACGCGACGAATGTAATCCGTCCCTAGATCGAAAGCCACCTTGGGCGTCGCCGCGCCCTCGTTCCAACGCTTTTTAGTCTCCGCTTCGTTCAGCGCCTTGCGCGAGCTGAGCAGTCTGGAAAACTCTTGGTCGTACGTCTCCGTGCGCGTGCTCGAGGACGGATCGGTCGCTCTCTCTTCCTCCTCGCCCGTCTCACCGCCGTCCCCGACGTATCTCTCGTATCCACCCTCCGAATTCGCAAACTCCGCGCCATCGCCGGCTCTTATCGAAAGACGCCGTCCGTCGCTCGGTTCTCGTCTTCGTCGCGCGTCTCTTTTCACCGCTCCTCGTCCTTCCCACCCCCTTCCCCGGGTCGTCGAGCGCGTCGTCGCCGCCGTCGATCCACAAACCGTCCGCATCCTCGCTCTCTTCTCCCTCCTCTTCCGCGGTTCGTTCGCCGGTTCGGATCGGATCGGATCGTCCCTCTCGCCCAATCAATCAATCAATCCCGTCGGTTCGTGGACGTTTGGATCGATCGATTGATTACGACGACAATCTCACGCGTCCACCACCACCGCGCCGCCGTTCGCGCCGATTCTTCAACGACGCCCCGGTGTCGGACCGGTCCTCGCGCGCGGTGTTTTTAAAAGCGCGCGCGCGATCGTTCGATCGTCGTCGTCGTCGTCGTTCGCGCCGTCCGTCCCTTCCGCGCGGTTCGCTCTGGCGGATTAGTCGAGCGAAGGACGAACACCCGGGCACCCGTCCACCCGTGTCGTCGAGTCATGACCCGTGGGAGAGTCCCCCAGAGTACCGAGTCCAAAAGGATCTCCCTCTGACGAAACGCGGTTCTTTTTTCCGCTGATTTTTTAATATGCCCCGTTCCCGCGTTCCCGCGAGAAATCTTTTCTTTTTCTGTTCTTTTCCTTTCATCCTCTCTCGTTTTTTTACCGTACCTAGTACCCTGTCTCTCCATACAGTACAGAGCGCGTTTTTCGCATCATCGGGGTCTGGTTTTCGCGTTTTCGCGTTTTCGCGTTTTCGCGAAAATGGCGCGATTTTCGCATTCAAGGCCTAGGGTTTTGAATTTGTGGCTTAGGGTTTTGTGTGTGTGTGTGTGTGTGTCTGTGTGTGTGTAAACAGTGTGAGTATTAATAATGAGTACGTCTCTCTGTGTGTGTAAACAGTGTGGGTAGAGTACAACAACAACGCCCTCCGTCGGGCGAGGAGAAGGACGCGCGCCGACGCGGGGCGAGACAGGGCGAGGCGACCTCGGCACACGCGCGCGCGCAGTGGACGAACGCACGCACGCACGCACGATGGCGTTCATTCTCGGTGGATTTTCCCACCTTTTCGCATTCAAGGGCGCGTTCCAGGCTGAGGTGCGCGCGAGCTCGCGCGAGACGCGACGACCGCCGGCGAGTTTCGAGTTTCGACGACGACGACGCGAGAACCGCGACGCGGGCGACGACTGACGAGCGGGACGGGTGACGACGACGACGACGACGCAGGTGGTTGTGGGTGAGAACGAGAACGGAGAGAGCGCGATTCGACGATTCAGAAAGGCTGTCATGTCCTCGGGCCACATCCAAGAGGTACGCGCGCTCGCGACGACGACGACGACGACGACGCGACGACGACGATGACGATGACGCACCCACCCCCTACGTGCGTAGGGTTATTATGAGAAGATGACGACGATGAGGACGACGACGAATCTACGAAGAGAGGGACGGACGGATGGAGCGCGCGCGCGGAAACGAACGAACGAACGAACGACTCGAGTACTGACCCTCGGCCCCGGTTTTCGCCACGTCCGCAGACGCGTCGCCGCAGATACTTTGAAAACAAGCAGGACATCCTCAAGCGCAAGCAGTCGACGCCGCGCAACAAGAAGGGTGGTAAGCCGAAGACGGCCGCGCAAGCTCTCGCTGAGAAGGAAGCCGCCGCGCTTAACCCGCAAGGTCAACGCGGTCCGGGCGGTCGCCGCAACTTCAACAACTAGACGACGCGCCCGCGAGCGCGAGAGACGCCGACGGGCGACGGCTGGTCGCGCGCCGCGCGTCGGCGTCTCGTTAATTCTACTAGCCGATTGAATTTACTACACCAGATACGTACACGCAGCGCGATGTCTCACCCACCACCGCGATGTCACGCGCGCGCGTCGAGCGCCGAAAGCTAAAGCTCAACGAACCGAGCCGCGTCGAACCGCCGGCGGGCCGCGCGAGCCAGCCCCTTCGGCTCGATCGAGGTCAGTGGACGAATTTTTTGAGTCATGAACCGCGAGCAAGAAGAAAGATGCTTTAGGGTTTAGGGTTTAGCGTCGAGACCGTCGGTCTTCGTCGAGACCGTCGTCCTCTCGCGTCAGTCGAAGCCACGACGTCGGGACGGCGCACGCGTCGGCCTCTCCCTCGCGCGCGCGTCGGACGAAGAGACCGACGAATCTAACGCCTCTTCTTCTCGGTCCCGGTCGACGACGACGAACCCGACGAACCCGACGCGTCAAAGTCGTCGTCGGATCAGCGTCGTCATCCTCGGATCGTTCGTTCAACCGTTCGTTCGTTCGACCGTTGTTTTGACCGCGCGAGTTTCAGTTTGTGGTCGCGATGTACGCGCCTCCGCATCAGCAACCGCGGCTGCAGCGATCGCTGAGCCAGAAGAAACGCGACCAGGCGGCGGCGCGGAAGGAGTACAACAATGAGTGGCAGACGGGTTTGTGTAACGCCCCGTGCGCCAGTCCGGGGTACTGTTGCTACGCGTTGTTTTGTCCGAGCTGCGCGGCGTACTCGCAAAGAGTCTTGCAAATGGGTGCGGCGTGGCCCTCCCAGTACACGTGCTGCAACGGCATGACGTGTATCTCTGGTAAGTGTGGCGAACGCTCCAATCCCGAGCTGTGCTTGGCGTGCGAGGTTTGCTGTTGCTTTCCAAACGCCGTCGTCACGACGCGCTTCATGGTTCAAGACGAGCAACGCGTGATGAACACGCAGTGCGACAACTGTCTCATCGGTTTCATGCTCATCACGCAGCAACTCGCGGCGTGCTTGCGATGCATCGCCATCATCAGTCAAAACCCAGACATTGAACAGCTGGCTGATATCGTCGACTGCATCGCCGACTTTACGTACGCCACGGTGTGCGCGTGCATGCAAACGCAACAACAAGTACAAATTCAGTACCGCGATTCTAACCGATCCGGTGGAATGGTGTACCCGGGCGTCATGTCCGCTCCGACTGCGCCAACCATGCAAGCTGGGATGCCCTCGTCTCGCGTCACTCCGAGCGTTCTCGTCACGGGCGGTCAACAACCGCCGCCGCCGCCCACCACGGTGGTGTACATGACGGCGCCGCCGCAACAACAACCGCGACGAGCAGCCGCGCAGCCTACGCAAGGCTCGACGTACTACCCACCCATGTGAAGCGCGAAATCGCTCCATCATCATCGCAGTCGTATAGTCTTGTAGTAGTATCTGTGTGTATGAGTGTATAAAAACCGGCGACCGAATCGAATCGAGTCGACTCACCAACCAACCGACTCTGTCAACCAACTCTGTCAAAAACATAGTGAGTAACGCGAGCGAGCGCGCCTTTACAGTTTGCCGCGTCCCGCGCGGCGGAGTCGTTCCCATGTCCGCGACGACGAGGAAACGCCCTCGGGAGTCGGCTTGGTGCGAACACGTCGAGAGGCTCGTGCGGGAAGAGCCAGACGTCGCGCTCGCCCTGGGAAGATGTCTGTCGACGGGTGACGGTGATGGTGATGGTGATGGTGATGGTGATGGTGATGACGACGACGACGACGACGACGCGCGTCGAACACGCCGAGGAGGGGAGGAGTACGAGTACGCGTGCGCGCGATGCGCCGAGTTGTTTGAAGGCTTGAGCGACGCACGCTTCGGGGAGCACCTCGAACGGTATCCGAGCCACGACTTGTACGCGAGGATACGCGGCGGCGCGAACGCCACGAGCTCGTCCAAGGAACTGTATTGTCGCGCGTGCGACCGCGAGCGAGACGCGAGCGAGTTGGCGATAGCGGTCGATGCCGTGGAGCGTTTTACTGCGGGACGCAACGCGCGACGCGATGTCATCGAAGATTGCATCAGAGGGTTAAAAGGGAGCGTGAACATGGGAAACACGTGTTTCATGTCGAGCGTCGTGCAGGCTTTGTTGGCGACGCCGAGTTTGGTGGACTACTTCATCGCCGAGCGTCACGTCGCATCCAATTGTCGAGTCGGCGATTGTGTCGCGTGCGCGTTCGACTTTTATCTCACGACGGCGTACGCCTCGCGCGGAGACGGCCCGATGGTGGCGACCGATTTATTACACACTTGGTGGAAGAACCAATCGCTTTCCGCCGCCAAGTCGAGCCAGCAAGACGCGCACGAGTTTTTGCTAAATTTTATCGCGCTGGCGCACGCGAATCTCAAGGGCAAGAGCACGCGTCCGCCCAAGCCGAGGGCACGGATGGAAATCGCGACGTTGATGTCTCTCGAGCTTCCGCTCAAGGAATCGGCGACGGCGAGCGAAGACGAAACAGACGTGGACGGAGACATTGCCGATTGTACTTGTCCGTTCCACGCCGCCTTCACCGGTGTACTGAGATCTGACGTCACCTGTAGTCTCTGCGGTGCGACGAAGGAGATGCGAGAAGCGTCGATAGGAGCCTCTCTAGACGTTCCGGTGGGTGTCGAAAGCGTCAAGCTGGAGAGCTGTTTGGACGCGTTTACGCGCGTTGAAGAGGTTGTGAGTTTGATGCGCACGTGCGCGTCGTGCTCGAAAGCGAGCGAGGTGCACTCCAAACAAATGCGATTCGAACGTCTCCCTCGCGTCCTCAACTTTCACATCAAACGTTTTTCAGCGTTAGGGATGGGCAAGACTGAGGATGAATCGAGCGACGAGACGCGCGGCGTGGTTAAAGGTTTCGGATCTCTCCAAAAGAGCGACATTCACGTCGATTTCCCGCTCGAACTCGATCTCTCGCGGTACACGTGCGTCGATTCCGACGCGAAAGACGGCGGTGATCAAATTGAGAGGTATCATTTATACGCCGTCATTGTCCACAGCGGCGTTCTTGACGGCGGTCATTACATCGCTTACGTCAAACGTCGAGGAGACTGGTTTCGATGCGACGACGCGAGCGTAAAATCCGTCGGCGTCGATGAGGTGAAACGCGCGCAAGCTTTTATGCTCTTCTACGCCAAATCCGACCTCCCGATTTGATTGCGAACCGCGTTCTCCCTCGTCTTGTAGTCATCGTCGTCATCATCATTAGAAATTTAGTACGCCGTGCTCGCGCCGGGGCGCGTATTCTGCAACTCGGCGGAAAAGGAGCGTGAAACAAAAGATTCCTTTAGTTCTACTACAACGCACGTGAAATCGATATGACGATGCGCCCTTCTTCTCTAAGTGGAAGCGCCGATAGCGGCGGCGAGCGCCGCGACGCAGAGCACCCCTCGCCCGGAAGCGTCCTCCATAGCGCGCTTTGCTTCGCGCGACATTTCGCTCGCAGAATTTTCGAGCAGACTAAAATCGAATTTTGCGCGCAGCGCGTTGGACACGAGCGCACCCAGAGTGTTTGTCTTGATCTCTGCCAACTTTTCGTCCGATGTCGCGGGTGGTCCCACCTTTTTAGCCGAGTCGTCGGCGGCGACGGCGACAATTGGAGTCGTCGGCGCCTCCTCTTCCATCGGTGTTGGTTCCGGTTCATCACTCGCGGCTGCGGCAGCTTCTTCGCGCGCTTTCTTCTTCATTTGTCTAGCCAATGCTTCTGGGTCCTTGACAAAGTCTGCATTTTGCCACACGGGCGCGCCTTTTGGGGCGACCAATTCGCCTCCGCTTCGGCTCGGGCGCTCGTTGCCGGCAGAATCTGACTCGATGTTTTGCTCTTTCATCGCGCCTTGACCTTGCTGCGATCGACTGCCTCTCGCCTTAGCGATCTCTTGGCAACGCACGACGAGCTGCGGATCGAGAGCGGATACCATCTGCGCGATGGTGTCCTCCAAAGCGTGCGCCTTGCTGAGCATGATGCGACCATCCGCGTCGTCCGTCTGCTCGCCCCAATACTCGTGCGCACTCTTCGTGATTAGGTGCGAGTCCTCGAGAAATGCGTCCACCGTGAGATACTTTTCCCCATCCACCTTCCAAAGTAGCGTCGAAAGATCCATCGGTTCCGTCACTCGATCTCTGTATCCATGCAAATCGTCATTCGTAATCGGCGCCGCGAAGAGGCTCCACTGTTTCTTGTACAACAGACGAGTGACGACATCTCTCAGGAACATTCTTTGCTGCCGCAGCGAGTGATTTTCCGCCGCGAGTGTTGCCTGGGACACTTTTTGTCGCGAGTTACGCGTAGCGCCAACGCCGATTGAGCGAGGTGCGCGCGCGAGCACTTCTCGTTTACGCGCCGACGCCGTCACGCCGCCGACATCCTCGCCGCGCTCGGCAGCCAAATCCTTGCGATGCGCAATGTTGAAAGCGGCGTCGCACAGAGGGCGGTAAAAGTTTTCAATATCCTTCGCTTCGTACGTTTTTGGCATGGCGATGGGTTTCCATCGTACCGACGCAAAGCACGCTCGGAGACCGTCGTCCAACTCTTCGACATCCGCGACGTCAGCCGTCGTAATCAGCATGACAGGCAAGTCGGTCGGAATGTCTCGGAGCAAAGTGGTGAGTGCCGCTCTCAGCGTCGGCGTTGAACTTTCCCACCATAAACGGATCTCGGGCAAGTAAAGAATCGACGGTGCTGCGCGACGCGCCTCCGTGATAGCCGTGACGAGCGCCTCCTCAGGCGAACGACCAGAGTCACCCAAAAGAGAGGGCATGCCGATCGCGTGCACCGGAAATTGTTCTAAGCAGTGCAGTAGAGCAGAAGTGAGTTGCGTGTATCCACTCGTTTCCAAACCGTGAAGACACAGTGCCGTGCGCTGACACGGTGGCCTACGCATAAACTCGAGTGCCGCAGTCGTGGACGATTCGGCTGGCAACGCTCCGTCGTCACCCTTTGCGGCGTCGAGAATCTGTTCGTCCTCGTCTTCATCGATGTTATCCGTGATTTGTCGCGCGCCTGAATTGACGCCAACAGCTTCGCCGTCACCGTCGAGACTTATGAAGGCCGCCGGAGGGAACGTCTGGCGAATGTTCTCCAGGCACTTTTCGAGTACCGATTCCAGCAGTGGCTTTTGGAGCGCAGACAGCGGCTTGGCATGGGTTCGCGCAGCCCGATGCGACGCCGGCACGATGGCGGCGAGCGCAGCTCTAAAATCGGTTCTGTTCGGAATCACTTGCTTTGGATCAATGTTCAAGCGTTCATCGCTCTCGTAAATTTGCGGATACCGCCTTCTGAGGGCGTGCACGGCGGCTTCGGTGCAAAGCGCCTTGAGATCGGCGCCGCAATATCCGACGCATTTCGCCGCGAGATCGTCAATCAACGCCTGCGAGGGCTGCTGCTCCCACGCACGGGTGTGAATCTTGAGAATTTCACCTCTCGCTCGAACGCCTGGGAGCGGAAAGGCGAGTTCACGATCAAATCTCCCGGGACGTCTGAGGGCGCCGTCGATGGAATCGACCCTGTTCGTCGCGCCGAGAACCACGACTCGACCGCGACTATCTAAACCGTCCATGAGGGCGAGCAAAGTCGCGACGAGTGAGTTGTGAATTTGATCCGTCTTGCTCGATCGCACGGGAGCGAGTCCATCGAGCTCATCAAAGAATATAATGGCTGGTTGCCGCTTTTGCGCCTCCTCGAACAACAGCCGCAACTGTCTTTCTGACTCGCCGACCCATTTGGAGAGAACATCTGCGCCTTTACGCATGAAAAAAGCCACCTCTGAACCGGCACGCGAGCACGAAGCGGCGAGCGCGCGCGCGATGAGCGTCTTTCCCGTACCCGGGGCGCCGTATAGTAAGACGCCCCGCGGCGGCGTCATTTTAAATCGAGCGAACACTTCAGGATAGAGCAGAGGTAAGAAGACCATCTCTTTGAGCGCATCGACGTACTTGTCCAAGCCACCGACCGAAGAGAAAGAAAGCGTGGGATCGACAGTCACTGGTGTGATTTCTGCGTTCACGTCGGGACCGTTCGGAGCCGCCGTCGATGCTCCGTTTGCGCCGGCGAGAGGGTACGCCGGCGGCGCTTTGAAAGCATCCAACGCTCCAGCACCGAGCTTGAACTCACCATCATCCGAATCTTCGGAATCGTCGATCCATCGACCAGAAGTTTGGCGTCTCGAACGTTCGCGAGAGGCTCTTCCTCCTCTTTTGCGGTCATCCTTCCACGCGTTTCCTCTGCTAAATAATCCTCGACCAGACTCGCCGTTCGCCGCTTCGTTTCTGGCAGTCTCTTCGGGCGGCGCGAAGCGCTCCGGAGGAGGACCTCTCTCACGCTGCGGATACGATCTGTTGTTCACACCGATATCTTCCTCGTCCGTCTCCTCTTCTTCGTCGTCCAGCTCGGCTTCGTCTCTGTCGTCGTTTCGTTGATTAAACGTAGGAGACAACCGGTTGACTGTCGCGCGGGCTCGAGTGCTTCTTCTCACCGGCTCCTCGTCGCTTTCATCCTCGATAAAGTCATCAGACATGACCTCATCTTCGTCGTCTTCGTCGTCTTCGTCGTC